>Ga0302136_1001493_pt1 | contig 10752 bp, 9 predicted proteins | sample CBN3_20m_MG_FD_203116 | JGI IMG/M metagenome (GOLD analysis project Ga0302136, IMG submission 203116) | Marine microbial communities from Western Arctic Ocean, Canada - CBN3_20m | ecosystem: Environmental > Aquatic > Marine > Oceanic | place: Canada: Western Arctic Ocean | collected 2017-09-15
CCGGGCTGCTTTCATGACAACGCACGATGATGCACGATCGTTAGCGGCGTCAATGGTTGGGGCTGCAAAGGGTCTTGGTATCCAAACCATCGCTCAGATCACCGACATGAATGAGCCCATTGGAAGCCATGTAGGGAATGCGCTAGAGATTTTAGAAAGCATCGAGGTGCTCAATGGACGGGGTTCGGCTGATACAGTGAACCTTGTTGCCATGCAGGGCGGTGCGTTGCTCATGTTGCTTGGTTTAGCAAAGGACCAACATGCTGGAGAAGAAAAAATCATTTCGAGCCTAAAAAATGGCAAAGCCGCACTGCGATTCGAACGCATGTGCGTGGCCCAAGGAGTGGCAAAGGAGACGGCAAGCCAACTCATGGCATCCCCTCATGCGGTCTTGCCGCGAGCCAAGCACATCACTCATCTGCTGGTTGAAGGGGACGGTTTCGTAGAAGGAATCGATGCAATGACGCTTGCTGAAGTGGCCCGAACCCACGGCGCTGGCCGGTTCAAACTTGAGGATACCATCGACGCAGCTGTTGGGTTTGTCCTTTCGAGAAGCAAAGGAGATCGAGTAATAACTGGCCAAGACTGGCTTGAAATCCATCATAACCAACCGCTGACTGAACAACAAAACAAGGCTCTCATGGGCGCATTAACCATCTCCAAAAGGCCAATTCTGCCCCTTCAGCGTCTCATCGAGATTGTCGAATGAGAGTGGGCGGGCCCGAAGCCGTCATAAAGGGGAGGCGGTTCGCCAAAGATGCCGATTTAGCTTAGCTGGTGGAGCGTGGGACTGTTAATCCCAAGGTCGAGGGTTCGAGCCCCTCAATCGGCGTAATTCAAAAACCGTAGGTTCATTCCCATTCAATGGTGCCAGGAGGCTTGTGAGTGATGTCATACACCACTCGGTTTGCTGCTCCTTTCACCGTATTGGTGATCCTGGTGCTGATCTTCTGTAGAATGCGATGAGGGATTTCCGAGTAGCGGGCTGACATGCCGTCCATTGACTGAACTGCACGAACAACAATGGTTTCTCCATAGACACGAACATCGCCGTGGACGCCAACGCTGCGAACTGGAAGAAGCGCAGCGAAGTATTGCCACGGTATTTCCATATCGCCAGCCTCTGCTGCCATTTCAAATTCTTCTTCAACAATTGCACACGCTTCTCGAACAACTTCAACCCGCTCTGGAGTGAGTTCCCCAAGGGTTCGCACTGCAAGGCCTGGACCCGGGAAGGGTTGGCGTTCTGCGACGTTGATTTTGAGGGCACGAGCTAATTCCCGCACTTCGTCTTTGTAGAGGTCACGAAGAGGTTCGACCACGCTGAGGGTCATGTCTTCTGGAAGACCACCGACGTTGTGATGGGACTTGATTGTGTCTCGGACACCGCCGCCAGATTCAATCCAATCAGGAGCAATGGTACCCTGGACGAGGTATTTAGCGCCGACTTTTTCTTGCTCGTCTTCGAAGATGCGAATGAAAAGCTCGCCGATGATTTTACGCTTCTGTTCGGGTTCAGTGACGCCCTTAAGCGCCTCAAAGTACCGATCTGCTGCTTTTACTGTCACCAAGTTCTCGATTCCTTGTTCTGCGAGCAAAGCTTCGATTTCCTCGGTTTCGTTTTTGCGCATGAAGCCTGTATCGACATAAACGCAATGGAGTAAACCACCAACTGCTTGGTTCGCAATCACTGCAGCAACGGTTGAATCAACGCCGCCAGAACAAGCAATGATGGCAATGTCATCGATGGTCTCACGAAGATAAGCGATGGATTCCTCTATGAACTCCGAGGTATCGAACATTTATTGTCCCCCGTTGACTTCTGCATCTTGGGCCTTGACCTTGGCAACTTGGTCAAGTTTGTTTTGCTTCAAGGCTGCAGCATAGTCTGGGTTCTTCAATGCAAGAATCTGCGTTGCGAGGTATCCGGCGTTATCACCACGATCGACACCAACAGTAGCCGCCGGAACACCCGGTGGCAACTGAACAATGGAAAGCAGGGAATCAAATGGAACACGGCCACCACAAGGGACGCCAATCACAGGTTTGGTGGTCAATGCCGCAACTGCACCAGGCAGAGCAGCAGCGAGTCCAGCCATTGCGATGAACACTTGGCAGCCATCTGCTTCTGCTTGATTGATGATTTCTTCTACGAACACAGGGGAGCGGTGAGCGCTTGCAACACGAAGTTGGTAGGGCACGCTAAAGTGGTCGAGAATCTTTGTACATTTTTCTGCAACCGGAAGGTCAGAAGACGAGCCCAAGAGTATGGTGACATCCATGTCACTACGCCGGCGCGGGTGGTTCATCAAGATGCCTCTTGGAACTCATGCCCAGTCGAGGGCCAAAAGGGCTCATTCTTCGGAATCATCGAGCGCTTCTTGGAACCCTTCAAGATCGATACCGAAATCCAGCGATTGGAACTCAGCCTTGTCTTTGCAACCGAGCATATCGAAGTAGAGAACTGGTTTTCCGTCAATCACCCGGCCATAAATTTGGACAAATTCATTGGAACCAAAGCGTTTGACAGCCATGGGTTGTTGATCAAAGCGAGTGGTCCTTATTTCCCAGCCCAAGAGCGAGTCAATTGGTAAACGAGTTTTGGCATTCCACGTGCGTTGAAACACATATCCACCGTCCTTAAACACAACATCGAGGCCTTTCACCAAAGCAACAACAGCAGCCGAGGAAAACACAAGGCCACCCCATGTGGGGAAGTTTCCTTGCGTCACTAAAGCCCATGCGACAATGGAGAAACAAACACAAAACAAACCAATACCGACTCGGCTTGCCCCAAGCGCACCCATCCGTGAAGAGAGGCCGGCGATGCCGCCCATCAGAACAAGCAACATACCAGCGATGCCGAGGTAGGGAATCAAATCCATGTTGGTATCAGTGAACCACATCAACCAGGCAAAACCGAGGGGTAACAAACCCCATGCCATCGGGAAAAGGGCAATGGAAGCACGAGATTCGAGTTTTACCCGTGTCCATCCTCTTTTCGAGAATTCACGCAGTTCCATGCCTATGCCAACCGCTTTGGATATTTACGCATTCGCTCATGAGTTCAATCGTCATCGTAAGGATGGCGAAGGCACAAGTTACGAGCTGCATAGACTTCATCAACACGACGAACTGGTGTTGTGATCGGCGCTGCGTGAAGGGTTTCCGCATCGACCTGAAGCACCTTAGCGAAATCTCGAGCGAAGGTGTCAAGGGTTTCCTTGCTTTCTGTTTCAGTGGGTTCGATCATCATGCATTCTGGTACCACGAGTGGGAAGTACACCGTCGGTGCCATGTAACCCATGTCGAGCAATCCTTTTGCGACGTCCATAGCAGAAATACCATGGCTTTCCTTTGCAGGTCCAAGGGAGATTGTGAATTCGTGCTTGGCCACGTCTGTTTCCGCTCCGTCAACAATCATGTCGCCCACACCGGCAGCCTTGGCTTCACGGTGGAGAACGTGGCGGAGGTAATTGGCGTTGAGTACAGCATGTTGTGACATGGTCGTGAGTCCGTTGCCGTAGCGACGGTAGTACGCCCAGCATCGAATGATGGCGCCGGCGTTTCCGTGCCATTGCTGCACTTTACCGATGCTATGGGTTGGTTCATACCATCCGAACCACATGTCGTCGATAGCGTGCTTTGCTTCATCAGCCAAAATCGGTCGCTTCTTGACGATTGGACCGGGTAGGAAGTCCGCCAAATGGGCCTTGACGCCGATTGGGCCAGAACCTGGGCCGCCACCGCCGTGAGGCTGACTGAAGGTTTTGTGCAGGTTGAAGTGGACCGCATCAAAGCCCATCAATCCGGGCGAGGTGATACCGAGGATGGCGTTGAAGTTGGCACCATCGTAGTACATCTGACCGCCGACGTTGTGAACGATGGCAGAGGCTTCAAGAATGTCAGCTTCGAACAAACCGAGCGTGTTTGGGTTGGTGATCATCATCACAGCAGTGGTCTCGTCAGCAACGGCTCGAAGGGCATCAAGATCAATTCGGCCATCGATGCGGCTTGGAATTTCAACAATCTCAAAACCACACATCGCTGCACTGGCTGGATTGGTTCCGTGAGCAGAATCAGGGACGATGACTTTCGTTCGTTGATCTTCGCCACGCAATCTGAAGTATTCTTGGACGCACCGAACTGCAGTGAATTCACCTTGAGCGCCAGCAACTGGTTGCAGAGTGACCTGATCCATACCGGCAACAATTTCAAGCATGTGTTGCATTTCATGGTAAATCGAAAGCAACCCTTGGAGGTGATGCTCTGGTTGATGCGGGTGGATATCAGCGATACCAGGGATTTGAGCGATGACTTCGTTGACCCTCGGGTTGTGCTTCATTGTGCACGAACCAAGCGGGTAGAAACCTGTGTCGATTCCGAAATTGCGCTTTGATAACCAAGTGTAATGGCGCACCATTTCAGGTTCAGAAATCCGGGGCCATCGTGGAGCAGACTTGCGAATAAGCGAATCTGGTAGGACGAGGGATGATGCTGGCAAGATGGGTGCTGGTTGAGCATAGCCTTGACCTGGGGCTCCATGGTGGTCGAACAAGTGACTCATGCGGTCACCCCCTGATCTGCGGCCCAAACTTCCAAGTGTTCTGCTAAGAGTTCAATTTGATTGGCTTGGGTTTGGTCGGTGAACGAGACCAGCAACCAGTTCGGGCGGTCTGCATACCAGCGATGAACGTCAAAACCACCGACGATGCCAACGCTGTCCAGATAAGCAAGGCAATCGCTTGCAGTGCCCGGAACCTCGATGACAAATTCTTGGAAGTGGTGGCTCGAAGCATGCGGGAGATGAATGCCCTCAATGGAAGCCAACTTTTGCTTACCGAGGGTGCAGGCTGCCATGTTACGAACTGCCAAATCATGCAGACCTTCTGGACCCAAAAGGGACATGTGCATGGCCCCCATCAAAGCAATCAGTGTTTCATTGGTGCAGATGTTGGAAGTCGCTCGGTGACGGCGAATGTGTTGTTCACGTGTCGAGAGGGTGAGGCAAAACGCTTCCTTTCCGTCCACGTCGATGCTTCGACCTACAATGCGTCCTGGCATCAAGCGAAGGTAGGGCTGACTGCAAGCAAAGATGCCGTAAATCGGACCACCACCGGTGATTGGGCTGCCGAGTGGTTGGCCTTCACCCACGACGATGTCAGCACCGTAGGCGCCAGGTGCTTCGACGAGGCCAAGGGAAATTGGCTGCACTGCAACGATGAGAGCCGTGTGTTCACCGATGATTTCCTTGAGCAGAGGTAAACCCCCGTCAAGAATACCAATTGGATTTGGTTGTTCAACGTAGACGCCACACGAGCCTGCCGCATCTTTAGCGGAAGAAAGATTCACTGTTCCATCTGGATTGTGTCGTAATAATCTAATCTTAATTTCTGCGCCCTGACAGTAGTTTTCAACCACCGACATACGATCGGGAGGTGTGAGTTCAGAGACATAGACTGTGTCTTTCTGAGTGGCCTTTCGTGTGTGGACACGAACACAGCAGGTGATGGCTTCAGCTGCCGCTGTTGAGCCGTCGTACAAGGACAAGTTCGCTATTGGAAGACCAACAAGTTCGGAAATCAATGTCTGGAATTCCCACATGGCTTGGAGCATGCCTTGGCTTACTTCAGGCTGGTAAGGTGTGTAGGACGTGAGGAATTCCCCCCGTGTGATGAGTTGGAACACGGCTGCAGGGACGTAATTCCGGTACAGTCCAGCACCTAGGAAGGAGACACGTTCGCCAAGAGCGACGTTTGAACCGAGCAAACGTCGTGCGTCAGCAATGATCTCTTCCTCGGATTGAGCATCACGCAAAGGAAGTGGTCCTTTCATCCGAACTTCGTCCGGAACATCTGCGAATAAGTCCTCAATTGAAGACATACCCATGATGGCAAGCATTTCGGCCTCGCGGCCCAGATTCGGGAGTTGGTCAACCATAGCAAACAAACCTATTCTCGGGTGTAGTATAAACTGAGCGCGCGACGGTCATAATAATCACCCCTTGGGGCTCAGGGATTCTAGCGCCGAATACCTCATGTTCTGGCCATGTATGGTTTGACCATGGCGAGCGTTGTAATGGTGGTCACCAACGCCTGTGCGCCAGACCCGAGGGTGCAAAGAAGCGCCGCTCTCCTCGCCAAAAAAGGCCACGAAGTCACCATCCATGCGTTCGACCGAGCCCAAACCTCCACAATGAGTGAAGTGGTCGATGGGGTTCGAATCATGCGCTACCAAATAGGCACCTATCCCTATGGTGCCAAATTAGCTACGATTTGGGGCCTTCGTGCTTTTTCCAAGATGGTCAAGTCGACGTTGCTGGCGAAACCGCCAGACTGCATTTATTGCCACGATGCAGATACATTGGCGATTGGTGTTTACATTGCAGCACGGACAGAGAGTCGCTTGGTCTATGACATGCACGATCTCCAACACACATGGGCGTTAATGTCCCGACCAAAGTCCGCTGTTAGACGGTTTGTAGCAAACCGTATGGAACGCAAAGCATTGCAAAGGGCACGCAAAGCCCATTTGGTCATCACCAGTTCAGGCTCTTTGCCAGAGGGGCGTTCTCCTGGGTTCAAAGAGTACCTCAAAAGGAATCATATTGATTCAATCGTTGTTGAGAATCGCCCCAAAGCAATGGACAGGAAGCAGAAAAATACTGAACACAATGGAGAATGGACCGTTGCATTCCTGGGGAGGGTCAGAGAGATTGAAGCTTTTCAGTTGTTGACAAGAGCCATCCAAAAGATACCGGAATCTGACCGTCCAAATCTAAAAATTGCAGGAGATGGAACTGCAGTTGGACCTGTTCATCAACACTTGCTTAGAGAAGCGCCACGCCTTGGAATCCACCTGAATCTAAGCCTTGGATTTGAGGCTACGGCATTGCCCGCACTCATGGGTGATGTCGATGTGATGTATGCAATGTATCCGACCGAGCGTGGCAACATCATGCATGGTGCCTTACCAGTCAAGATGTTTGATGCAGCATCCTTCGGAATACCAACGGTCGTCAATTCCGGTTGCCTTATGGGTGACATTTGTGAAAAGGAGGCGCTGGGGTCAGCGGTTGAATGGGGTGATGCGGACGCCCTTGCACAAGCACTCATTTCGCAGCGAAACCGATGCATCGAATTCAGCAACACAGGTGAAGCGCAACAGGAGGCTTACGTTCAAGCCATCGAAGCCCTCTTTTGATCACACAAACGGTGGTCGGACGACAACTGCTTTCACAGACTTTCGTGGGCTGGCAACAACGAGAACTTCATCACCGTCGCTCACGGATGAGAGGTAGCCAATGCCGATACCGAGGTTATCCAGACTCGGTGCTGGTGCGCCAGAAGTCAATGCCCCGATGTGTGTACCATCAAGCAGGGTCACAGGTTTTCCTGGACGAGGGAGAGGCCCTTTCTCTGTGTATTTGATGCCCCACCAACGTGCATCATTTTCGCTGTGATTGATAACGCGGTGCTTACCGATGAACTCATGGTCTAAATCCAAGCCAAATGGAACATTGGTTTCCCAGGAATCTCGGGCAAGGAATGGCCCGTTTTCGCCTTCGGCAAGTGGCGGCCAGCAAAAGTCAACACCGGAAAGGAGGAACCCTTTCTCGAGACGAAGTGTATCTCGTGCACCGAGTCCAATTGGTACCGTACCCGCGTTGATCAGGGCGCGCCACAACTTGGGTGCATCGCCGTTAGGGACAAAAATCTCATACCCTGCTTCGCCGGTGTAACCGGTTCCTTGCAACCAGCCACTGATACCCAGAGGGTTGTCGCCGATGGCTTGCCATTTGAATCGGCCAACATGATTGGCTTCACCGAGAACTTCGCTCAGCATAGCCTTGGCGTGCGGGCCTTGGAGGGCCATGATCGATGTCGCATCCGATAGGTCCTCAAGATGAATGGAACCGTCGGATGGAAGGTGTTTTGAAAACCAATCCCACATGACTCCAATCATCGAAGCATTTGGGACTCCTAGGATTTCTTCATCACTAACGACTGCAAAAATCATGTCATCGATAAGATGACCATCTTCGTCCAAGAAGTGAGTGTAAGCACATCGCGGGGCTGCCACAGATGTCACCTTCTGGGTGGCAAGTGTCTCAAGCCATGATTTGACATTCACCCCGCTGAAGCGGAATGAGCCCATGTGAGACACATCAAAGAGACCGGCTGTGGCTCGTGTGGCCAGATGTTCTTGCTTGATGTTCGAATACCAAATTGGTAATTCGAATCCATGAAAGTCGACTAAATTTGCTTCGAGTGCAACATGCTCGTCGTAGAGGGCGGTTCGGACCGGTGCGCCTTCGCTCATGCCGCTGGCACATCAAGCCGCTCCTTAAACTCAAGCAACTGGAAAGAAAGCAAAGTTAAATCGGTCACAGGACGCCTTCAAAGGTGGCGCAGTACTCAAATTTTTTGTGCTGGTTCAGTGCATCAGTGTAAACCAAAAGCGGCAACACGTCGGTTCCGTCTGACCACTGCCCCATGGATCGAAGCAGGTCACTGTCGATCAGGTGGTTGTACGCCCAGTCTTCTGTGATGGTGTCGCCACGGCTCCGTGCCACGACCCAATCTGCTTGAGCGTCAATGCGACGGTATACGCCATAATCGGCGAGACGATCATGCACAGAATCAGTCGGCAAGTAATGGGAACCGACCAATCGTGGGAAGCCATACAGATCGCTTTGAAGTTCGATGTATAGCACATGCTGCTGAGGCAGGTCACTGAACACCTGCTGATGATGCACGCTGTAACAGGCATCCACCGTCATGTCATCGACGCCGCGAGCGATGTGCACCATCGTGTTGTTCGGCATGCGAGAAAGATTGGGCTGGAGCTCGACTTGGTTCGGGCGTGTCCAGCCGGACTCGATATCGATGAACAAGGTCTCATTGCCCCATCCTCGCTCAAGCGATTCATAGAGTTGAATGAAGCTGTAAGCACCTCCGAGACTGTGACCTCCAATCCAAAGGTGGCTCGGATCGATGGTTACGTTGCCAAGAGCCATGTCCACACTGGTATGGCGTTCATCAGAAAGGGCGACTTCTTCAAGCGTATCGAGAGCTGATGCAATCGCCATAGCCCTGTAGTAGTGGTGGGGCCAGTTGGATGCGCCTTCGATGTCTTCTCCTTCGAGGCCATCAGGGATCGGAGGATCGATGTGCGAAGGGTATTGGACGAAAGCGACTGCCATGCCTCGAGCCGATAGATGAGCAATCCAGTCGGTGTATTCCTCATAGACAGGATAACCCCAACCATGGCTCAGCAGAGCCAACGGTAGGTTCTCCAACGGAAGGTCTGATGAGAGTTCAGGAAGGGTGAGGTACACTGAAAAATCGATGTCTGCCTCATCGTCAAGAATGATTCCCGAGACCTCAGCTGGCATGTCGTAAGGATGAACGGTCATCGTTGTATCAAACGGGCCAGGGTCAGCACCGTACCCAATGCGTGGCGCATCAGGAGGCGAGGGGGCGATTCCAATCATAGCAGGGATACCGGGCATGACCAACCAAGCTGCGAAAAATATACTCAGCAAATGAACCATGCTGGTCATGGCTGATCTTTTGGAGTCACGCATTGGCAACGTCGGTAGTCCGCCCACTGAGAGGACACAGCACAGTAAAATCACACCGTACATTGTTGGCAAGAGGAGGAATGCGCCACGCAGGTAGAACACATCAAGAAGAAAATAGAGCACTGTAAATCCACTAAAGAGACCGAGGATAAACAAGAGGCTGCGCTCATGCACGACATGGAGTTGTTTTCCTTTCAAGTGGTTTTGAACCGCAACAAGCGAAGCGAAGAACATCAGCAATGAACAAAGGAACATGATGGTGATGTGGCTGCGAAGCAGCATCGTAGCTTGGAGAGCCCGATAAGCGTGAGGCCAAATGGCGTCGTTGATGTCCTTGCCCGCTAAGGTGAGCACAATGGGTTGAAGGAACGATGCAAGGAGGCCCAAACCAAGTATGCCGGGGTTGAGAAATTTAGGTTGAGTCGACTCTTCAACTGACGAATCATTTGCCTCCTCCATGGCTGATGTTATCGGCTCGTACTCTAAAAGAGTCGTATGTTGGCACGACGAAATGATGGTTGAAGTCTGAAGTGATCAATGGCTTCATTGGAACGAAGATTCACCTGGCAAACCGACTTCAATCTCATGACCAATCCTGAGCAATTCTTCGATGAATGCGTCAAGGGATTGGGTGGTAATACCTGGGTTTGAAATCACGGAACGGATCACGACATCATCGCCGAGGTTCGAACGGCTTACCATGAAATCAGCGTTTTGCATGATGCGGTGTCGCAGTTCGGAATTCACCTCATTGAGGTCTATTTCTTCTTTGGAGGGCTTGTAACGGAAGCAAACATTGGTCCATGAACGACCAGACATCATCTCGAGGTTTGGATGGTCATCAATGCGCAACTGAAGATGGTCTGCGAGTGAAACATAATTCTCCACCAGTGAAGCCCAACCGGCATCACCGCATTCGCGCCAAGCAAGCCATAATTTCAGAGCATCATTTCGGCGTCCACACTGTAGGGAATACCTTCCCAAATCGTGTTCCTTGCTGCTTTCATGGAACAAGTAATGCGCTACGTTGCCGTGCGCACATACCTTGGCCAAGACATCTGATTGTTTGACGAGGAACACACTGCAAATGAGAGGGAGACCCATCATTTTGTGAGGATCCCAACAGACACTATCGGCGAATTCCACACCATCCATCAACTTGGAAA
>Ga0302136_1001503_pt1 | contig 10709 bp, 1 predicted proteins | sample CBN3_20m_MG_FD_203116 | JGI IMG/M metagenome (GOLD analysis project Ga0302136, IMG submission 203116) | Marine microbial communities from Western Arctic Ocean, Canada - CBN3_20m | ecosystem: Environmental > Aquatic > Marine > Oceanic | place: Canada: Western Arctic Ocean | collected 2017-09-15
AATAGTGATTTTCAAAAAGTTATTTTAGGAAATGATGGTTCAGACCAACAAATATACTCCGTTAATTTTGAAAATGATATGAAAATAGATATAATAATTGTTGGTGGCGGTGGTGGTGGTTTTAATGATAGCACCACTAATAATTATAAAGGGGGTGGGGGTGGTGGTGGTGGTGTTTTATACGCAAAAGATTTACAAGTTTCAAGTGGTGTATACGAATTTAAAGTTGGAAGAGGTGGTAATTCAAATGAGAATGGTTTTGCAAGTGAAGCTTTTGGGGGTATCTCAAATGGTGGGGATGTTGGTAAAATTGCATCTCAACCACCAAGTGACACTGGTGGTAATGGTGGAACATTTAACATTTCAAGTGCTTCACATACTTTCACAGAAACTCATAATGGAGGTGATGGTGGTTCGGGTTATTCCGATGATATAGGAGAATATCAACTACACGGATTTAATGGTCCTCAAATAAATATTATTGATAACTATTATTGGGGCGGAGGAGGAGGTGGTGGAGGTAGATATAGTGATTTTGGAAATGGAGGAGAAGGAGGAGGAGCAGGTGGTGGTTCTTATAGTAATGGTTATTATGGTCCCGCAGTCGGAGGAACTGGTATAAATAATGGTGAATCAAATTCAGGAGGAACCGTTATCAACGGGCAACATACTGGTAACGCTGGTAGTAATGGCGGAGCATTAACAGGTGGTGGTGGAGGTGGTGCTTATAACAATATAGGAGGATTAGGTGGAAGTGGGTCAATTATAATCGTATATAAAACAACAGATGTAATTTATTCTTTGGATAATGATTTAAAAATATATAATTCTTTAAGCACACCTATTTTAACTCTAAATCAAAATGGTAATTTAGGAATTGGAACTGACAATCCTACAGCTAAATTGCATATACACGATACAACTGATTTATTTAAAGTTTCAAACACCGAAATAACAATTTATAAAAGTTTATTTCCTGATACAGATAACACATTAGATATAGGTTCTGTAGATAAAAGAATTAGAGATATATATGTTGGTAATAATTCGATATGGATAGGCGACGAACATAAATTAGGAATTTCTAATGGTGAAATAAAATTTAAAAAAAGAAAAACAAATGTTTTGCCATCAAGTATACTATCTGCTGGTGGTACACTTTCTGGTTTAAACACATATTTGACCTTACCGATTGATAATCCTATATCTTCTACGATTAAAATGAAAAATTTATTGTCATATGCGAAGACACTATCTGGATTAGAAAATGCGAATATATCTGATATATTTACTGATGACATTAATGATTATGAAGAGGATATATCTGGTAATTTATGGTTTAATGATTCTCAAAACAATTTAGTATATTTAAATAATTCTTATACTAAAGTTGGTATTGGAACTACTAATCCTTCTAAAAAACTTGATGTTAATGGAGATGTTAATATTAGTGGTACTTTAACAACAGAAAATTTAACTGTTACCGGTACTACTACAAACATTAATACTACAACATATACCACCGAAAATTTAGAAATAACAAGTACTAATGCTGATGGACCTTCTTTAAAAATTACACATGATACTACATTACATGATATAATAGAGGTTATTGATAGTTCTGCTAATCAAGTATTTACTATAGATTCTATAGGTAATGTTGGTATTGGTTTAGGAACCACTAATCCAACACACAAATTACATATCCAATCTGCTAATCCACAAATATTAATAGGTAATGACACCGGTGGTAGTGGTCAAATATATTTTGGAAATTCTGGACACGGGGTTGGTAGAAATACTGATTTAACAGATTTTACAGAAGATGTAAATGATGTTGTATTATATACTGCTGGTGGTGGTGGATCTGGATTAAAAACAAGCGGTGGATATTTAAAAGTATCTAGTGGTGGTAATGTTGGTATAGGTATTACAACTCCTAGTTATAAATTAGATGTAAATGGTGATATTAATATACCATCTGGATCAAGTTTTAAAATTAATGGTTCAGCGATAGCAACAACAGATACTACATATACAGGTGGTACTGGTATTACAGTAACTGGAACAACTATTAATTCTGATATTGCACAATATGCAGATTCTAATGTTCTAACCTTGTTAAATAGTGGAATAACAGGAGGATTAAAAGTTACAAGTGGTAATGTTGGTATTGGAACATTATCTCCTGAAAAAAAATTAGATATTAGAGGACCAAATGCACAAATTCAAATATATGGAAATAGTACTGTAGATGAAGCAGGAATTAGAATTAGTGCAAATAATAATAATACAAATGCGCCACTATTATATTTATATGCTGTTGGGATTGATAATTCGTGCGTTATTAATTCAAGATATAGTTATCCAATTAAATTTCTTATAAATAACACGGAAACAGTAATTATAGCAACAAATTTTAATGTAGGTATTGGAATTATTAATCCAAGTTATAAATTAGATGTTAATGGTGATATTAATATACCATCTGGATCAAGTTTTAAAATTAATGGTTCAGCGATAACAACAACAGATACTACTTATAGTGGTGGAACAGGTATTACAGTAACTGGAACAACTATCAATTCTGATATTGTACAATATGCAGATTCTAATGTTCTAACCTTGTTAAATAGTGGCGTAACCGTAGCATTCGGTGGTAATGTTGGTATTGGAACTACTAATCCAAATTATAAATTAGATTTTGGAAAGAACGGCACAGGAGGAACATCAAGTGATTATGGAGGTATGTTATCATTGTATAATAATGGGGGTAATTATTTATATGGTATTGATGTTGATGATTATGGGAGTGGTTGGGGAATAAATTTCTATTTGTCAGCAGGTGGAAAAGCAGAAGGAAATATTAAAATGAAAATTGATGTTAATACAGGTAATGTAGGTATTGGAACTACTAATCCACAACGAACATTAGATTTAACTACTACTGGACAAATAACATTTGGAGATAATGTTTCAACTAGTGCAACAAATTCTGGAATTTATTGGAATGCTGGTAAAGATTATGGTATTTATCGAACTTCAGAAGTATGGTCTGGAAATTATGCACAATTGATGTTAAAATTTAATACTGGAATAATATTAGATCCTGGATCAGGCGCGAATAATAAATCACATGTAGGTGTTGTTGGCGGTATGTCAATTGGTGATTCATATTATAGTACTAAATATGATAATGGAATAATAGTTCAAGGTTATGTTGGAATTGGAACTACAACTCCTAGTACAAATTTAGATGTTAATGGTGGAATAAAATGTAATAGTTTAACTGTAAATGGTGTTTCTATAACAGCAAATGGTGGTGGTGGAGGTGGTAGCAGTAATGATGGAATTAGTATAACAACATCAGGTAGTGCTACAAATAGTGGTACCTCTGTATCAGCAAATTTAGGAATACACGCTTCAACATATGGTTATTTAGATTTAAGAACAAATAGTAATAGTGGTGGATGGATTGATTTTAGTTCAGTTGATAATGTTGATTTTAAAACAAGAATAAGAGGTTATAATAATCCTCAAAAATTAGAATTTACTACTGGTGGAACTTATAATACAACTATTGATGCTAGTGGTAATTTACAAGTACCAGGAGATATAACAGCATATTATTCGGACGAAAGATTAAAAAAAAAAACAGATAGTATTAATAATGTATTATCAATATTAGATAATATAAATGTATTTAAATATGAAAATAATGATTTAGCAAATAATTTGGGTTTTAAAAATAATAAATCACAAATTGGTTTAAGTGCTCAAGAAATTAAAAAATATTATCCTGAATTAGTTGAATTAGCACCATTTGATTCGGAATATGATATAGAATCTGGTGGAAATATATCAAAATCAGGTGAAAATTATTTAACTTTGAAATATGATAGATTAGTTCCTGTTTTGTTACAAGGTATAAAGGATTTAAATAATAAAAATAAATTATTAGAAGAAAAAAATAATAAATTAGAAAATGATTTAGAATTAATTAAAAATGATTTAGAATCAATTAAAAAGTACATATCTTAATTTATAATATATTTTTGAAAACATTTTATAAATTTAATTATTTTTTATGATATGTACTTTTTTTTAGAAAATATATTATAAATTTAATATATTTTAATAAATAAGAATGCCTTTACAAACAAGTGGAACAATTTCATTATCCCAAATACAAACTGAATATGGTGGTGCTAATAATTTATCAATAAGCGAATATTATAATGGTGGTCCAAATAGTACTCCTAATGTGTCAACAAGTAGAATTAGTAAAATAAGAATGAAAGGTGTTAGTGGTACAACTGATGGAAATGCTGATATAAGAGAGTTTGAATTTTATGGTTTAGGGGATTGGGGTACAGGAGATAGAAGAACTGGAAATAATGAAATAACAATAAGTACAAATATGATAACAATAAGTGATCCAAATAGTAATACACAACCACCTTTAAATGCGTGGATAAATGGTTCAAAAGAGTTAGATACACCAGATTCAAGATATTTAGTAGGACAAGTTACAATTAATAGTAATTATTATATTGAATTTGAATTTGTTGGAAGTGCTACAAAACCATTGGTAAATGATTTCAATAAATTAAAAATATATTGGGATAAAAGCGATATTAGTCTAGATGCTGATATGGGTACATGGGAAATTATGGTATATAATCAAGATGGTATGGAATTGAGTTATGGAAATATTACATTATCCAAAAGTAATATAGTTAGTACTGGTTCTGGATCATCAAATAGTGAAGTATGGCAATATTTTACAAGTACATATATATCTGGTGGAGAAGCTTTAAGATCTACAGAGTATTTTTCCCCTCAAGATATAGATCAAAATCCTACTAAATTAGCCGAAAAAACAAGCAATTCTATTAGTAGTGGATATCTTGGTTTTATTTGGGCTAATCCTGCTCCAAATCATGGAGTGCCCGCTGGTGCTGTATCATTTGATTTTGTACGAACAAATGAGGCGAATACTATAACTCAAACTTATAATAGACAAGGTTCAATGAATAATTATGATGGAAATAAAAGACATATGTTCGTACATATTGCTAACGCAACAGCAGCAGGTGTATACCAAACAAAATCATACGCAACATTTAAAAATGCTGATGGATCTAATTATACATCTTCTGGTGGTAGTAATGAACCTGTAATTACTCCAAGTGTGTCAATTAATGATTTAGGTGATAATTATAAATATATTGTATTTCAAAATACTGGTAATAGTCAGACTTCATATAATATTACATTTAATGAAAGTACTTCTTGTGATATTTTGATTGTTGGTGGTGGTGGGTCTGGAGGTGTTAGAGATGCTGGTGCTGGAGGTGCTGGTGGTTTAATATATTTAACTAATGTAAATATATTAAATTCAAATTTAAGTGTTGGTAAAGGAGCTGCATCAAGGTCGTCAGGATCACATATTTCTGGTTACAAAGGAAATAATACTTTTATAGTAATTAATAGTATAACATATACAGCAGAAGGAGGTGGCAAAGGTGGACAATGGAATGGAAGTAATAATAATAGTACAGGTAGTGGTGGTTCAGGTGGTGGAGGTGGTGGAAATAATAGTGCAGGCGGTACAGGAAATCAACCATCATCAACAAGTGGAGGTTATGGTAATAATGGTGCTCAGGGAAGTGGTAGTTATTCAGGTGGAGGTGGTGGTGGTGCAGGTGGTGCAGGTACAAGACATAGCGGAGATACAGGTGGTAATGGAGGTATAGGTATGAATTTTTCTGCTATTTTTGGTACAGATTATGGAGAGAATGGATGGTTTGCAGGTGGTGGAGGAATGGGTTCGGGTTCAGGTGCAAATGGAACAGGTGGTCAAGGAGGGGGTGGTAATGGAGCAAATTCAGGAGCGGCAGAAGGGGGAATGGATGGCACAGGAGGTGGTGGTGGGGGGCATAGGAATTCAGGTGGAACAAGTGGAAAAGGAGGTGATGGTATAATAATAATAAGATACCTTAACAATACAACATCACATTATTTAGAATTTAATTTAGGCACTCCATCTGCTATTGCTAGTGGTGGATATATTTCAGGAGTTTCTTATATACCAACATATTCTCAACCATATACAACAATTAGTTTTTCTGATTTTTATTATCAAGCACCTGTAACTTCTGGTCCTCCAAATCCACCAAATCAAACGGCAAATAAGGGTGTTTCTGGAGGATTAGGTAATACCGGATATGAAATAATAACAGGACTGTATGCTAATAATACTACTCGTACTGAAGGGACAACTAGTTTCGATAATAGAGGAGCTGGAGGTAGAGGGTCAAGTAATAATGTAGCATATATGAATTTAATAATACAAGCAAAACCAGGAGATGTATTAAATTTGATAGGAAGAATTAATACAAGTGGAAACTATACTGAATATTGTGAATTTTGGGTATGGTTAGGTAGTTGGTCTAGATTTACAGCACCTGTTGCTAGTTTTTTGGGAAATAGAGATTTTAGTGTAAATTACACAATTCCTTCAAATACTGTTGCTGGTAATTATGCTTTAGCGGTAGCTTCTTCATATAGTAGTGTAGGATCAACTTATTATAGAAGTTGGAAATCATATTCTTTAGAAGTGTGGACATAATTTTTTTTTTAGAATATTCTGTTATAATAGAATTGTTTAAATATGAATGTACGTGGTAATGTCAAATTCTCAAGTGATCTTAACAGTGTTATGAAACCTCATATGACATTTAAAGATCCAGTAGATAAATTGAGAGTATCAAATCCACAAGCACTTATGGACACTGATTTTGAATATTCTCTTCAATCAACAAAATGGGAATCTGTTGAATTACAGAATAATATACCTGGTATTTATCAAAGAGCTAATGAACCTGCTTATCAGGGTCCGGCTATTACATCTATTGTCAAAGATGAATTAGGTGGTTCTTTAGATCAAGGAAGAGTTACTGAAATAACACAAAATTTAAATGGTGATAGTGGTATGTCATGGAATTTATTACATAGATATTATTATTATGGAGCTAATGAAAATAGAGGAGTTGGATTGCCATTTCCTATAAAAATAAAAGGTATAGAATATACATCTATATATGTATCGAGTAATGGTTTTTTTACATTTGGGTCATCTGGTTATAATTACTATAGTAATTTATATGCTTTCAATAGACCTAATAAATTAACAGTTAAATTATTTGAGTTCAGAAAAAATGCAGACTCCTATAATGGTTATGGTAGATATTACTATTCAAGAGGTAGATTATTACGCTTAGGTTATAGAACTATTCAAAATCCTAACGGTAACGGACGCATATTTATAGTTAAAATGAATTGGAATGGATATTATCCATATAGATATACTGGTACCTACTATAATTACCCTAGAGGAGCGTGGGATGCTGAAGTAAGATTCTTTGAAAATGAATCATATATGGAAGTACATTATGATAGAAATTGGGGGACTAACGGAAATGGTACTACTTATGTAAGAACTGGTATAGCAGATGGAACACAAAACACAGAAATAGCTCGTTGGCCAACTGGGACTGGTGATACAAAAATTAATGGAACTTTAAAACAAAACACTGGCGGAACTTATGAAATTCGAGGAAGTCAAACAGCATTTAGAGTAGATTTTTTCAGTGAAAAAAGAGAGATTTTGAAAGTTACTGTTGATACAGTACAAGCAGGAAGACCATTTTATACTGGTATGCCTATTATTTTAAAACAAACTATTGATCCAACATATGTAGATGGTTCATATTTGATTATTAATGTGTTTACTGATTCAACTGATTCTGCTGGTGGATTGAATACATTTGCTTTACAATTGAAATCACCAGAAGATTATCCTGAATTTGATACAATAATTGATGATGGTGTTACTCCTTATAAGTTTAATACTTCATATACTACAATATATACAGGTGATTTTTTTAATTCTGCATCTATTTTATATACTAGTATCAAGAAAGTTAATGGTCAAAAAAAAATAGAAATTACATTTCCATTTCCTCATTCATTATTTGTAAATAGTAAAATTTATGTAGTTGATACACAGGAAGAAGATGAAACCGAATGGACCGGATCACATGTTATTAGTAGTGTTTTAGATGATTATACTGTTAGATATGACGCTGCTGTTTTAACACCTTATGATAGTAATGATTCTTTACACACATTGGGTTCTGAAAATCCTGTTGGTAGTGGTTTATATCCATCACAAACTACATTTGTATATGTTAGAAATGAAGGTGTTAGTCAACATAGATTTCACGATGGTGGTGTTCAAATTAATCCTGAAACAAATTCTCCTAATACACAAATTATAAGACAAACTCGTAAATATTTTAGATATCAATCTGGTAAAGGTATCCAATTTAGTTCGGGTATATTATTTAGTCCTAATTATGATATAATTTCATTAACTATTACACACGATAATGGAGCATTCGGCGATGATTTATATTCAACATTTGATTTAACGATAGAAACAGATCAAGAACATGGATTTACTCCTGCTGATATTTATAGAGAAGGTGCTACAATAACATTGTATGGATTTACTGTTTCTGAAGGTGTAAATCCTTATAATTCAACTTTTAAAGTTCAAAATATTTCAGGACCTAAAGAATTTTCTGTTAGTGTTATATATCCAACAGAATATGCTGTAAGTTTTTTAATTTCGGATAGATATATGACATTATTAACTACAGATTTGGATGTTACTATTGTCGCTAATTTAGCAGGTACAAATGTATATACATTTAACGACGAATCATATGACAATTTTACACATATTGGATTTGAAATAAATACATATACTTTTAAAAATATTCCCATAGCTCATCCATTAGGATTTGTTATCAATGATACATCTTTATTTGAAGTAACATCTGGAACACAATTTCAAGGTTCTGAAGTTAAAGTTGTCGAAGGTATTACAATGACATATTATACTGGAGATATAACGGTTGATGTTAAAGGTAATTTTGGTACAATTAGTTATACGTGTTATAATCATGGATATATGGGAGGACAAAATAGATTAAAATTTAAAACTGATATCATAAATAATAATGATATTTATACCGAATCCAGAATGTACCCACCTGCTAGACTTTTAACTGCTCCAACTACTACTCTTTCTGGTTATAATTATGGCGATGGCGAATATGTTGTTAGCGAATCTTCTGTTGAAGATACTAGAGCAGGTTGGACTGCTTTTTCGGGTACAAATCATCCTACTGGTTATCATTCTCAAGGTGGACATTATGATAATACTACTAAACAATATATCTCCGAATCTGTAACTCCTATATCAGGGTTAGCGGATTTAGGAGAATGGATTAAAATTAAATTACCTCAAGCAATTAATTTAACTTCTTATAAAATTACTCAAAGAACACCTACGTATGAAGCCCGTGCACCCGGTATGTTTAAAATTTTTGGTTCTAAAGATGACCTAACTTGGTTTGAATTAGTTGATAAATCATCTACAATTACATATACCAATAATGAATTTAGTGAATCAGTAGTTAGTAATTCTACATTCGAATATTTTGCATTAGTTGTTATCGAATTATTTGGTAATGATACTTATCTAAATTTCGACGAATTTTATTTATATGGTAGAGAACTCGCTAATACTTATCCATTTACAAATAATGAGAATGAGAATGATTACAATTTAGGATTTTCATATATATTATATGATTATAAAAGTTCTTTAGCCGAACAATATACTAATGTTTCCGGATGGAGATTAGTTAGATTTTTACCTGATAATGCTACTACATTTCATCCTGCAACCGATAATCTTCAAGGAACCGATGTTTATGGTACATATAATAATAGTATTAATGCTTGGTCTATTAATTTTGGTACATTTGATGAATTCTGTTTTAGTACAAATAATTTTGATTATTGGTTATATTGTACTAAAACTGCTGTTGATGGAGACGGTAATTATTCAAATCAAGCTAGAAACATTATTAGAAGTTCTCGTAATAGTTCTCCACATACAAAAAATTGGTATAATAGAAGTGGTGAACAATCAGATCCATGGATTTCAATTGAAAATCATACTGATGCAACTAATTATATGTTATATGGCGAAGCTAGTTTCGAAATTACAGCACATGGTGCCCTAATTACTGGTAATGGTGGTTTGTGTGTATGGGTTAGAGATTCTACAGACGCTACAAATGATTATACTTCCTATGAATTAACTACATCTAATCCAATTGAATGTGATATTTTAGTTGTTGGTGGAGGTGGCGCAGGTGGTTATGATGGTGGAGGTGGTGGTGGAGGAGGTGCTATTGGATATATTGAGAAGGTAACATTAGATGGTACTTATAGTTTGAAAGTAGGTAGAGGTGGTTTTGCTACAACAAATATATCTGATTATACTGAAGATGGTATAACAGATGGTTTTAAATCTAATATTACTGATAATGCTAGTAATTCTCTTGAATTAATGGGTGGTGGTAGTGGTGCTTTTGATAAAGACGATTCTGATGCTGGTAATGCTGGAGGTAGTGGTGGTGGTGGTGCAATTGCAAAAACTAATAATGGAGATATATCTGGTACTAATACTACAACTGGGATATTTTCAACTGCTATTATATATAATTCTGTTGGAAAACAAGGTGGAACTGGTTTCGCTGGAGGAGGTGGTGGTGGGGGGTCAA
>Ga0302136_1001515_pt1 | contig 10669 bp, 8 predicted proteins | sample CBN3_20m_MG_FD_203116 | JGI IMG/M metagenome (GOLD analysis project Ga0302136, IMG submission 203116) | Marine microbial communities from Western Arctic Ocean, Canada - CBN3_20m | ecosystem: Environmental > Aquatic > Marine > Oceanic | place: Canada: Western Arctic Ocean | collected 2017-09-15
ATCGATTCTGAATAATTCAGCAGATTGTCTTGCGACCGAGGCAAATCTCAATAACACGATTGGAGTTCCGCTCACATTGCTAAGGCTCGAAGAACAGCATGAATATGCTGTTATCGAGATGGGGGCAAATGCTGCTGCTGAAATTGCATTCAGCGTTGCAGTGGCCGAGCCGGATATTGCTCTCATCACCAACGCTAGCCCTGCTCATATAGAGGGATTTGGTTCTTTGCAGGGGATAGCAACCGCGAAAGGTGAAATCATCGATGGTTTGAAGAGAGATGGCGTTATGGTGTTAAACGCAGACGACTGCTATGTTGAGGATTGGTCGGCACGAGCTGCAGGGAAACGAAACGTGCGATTTAGCTCTGACAATATAGCAGGCGACGCGCAATATTTTGCATCGCAGCTTGTGGTGCAGGAGGACGGAACAAGTAGTTTCAATCTACATACGCCTAAAGGTGAGCAAGCACTGAGCATACGCTTTCTTGGCAATCACAATGTTCTAAATGCCATTGCAGCGTCGGCTGTGGCTATGGAAGCAGGCGCTAGTCTGACAGATATTGCAGAGGGTTTGGCGAAATTGAATCCAGTACCGGGTCGGCTTTCCCGGCTTTTAGGAATGAACGGGTGTTATTTGATCGATGATAGCTACAACGCGAGCCCGGAATCTTTCTCTGCTGCTATCGATGTCTTGTCGAGATTGCCTGGTCAGAAAATTTTAGTGATGGGTGATATGAAAGAGCTCGGTATCGATACTGATTCAGCGCACCGCAGCATTGGCGTAAATGCTGCAGATGCAGGGATCGATGCGCTTTGGGCAACCGGTGAGAAAGCTAAGCTGGCCATCGATGCTTATGCCGGCAAAGGTAGATATTTCGAGAACAAAGAAGAACTCATAGAGGCGTTAATTGATGTCACGCATCCAGATCTGACCGTTCTTATTAAAGGTTCTCGTGGCGCAAAGATGGATGAGGTTGTCACGGCCCTCATGATTGACGGAGAAACACAATGCTAGTTTGGTTGTCAGACTACTTAATCCAATTCGACAATATCTTTTCTGTTCTTCAGTACATTACCGTACGCGGAATTTTTAGCATCTTGACGGCGCTTGGTATCTCTTTGCTAATTGGTCCTATTGTGATTCGGCGCTTGAACCATTACCAAATCGGGCAAGTCGTACGTGACGATGGCCCGCAAACCCACCTTAGTAAGGCTGGCACACCTACGATGGGGGGCGTGCTGATTCTTGTTAGTATCGCACTAAGCACATTGTTATGGTCTGATCTATCGAATCACTATGTATGGGTGACTCTGTTGGTTACCTTGCTTTACGGTGTAATTGGATGGGTAGACGACTACCGCAAAGTTTTTAGAAAAAATACGGCAGGATTGTCTGCGCGATGGAAGCTCCTTTGGCAAACCGTCATTGGTCTGGGAGCGGCTATTTCACTTTACTACACCGCGTTCAGTGCAGTTGAAATTAGCTATATTGTTCCTTTTTTCAAAAATGTGTCTATCGATGTCGGCATTCTCTATATTGCAGTTAGTTGCTTCATTATTGTGGGTTTTAGTAATGCGGTGAACCTAACCGACGGCCTCGATGGTCTGGCAATTTTACCGACAGTGATGGTGGGCGGCGCACTCGGCGTGATCGCCTACCTGGCTGGCAACACAGAATTCTCAGCCTATCTAAATATTCCTTATGTAGTGGGTTCCGGAGAGCTGGTTATTTTCGCAGGAGCTCTATTGGGCTCTGGCCTTGGGTTCCTATGGTTTAACACATATCCCGCGCAGATTTTCATGGGAGACGTTGGGGCGCTCGCGTTGGGAGCAGCGCTTGCTGTTATGGCGATCATCTCGCGTCACGAGATAGTGTTTTTTATTATGGGTGGGATATTCATAGCAGAGACAGCTTCGGTCATCATTCAAGTGACTTCGTTTAAGTTGACCGGCAAGCGCGTTTTTAAAATGGCTCCATTGCATCATCATTTCGAATTGAAGGGCTGGCCTGAGCCAAGGGTCATTGTTCGGTTCTGGATTATAACTGTCATGTTGGTGTTGTTTGGCTTAGCCACATTGAAGTTGCGCTAGGTTCAATTAGATGCACAGACAATTGGAATTAGACTAGATGACGATTGATCTAGATAGCCGTCTTACCGTGATTGTTGGGCTAGGTGCTACGGGGCTGTCTTGCGTGAAATATTTCGCTCAAGCGGGTGAAAAAGTCAAAGTTGTAGATAGCCGCGATGAACCACCAGGTCTTGCGGCATTGAAAGAGCTGTATCCAGATGTAGAGTATGAATTAGGTGATTTTAATTTACAGACATTTATAACAGCGAAGCAGTTAGTCGTTAGTCCGGGCTTAAGCATTCGCTGTGCCGAGATAGAAGCGGCAAAGAAAGCCGGTGTTGCTATTACCGGAGACATAGATATTTTTTCTAAGCAGGTAGCCGCACCAATCATTGCTGTCACGGGATCGAATGGTAAGAGTACTGTAGTGGCAATGCTGGCGGAAATATTAAGAAAGGCAGGTAAGAATTTTGGGTTAGGCGGTAACCTAGATGGCGATAACTTTAAGCCAGCCCTCGATTTGATCGCAGAGGGAGAAAAGGATCTGTATTTGCTGGAATTATCGAGCTTCCAGTTGGAAACGACAGAGAGTTTAGGGGCGTGGGTTGCCACTATCTTGAATTTTAGTGCAGACCATATGGATAGATATGAAGGTATTGATGACTATCACCGTGCGAAGCTAAGAATATTTATTGGTTGTAAGCAGGTAGTTATCAACCGCGATGTCAAAGAGAGTTATCCGCTTGAAAAGAATGGCGCAGCAGTGTGGGACTTTGGGTTCGGCCGGACAGGCGTCAACGGCCTGGGTCTACTCGAAGAAGGTGAAGACCAATACATTGCCTATCAATTAGAAAAGATTGTCTCGGTAAACGAGTTAAAAGTTTTTGGTCGGCACAATATTTCAAATGTATTAGCGGCAGTAGCACTAGCCATGGCAATAGACATAGACATGAATGCAATTAAGGCTGCGATCACCGAGTTCTGTGGATTGCCACACCGTTGTCAGTGGGTGGCAAATATTGAGGGAGTCGATTTTTACAATGATTCTAAAGGAACGAATGTTGGTGCGACTGTGGCTGCTGTTGAAGGTCTGGGCGAACATATTTCGGGACATATAGTGTTGATTGCTGGCGGTATCGCTAAGGGCGCAAATTTCGCCGCACTGGTGCCGGCGATGAATAAATGGGGCAAGGTGCTGATTCTTATCGGGCAAGATGCGGCAGAAATGGCGAGCTATTTCGATAAAGAAACTCAAACTTATTTCGCAAGTGATATGCAGGATGCCGCGCGAGTCGCATTGCAGCATTCCACGGCTGGTGATGCGGTGTTGCTCTCACCTGCTTGTGCTAGCTTTGATATGTTTGAGAATTTCCAGCATCGAGGCTTCGCTTTCATGAAATCAGTGGAGACTTTGCAATGAGCATGGCGAGGGCAATAGCGCCCACTAACAGACTCATCAATCCGGTCCAGCCACGGGCAGTGAATAGCATATTATTATTCACTTTCTTGCTGCTGTTTATCGGCTTGCTAATGATGACATCCGCCTCTGTCGAGCTAGCCAGTAGTCAATACTCTGACCCGTTCTTTTTTCTTAAGCGGCAGTTAATTTTTTCTGTTGTAGGAATATTCGTTTTAGTTGTAACTCTTCATATTCCAGTAACGAGCTGGCGTACATGGAGTAGGTATTTGCTAATGGGGTCGTTTGTGCTCCTGGTATTAGTACTTGTGCCCGGCGTAGGCGAGTCGGTTAAGGGAAGTACGAGAAGAATAGACCTAGTCTTCTTCGAACTTCAGCCTTCAGAGTTGGCGAAAGTTTTTATCGTGGTTTATCTCGCAGGATTTTTGGAGAGACAATTAGATGAAGTTCGTGAAAAATGGTCCGGATTTTGTAAGCCGCTTCTAGTTGTTGGCGCCGCCGTGGCTCTATTTCACTTCCAGCCTGACCATGGAACGATGGTTATTCTGACGCTTACTGCGCTGTGCATGATTTTTCTGGCGGGAGCAAAACTTTACCGTATTTTATTGATGTTGACCCTATGCATGGGAGGAATTGCTTTGCTTGCGGTCATGAAGCCTTATGTAATCGATAGGATTACCTCATTCCTAGATCCTTGGGCGGTTGAAAACGTAACTAATGGTGGCTATCAACAGGCGATGGCTCAGGTGGCATTTGGCCGTGGCGAATGGTTTGGCGTCGGTCTCGGGAATAGCATACAGAAGCTCTACTTCCTGCCAGAGGCACACAATGACTTCGTGCTTGCCATCGTCGGTGAAGAGCTAGGTTTGGTTGGTGTGGCTACGGTGATACTTCTGTTTTCTGCGCTTATCTATAAAGCCTTCTCTATTGGTCAGAAGGCGCAGCAAGACAACAAATTGTTTGCAGCATTCTTTGCCTACGGTCTAGGACTATTATTTGCAGGTCAGGCGATGATCAATGTTGGGGCGAGCATTAGTTTGCTACCTGTAAAAGGATTGACGTTGCCCTTCATGAGCTATGGAGGTGCGAGTCTGATCATGAGCTTCTTTATGATTGGGTTGTTGGTTCGCATTGAATACGAAATCGACAATAAAATTAATGATGTTGGTGAGGCGTAGCTAGAAACGTGTCAGCTAAAAATACAACTGTATTAATTATGGCCGCCGGAACCGGTGGTCATGTATTCCCAGCGCTTTCAATTGCGCAGAAATTGCAAGAGCAAAATATCCAAACTGAATGGATGGGCACTCATCAGGGAATGGAAAACAGACTGCTTGAAGGAACAGGGATTCAAATTCATGCCGTTTCTGCGCAGGGCCTCAAAGGCAAGGGCATAGCTAGACTGATAGCGGCACCTTTCATGTTAGCGCAGGCACTAATTCAATCAATGCGAATACTTTCAAAGGTAAAGCCAGATTGTGTGCTGGGGATGGGAGGTTTCGTTTCAGGCCCAGGGGGCCTAGCAGCTAAATTAACAGGCAGGAAACTAGTGATTCATGAGCAGAATGCGGTGCCGGGTTTTACCAATAAATTGTTGGCGAAGATTGCGAATCAGGTATTTGAGGCCTTCCCGAATACGTTCTCGCAAAGCAAAAAGGTAATTCATACAGGTAACCCAATGCGCAAGGAAATTGCGGATCTCGCGCTGCGAACGAGAAGCCTTAAAGAGGCTTCTAGACCGTTACAAATCTTAGTCCTAGGTGGCAGCCAAGGCGCGTTGGCGATTAACAAAGTCGTGCCAGAATTGTTAGCCAGTTGGCCAGAAGAAAATCGTCCGTCAACGCGTCATCAGGCAGGTGATAGTACCCTTGAGATAACACAGCAGGCTTATCGGGACAGAGGTTTGGTTTTGTCTAAGAGAATAGACGTGCTCCCGTTTATCAGTGACATGGCACAGGCCTATATTTGGGCTGATTTGGTGATTTGTCGTTCCGGCGCGAGCACGGTTAGTGAGATTGCCGCGGCTGGTTTACCCTCTATATTGGTTCCGTACCCGCATCACAGTGATCATCAGCAAAAGCACAATGCAAATTGGTTAGTCCAAGCCGGCGCCGCTCTCCTGCTGGAGCAAAAAGATTTAACTGTTCCTGCGCTAAAAGCGCTGCTGCTGGATCTGGATGAAAACCGTGGCAAATTACAGCAAATGAGCGATAGGGCAAAATCCATAGCAATTTGTGACGCGGATGAAATCATTGCGCGCCGATGTTTGGAGTTAATCCATGCATAGTGCAGCCAATCGACATGTTATTCCAGAGATGAGACGCATCAATAGGCTGCATTTTGTCGGAATCGGTGGCGCCGGCATGTGTGGTGTGGCCGAAGTATTGCTAAATCAGGGCTATAAAATCAGCGGCTCAGACCTCAAGAAGTCTCCGAATACTGAGCGCCTAGAATCCATGGGCGCTGAGATATTTATTGGGCACGACGCGGCGAATGTGAAGAATGCCGATGTAGTTGTCTATTCCAGCGCTATCGATGAGCGTAATCCTGAAATCAAAGCGGCGATCAATGAGTCTAAGCCATTGATCGCACGTGCGGAGATGTTGGCTGAGTTGATGCGCTACCGTCACTCGATCGCTATCGCGGGCACGCACGGAAAGACCACGACTACGAGCATCGTGGCATCTGTATTGGCGCAGGCGGGTTTCGATCCTACATTCGTTATTGGAGGTTTGCTGAATAGCGCTGGAACCAATGCTCGATTGGGAGAGAGTAGGTACTTGGTTGCAGAGGCAGACGAGAGCGACGCCTCCTTCATGCATCTACAGCCTATGGTTGCCGTTGTGACAAACATCGAAGCCGATCACCTGAGTACCTACGGTGGTGACTTTGAGAACCTGAAAAAATACTTCATCGACTTCCTGCACAATCTCCCTTTTTACGGATTGGCTGTGTTGTGCATCGATGATCCGGTTGTGCGCGAATTGCTACCGCGTATATCGAGACCGAAAATCACCTATGGCTTCGCTGAGGACGCAGATTTCAGAATCACTAGTTTGAGTCAGGAGCAACAAATCACCCGATTTGAAGTGGAGCGCAAGGAAGCAAAGGACAAGCTAAAGATCACACTGAATATGCCAGGTCGTCATAACGCGCTGAATGCGACTGCCGCAATTGCCATCGCAACAGACGAGGGTATCAAGGCGAAGGATATCCAGAGCGGTATCCAAAATTTTACTGGAGTAGGTCGTCGTTTCGATGTGCAGGGTGAATTTGCCGTGGACGGAGGAACGGTCATGCTTATCGATGACTACGGACATCATCCGACCGAAGTTGCCGCGACACTGCGAGCTCTGCGTGATGGGTGGCCAGACAATCGATTGGTTATGGTCTATCAACCACACCGCTACAGTCGCACTAAGGATCTCTATGAGGACTTCGTCGAAGTTCTTGGCGAGGCGGATGTTTTGCTTCTGCTAGAGGTGTACTCCGCAGGGGAGAAGAAAATCGCTAGCGCGGACTCCAGAAGCCTCTGCCGAAGCATTAGATTGCGTGGGAAAGTTGATCCTTTTTATGTAAAAGACGAGTCCGATGTGCAAGGGATTCTAAGTGAATTAGTCCTCCCGGGGGACATCATTTTGACGCAGGGAGCAGGAAGTGTCGGCGCTTTGGCCAAACAATTGGCCAAATTGGGTTTTAAAGCATAATTGATTGATTTTCATGGAAGGTTTTTGCATTTAAGGGTCAAGAAATAGAGAAATGAGAACGATATATAAAGAGAAAATCATAGCAAATTGTGGGCACGTCGTCGTACTGAAAGGCGGGAACTCCGCAGAGCGCAAAATTTCCCTGTTGAGTGGCGACGCGGTCTATCAGGGATTGCTGAGACTAGGCGTACACGCGAGTGTTTTGGATGTGAGCGATACCGTTGTCGCAGACCTAGAACGCTTAAAGCCGGATCTGGCGTTGATCATGTTGCATGGTCAGGGCGGAGAAGACGGAACGATGCAGGGTCTTCTAGAAGTTTTGAAGATTCCGTATACCGGGAGCGGTGTGCTGGCCTCTGCATTAGCTATGGATAAGGCGAAGAGCAAGCTGATTTGGCAGCGCCTAGAGTTGAAGACGGCCGATTTTGTCATGCTGAATGAGGCAAGCGATTGGCAGGCATTGATAGATAGATTTGAAGTCATAGTTGTGAAGCCAGTCAGTGGTGGATCGAGTCTGGGAATAGCTATAGTAAAAGACGCAGCAGGTCTCAAGAAGCAGTTTGAAATAGCTAGCGGATTTGATTCAGAGGTAATGGCGGAGAAGTGTGTTATCGGAAAAGAGTTTTCAGTGGGTGTGATTGAGGATCAACTGCTTCCGGCCGTTCAGCTGAACACCAAGAGGGATTTTTTTGACTTCGATGCAAAATATGTCGATGAAGATACAGAAATTATTTGCCCAGCGCCGCTGAATGACGAGAAGCAGAAAGAGCTCAATAAATTGGTTCGCGCCGCTTATGCAAGTCTGGGTTGTAAGGGCTTGGCTAGGGTAGATGTTATGCAGGATGAAAGTGGTGAGTTCTACCTGCTGGAATTAAATACGATTCCTGGTATGACTGACCACAGTTTTGTGCCTGTAGCAGCAAAGAAGTCTGGGATCGATTTCGACGATTTGTTATTAACCGTATTAGAGCTAGAGCAAGCCGCGAACTAAGAAGATGGCAACTACAAACAGAGCAATTAGAACTGGAAGCGGGATACATTCAACTCGCCGCAATTCCAATTCGAGAAATCAACCGCTTAAGCCTAAGTCATCGGGCAAACGGGGGCTCTACGCACTAGCAGGGGTATTGGCTTGTGTTGCTTTTCTGATGGTTCAAAACAGAGCGAACATTTCCGGGTTTCTAAATCGCCCAGTCAGTAAGGTTAGAATCGAAAACCAGTGGCAAAGAATAAGTGAGGCCGAGGTCAGTAAGGTGTTAGCTCCTTTTATGGGGAATGGCTTCTTCGATTTTGATGTTGTCGAGGCGAAGCAAAAACTTGAGCTTCACTCGTGGATCCTGCAGGCGTCAGTGACTCGAATCTGGCCAAGCACGCTATCACTGCATCTGATAGAACAAGTTGGTATAGCCCGATGGGGCAACGAGCAATTACTAAATCAATACGGTGAAATATTTCAGCCTGAGAGCTTGCTAGAGTTAAGCGCCTTGCCTTTGCTTGCGGGACCTGAGGACAGTCAGGCGGCTGTGATGTTGCAGTACCAGAAGCTCAACCAGATTTTATTTCCAGCAGGATTGCTCCTCTCGGGATTGAGCCTAAGCAAACGTGGTAGCTGGGAATACTTATTGAATGAACAAATACAGGTTGTTGCCGGCAGAGATGATGTATTCGAGAAGACGCAGCGTTTTATCGATTTTTATACGAGTCAGCCGTTCCAGCAATCATCCCAGTTTTACTCTATTGACTTGAGATACGGAAACGGCATAGCGGTACGAGCGACCGAGTCAGGTTTTACAGGAGTGGCAATTCGGTGATTCAGTTCCACCAAACATCTTTTGAGAACCGTTGTCTGGAGAATTCGAACGATGAATGAATCAGCAAACGAAAATATGATCGTTGGATTGGATATTGGTACTTCCAAGGTCGTGGCGATAGTTGGGGATATAAACTCGGATGGCGGTTTGGATATCGTCGGCATTGGCAGTCACCGTTCTCGCGGGCTTAAAAAAGGCACTGTAGTCAATATCGAATCGACCGTTGAATCCATTCAGCGTGCAATCGAAGAAGCGGAGCTTATGGCGGGGTGCCAGATTCATTCAGTCTATGCAGGGATTGCCGGCAGTCATATCCGCAGCATGAATTCTCATGGGATCGTGGCGATTCGAGACGGCGAGGTTATAAAGGCCGATATCGAGCGCGTTATTGATGCGGCGCAAGCTGTTGCTATCCCCGCTGACCAGAAAGTTCTGCATATACTTCCGCAGGAATACATCATCGATTCGCAGGAAGGTGTTAAAGAGCCGCTGGGTATGTCCGGTGTTCGTCTTGAGGCGAAGGTCCATCTGGTCACCTGCGCGATTAACGCAGTACAGAATATTGAGAAATGCATTAAGCGCTGCGGTCTAGAGACTGAGGAAATTATTCTAGAACAATTGGCCTCCGCCTACAGTGTTCTTACCGATGATGAGAAAGAACTCGGTGTTTGTCTCGTGGATATTGGCGGAGGCACTACTGATATCGCAATTTTTACAGAAGGCGCTATACGCCACACGGGTGTCATTCCGATTGCGGGCGATCAGGTAACGAATGATATAGCCATGGCCCTTCGAACGCCGACAGAAAACGCAGAAGAGATAAAGATCAAATATGCCTGCGCTCTGACTCAATTGGCTAGCGCCGACGAGACTCTGAAGGTTCCTAGCGTCGGAGATCGAGCGCCAAGAGAACTTTCCAGGCAGGCCTTGGCCGAGGTGGTTGAACCACGCTATGACGAGTTATTTACGCTAGTACAAGCCGAGTTGCAGCGAAGTGGATTCGAAAATCTGCTAGCAGCGGGCATTGTACTAACCGGCGGTACTAGCAAAATGGAGGGTGTTGTGGATCTGGCTGAAGAAATATTCCATGCCCCGGTACGCATCGGAGCGCCTCATAATATCAGCGGTTTAGCCGATATTGTAAGAAACCCAATTTATTCTACTGGTGTTGGATTGTTGTTGTACGGCTTAAAGCAATATCAGGAAAGAGGTGGAATCGAGTCTAAGAGTGAGTCACGGATTCAAATTGTGGACAGAGTAAAGAGCTGGCTTCAAGGAAATTTTTAGTTTTAACCTTAATGGGTCAATAACCGATACAGTAAAAGAAGTATAAATGAGAGGGCTATATGTTTGAATTAGTCGAGAATGTTGCGCAGAGCGCTGAAATTAAAGTCATAGGCGTTGGTGGTGGGGGCGGAAACGCTGTGCACCATATGATTAATAATCAGGTAGAGGGTGTGGAGTTTATCTGTGCAAACACAGATGCACAGGCGCTGCATAACCTAAAAGCCAAGACGATATTACAGATGGGTAGCAATATAACCAAAGGTCTTGGTGCGGGAGCAAATCCTGAGATCGGCCGACAGGCAGCGTTGGAAGATAGGGATGAGATCGCTGAAATTTTATCCGGCGCAGATATGGTATTTATAACGGCCGGTATGGGT
>Ga0302136_1001522_pt1 | contig 10648 bp, 9 predicted proteins | sample CBN3_20m_MG_FD_203116 | JGI IMG/M metagenome (GOLD analysis project Ga0302136, IMG submission 203116) | Marine microbial communities from Western Arctic Ocean, Canada - CBN3_20m | ecosystem: Environmental > Aquatic > Marine > Oceanic | place: Canada: Western Arctic Ocean | collected 2017-09-15
GGTAAAAAATATAGTTAGTAGATATTAGTAATTTATTGGAATAGTAAAATGAAGAAAAGTGCACGCGTTGTTGTTATTGGTGGAGGCATTGCTGGCTGCTCTACCTTATACCATCTAACACAAGAAGGCTGGTCCGATGTCGTTCTTGTAGAGCGCAATGATCTTACGAGCGGAACAACATGGCATTCAGCAGCTCAAGTAACCAATTTTGGAATGAACCAAACAATGGTTGGCTTAAAGTCTCATTCAATAAACCTATACAAAGAGTTAGCAAATGACCCGGATCATCCAATTAACTATAATCATGCAGATGGTGGAATACGTTTAGCAAATACTGAAGAGCAAATGCAGGGTTATCGTCACTTCGCCTCAATGGCTAAAGGTATGGGCATTGATTTTGAGGTAATAGACGCTCAAGAATGCCAACGACGCCACCCATTGATATCAACTAAAAATTTAATTGGCGGTCTCTGGGACCCTCATGATGGTGACATTGACCCATATCAATTGTGTCATTCCTTGGCGCGCAAAGCTCGCAAAGCTGGCGCGGAAGTTTATACAGATACGCCAGTAACTGCTCTGGAGCAATATAAGGATAAAACTTGGAAGGTAACCACTGAAAATGGCGATATTGACTGTGACATAATCGTTAATGCTTGTGGCTACAGAGTTAATGAAGTTGGAGCAATGATGGGTGTTCATCACCCCGTTGCGTCAATGGAGCATCAGTATTTTTTGACTGAAGATATTCCTGAAATTGCACAGGCAGGTCACCGTATGCCTCTACTTCGCTGTCCAATGTCTGACTATTATTGCCGACAAGATAAGGGTGGGCTTTTGATTGGTTTTTATGAGCAAAATTGTAAGACATGGGGGATGGACGGGATTGATCCAAACTTTGTTAACGCGCTCTGCCCTGATGATTTAGAGAGAGTAGCTGATGTTTTGGATGGAGCATTTGAGCGGATGCCAGCACTCATGAATGCTGGAATTCGGAGTATTGTTAATGGCCCAATTACATACACAATTGATGGGGCGCCACTAGTTGGAAAAATCCCAGGCAAGGAAAACGCTTTTTGTATTATCGGTTTACGCGCAGGATTAGGTGAGGGTGGAGGACATGGTTGGCTTCTTGCTCAACAGATTGTTAATGGCGAGGCATGTTATGATACTTGGTGTCTTGACCCTCGAAGATTTACCGCACATGCTAATGTTGAGATGACCTCTTTAAAAGCTATTGAGGACTATCAAAACGAGTTTCGATTTCATTTTCCCCATGAACATCGCCCAGCTGCTCGTAAAGCAAAAACCACTTCACTTACTCCTGTCATGGCTGCAGAAAATGCGGCATTTACAGTTATTAACGGGTGGGAGCGTGTTGAATATATTAAGCCTTCTGAGGACTTCCATCCTTCGCTTTCATTTCATTTTGATGAAACATTTGACATAGTTGCTAAAGAAATTATAAACATTCGTGATAACGTTGGTCTTTGTGAGGTTAATGGCTTTAATCGCTTTGAAATAACTGGCTTAGACGCTGAGAATTTTATAGATCGTATGTTTTGTGGGAACATCACACATAAACCTGGTCGCGTAGGATTGGGTTATCTTCTTAATGATTTTGGAATGGTAAAAAGTGAAGCGACTATTGCTAATATCCCAGCCTCAGATCGGGGTTCTACTAGAATTTGGTATGGCTCAGCTGCGGCATCAGAGTTCCATGATATGGATTGGCTAACACAACACATTAATGCTGATGAAGATGTTCACATTAAAAGCCTAACGAATGATCAAACTATTCTCATTATTGCTGGTCCAAAAGCTCGAAAAGTCATGTCAGCATGTAGTCGTGACGACTGGAGTAAAGAGGCATTTCCATGGCTGAGCGTAAGAGAGTGCTTTATTGGATTCACAGCTGCTACTGTAATGTCAGTCAGTTTTTCAGGAGAACTCGCCTATGAGGTTCACGTTCCAAACTCTTCACTCTATGCAGCCTACCTTGCTTTATCTGAATCTGGCAAAGAATTTGGAATGAAGATTTTTGGCTCAAGGGCTGTAGAATCTATGAGGCTGGAAAAAGGATTTTTGTCATGGAAAACTGATTTGTTAACAGAATTTGATCCTTTTGAAACAGGCCTTGACCGCTTTGTTAATCTAAAAAAGAATAACTTCATCGGAAAAACTTCCCTTCAAAAGCGTTTTAAAGATGGCCCAAAACAGAAGCTTGTCTGCCTCAGCATTAATTGCACTCACGCCCCTGCCCATGGCGGAGCTTCATTAATGGAAGATGACAAAGTTATTGGAACAATTACTTCTGGTGAATGGGGTCATAGAGTAGGCCTTAACTTAGCATATGCATTCGTAAATCCTGAAAAGTCTAAACCTGGAACTAAAATGACACTAAATCTATTAGGAGAAATGATTTCAGTAAAAGTCATTCCATTTGGAGTCTATGATAGAAGTTACAGTAGAATTTTAGTGTAAATAAGGAAACATTAATAACGCTCCTCTTACACATTATTAAGGATTTGGCCATCAACTAGGCCATCTAATTAAAAACATCTAGAATGTTTGTATAATTAGCTGACTTGAAATACCTATTTTTGATCTTTTAAGTCATTTTTTATAATATAACTTTTAAATAAACTACAAATGATTATCTGTGCTGGTGAATCCTTAATTGATATGGTTTCCTTTCGAGGGGAGCCTGAATATACTCCTCATGTCGGCGGTAGTAACTTTAATTCTGCAATTGCTCTTGGTCGTTTAGGTGCCGATAGTTATTATTTTGGTGCTGTATCTAATGATGTCTATGGAAAGCTAATAGAAGACTCTCTTAAAAACTCTAATGTCAGAGAAGAATTCATTATCAAAACCAACCGGCCAACCACTCTTGCTTATGCAGATGTGGTTAATGGTATTGCTGAATATACATTTGTTGATGAACATTCAGCCGGACGAATGCTAGATATAGCTAGTCTAAAGCCTTTTTTGAGTAGAGTGATGAAGGCAAAAGCATTATTAGTTGGAGGGATTAGTCTTCAAGCGGAGCCCTGTGGATCAAGTTGGCAGTGGTTAGTTGGGCAAATTTCTGGCCATTTACCGATTTATTTTGATGCTAATATCAGGCCTGATTTTATTGAGGTTAAGAATGATTACGTTAATCGATTCAAACAATTAACTTCCAAAGTCGACATAATAAAAATTTCTGAAGAGGATTATCGTTATCTTTATGGTGCGCAGGATTTTAAAGAAGTTAGCAAAGAGTGGCTTAAGAATGGGGTTAAATTAGTCATCTTGACTTTGGGCGGTGAAGGCTCAAAAGTAATTTTTGATGGTGGCAAAGAAGTATACGTCAAGAGTAACCAGGTTGAAGTCGTCGATACAATTGCTGCGGGGGACAGTTTTAATGGAGGCTTTCTGTTTAGCTTGAAGCAACAAGGATTGCTTAGTAGAGACAAATTGGATTTGATGGATGGGGCTGCCTTTAAGAAAACACTTACTTTTGCAAATCAAGTTGCAAGCTTAACGGTTACTAAGAAAGGCGCTAACCCTCCTTGGCTTGATGAGATTTAAATAGCTTTGTAAGCTAAAGCTATTAGCGACAATTTTGCAAGGATCTGTTTCGATATTTAAGGCAATGAATTCTAATCTAGAGGTTAAAATACTTTTTTGATTTCTCTCTCTATATTTCAATGAACACAATTATTTCAATTAAAGATTTAACCAAAGTTTATGATTCTGGCTTTAATGCTTTGAAAAGTATTAACCTAGACATTAATAAAGGTGAAATTTTAGGACTTTTAGGTCCAAATGGAGCTGGTAAAACAACTTTAATTTCAACAATCTGTGGAATTGTGTCTCCAACCTCTGGTGAGGTCACTGTTGATGGCTTTGATATTGTTAAGGATTTTAGGAAAACACGATCAATAATTGGACTTGTTCCTCAGGAATTAACACTTGGATCATTTGACACGGTTTGGGGGACAGTTAGGTTTAGTAGGGGCCTTTTTGGCGCTAAGAGAGATGATGCTTATCTTGAAGAGCTCTTAAAAGACTTATCTCTTTTTGATAAAAAAGACTCTGAAATTAGAATGCTTTCTGGCGGAATGAAGAGGCGTGTTCTAATTGCTAAAGCGCTTTCGCATAATCCTAAAATACTATTTCTTGATGAACCTACTGCGGGCGTTGATGTTGAGCTTCGTAAGGATTTGTGGAAGATTGTTAATGTATTAAAGTCTAAAGGAGTCACCATAATTTTAACTACTCACTATATTGAAGAGGCTGAAGAGTTAGCCGACAGGATTGGAGTTATTAGTAATGGAGAACTTTTACTCGTTGAGAAAAAAGCTCATTTAATGGAAACCCTTGGAAAAAAAGAACTGGTTATCGAATTAAAAGAATCACTTGCCAAGGTACCTTCTTCTCTTGATAAGCACAATATTGAGATTTCTGAAGATGGTATGCACATCTCATATACTTATATTGTTAAAGATGAAGAGACTGATATGTCTGAGGTGCTCCAGGAAATTACAAATTCTGGGTTACATATAAAAGACCTTAAAATTGTTCAGAGCTCGCTTGAAGATATATTTGTAGACTTAGTTAAGGAAAAATAATGAATTTAATGGCAATCAAAGTAATTTATTTAAATGAGATGATGCGTTTCTGGAATACGCTTTTTCAGAGTGTCGCCTCTCCTGTAATATCAACAGCTCTATATTTTGTAGTTTTTGGTTCTGCTATTGGCTCTAGGATTGAAAATATCGATGGCATCTCTTATGGTTTGTTTATTGTGCCAGGATTGACAATGCTATCAGTATTAACTCAAAGCATCTCAAACGCATCTTTTGGTATCTTTTTCCCCAAATTTACAGGTACGATTTATGAGCTCTTGTCAGCCCCTGTGTCCTACTATGAAACTCTGATTGGTTATGTTGGCGCAGCTGCAACTAAGTCATTAATTTTGGCTACTATTATTCTTGCTACAGCTAACCTCTTTGTTGACTTAAATATTGCGCATCCAATCTGGATGTTGAGCTTTTTAGTGCTGACTTGTGTTGCATTTAGTTTGTTCGGATTCATCATTGGGCTATGGGCTGATAATTTTGAAAAGCTACAAATAATTCCGCTTTTAATTATTACTCCATTAGTATTTTTAGGTGGAAGTTTTTATTCCATCAGTATGCTCCCACCTGTATGGCAGACGGTTACTTTGTTTAACCCTGTTTTGTATTTGGTGAGCGGCTTCCGATGGAGTTTTTTTGAAATCTCTGATGTTGGTGTTGGGGTTAGCTTGCTTATGGTTCTTCTTTTCTTAAGTATTTGTATTGCTATAATAGCCTGGATGTTTAAAACTGGTTATAAGTTAAAACAGTAAGCTAACTTTCAGGGGCTTTATGGTTCAAATTACTGATCTATTTATCTATCCTGTTAAATCACTCAAAGGCATTTCATTAAATAAGTCTGAAACTGCTCTTCGCGGGCTTAAATTTGACCGTGAGTGGATGATTACTAATAGTGATTATGAGTTTATTACTCAGCGTGAAATCGAATCAATGGCAACCATTGAAGTGAGTATTGATTCAGACGCTTTAATGCTGAGTTCAAAAAATAATACACATTACACAATTCCCTTGGAGCCAAGTAAATCTAAGCATATTCAAGCATCTGTTTGGGGTGATATTTGTGATGCCTATGATGAGGGTGATGATGTTTCATTATGGCTAACTAATGTTTTAGGTCAATATAAAGGTAAATCTCTCAGGCTAGTTAGATTTGCCAAACAAGGGGTTCGTCCAGTCCCATCTAAATATCTGGATGGTAGGGAGGCTCAGAGTGCATTTTCCGATCAATTTCCCTATTTAATAACTTCATGGGAATCACTCGAAAGGCTCAATAAAGGCCTTATTAAAAATCGCTCTCAAGTGGTTAAAATGGATCGCTTTAGGCCTAATATTGTGGTCAAAGGTGTTGAAGGTCTTGAGAAAAAAACATCTCACAATTTTTTATGCCAAAAAAGTGGTTATAGCTTTGGATTAAGAAAGCCCTGTAAGCGCTGCAAAATTATTACGATTAATCAAGAGGATGGAGAAATTGATAATCCAAAGGAGCCCTTGTCAACTCTTGCTTCTTTGAGCTTTAGTGATGAGATTAATGGTGCATTTTTTGGACAAAATGCGATTTTGCTATCGACGAAAAATTACACTCTTAAAGTGGGCGATGAGTTTTTAATTAGCTAGTTTAGGTAACGCTACTCTGGTTTAATTTTCCAGTGAAATAGCTCCAAGCTTCTTTTCATTTTTCCAAGCGTGCCCATAGATTACTTCGTAGGTCGCTGGAAGTTTTCCATCGGAGCGATAGCTTTCATACATTTCTATCATCTTATTAAATTTAGTCTTTCCTGTGAGTGCTTTTGATCGATTGCCTACATTTTGTGCCCCTATCGATTTTAGGTCATGCATTAAATCAAGCACTTTTTCATAGGTAAGCGTTATATTCTCCATTTCCATTATTGGGCTCTGAAAGCCTGATTGAAGCATCTGGTCGCCTATATCATGCATGTCAATAAAATTATTAACGTGCGCACTACTATCAACTGCTGACCAGCTCCGCTTAAGCTCCTTTAGTGTGTCTGGGCCAAAGGTGGTGAAAAGAAATAAACCTTGAGGCTTAAGAACTCTGAAGCATTCATTAAAAAGTGTTTTTAAATCAGGACACCACTGCATCATTAAATTAGAAACAATAAAGTCAACGCTGTTGGAAGCAAATGGAAGCTCGTAGGCGTTTGCACAAACTTTTAAATTTTGAGAATTTTCTAAAAGTGATTGTTGCGCAAAATCAACACAAATTAGATTTGAATTTGGAAATATCTCTGCTGTTTTATTACTAAGAAGTCCAGTTCCAGAACCAAGATCAATTATTGTTTGAGGCTTAATTGAAATGACTTTTAATTTTTCAGCCAGCCTATTCGCTATTTCATTTTGAAGAAATGCATTATCGTTATAGTTGCTAGACGCATTATTAAAAGTGTTTCTTATTTTAGACATGAGGCAAATTGTCTTGAAATTCTTTTCATTAAATTAAAGTATTGATCAGGCCCAGCTGGATATTTAGTACCTAAAATATCAATTTCGAATGTTTTTAAACTAAGGCCTTCGGACAAGACGTTGATTTGATTAGGCTTGGCCTCTTGTCCATAAAGTAGACATGAGACGTTTAAATCACTCATAGCTTTTTTGGCTACAAGAGTTCTAATGATGCTCAATCTAGCTCCGTGATATGGGGTTACTATGATGGGCCTTATAAGATTCATGCTCTTGTCGAAGTACTGAGTAGTGTCTGAAAATACTGCAAACTGTGAAGTTAGAAAAGGAGCCATCTGTTTTCTTAAATCTATTTTTAGCTCTTCAAGATCAAGAGTTAATTCTAGAAAATTATTATTATATTTATCTTCATTGATTGGATCTATTTTAATTAGTAGTTTATTAATATGTTCGGCTATAAGCTTCGTGTTGTTAATATCTAACCATAAATGTAAATCATAAATATTCTCATCATGTTCATTGGTTTCTTTATGCTCATCGGTTTCTTCATTCTCTTTCGAGTGAAGTATTTCAGACCTAGATCTATGGATATTAAGATTATTCAAGTTGGTAATTTGAAAAAGTGAGTCATTTTCTATACTTTTAATTGCCTTTCTTAAGCCTGACTCAAAGTCTTCACTGATGATTATTACTAAGTCAGCATTTGCAAGCATCCGAACTTGTGAAGGCTTCAGGTGAAAAGTGTGCGCTGAGTTACTCGACTTAAGTAATAGTTGTGGCTCTGTAATACCGCTCATAAGTGCTGTAACGATGCTATGGATTGGTTTAATACTAACGACAACAGACGGCGCTGATTGCGCAACAACACTTTTGATAGTTAACAGTAAAATAAAACTTAGTAAAAGACGTTTTTTCATAGCTTAATTTGAATCGAAAATTGAAGGGAAATTATACGCCAATCCTTTAAATCAACCCTGAATTAGTTTTGGCAAATAATAATTGCTCTAGTGGGAGCAGGATGACCTTCTTTTGTGAGCGATGAGTCAGATGGATCAAGAAAGTCTTCTAATGAAGCTGCATTATCTCCAATCCACTCCGATTTCCGCTGCTCTTCAGGAGTAGTTTTGCTAATATCAATCACTTGAATATTTTTGAAATTAGCCTGAACAAGCCATGATTTCAGAGTTTCAATACTTGGAAGGCAGTGAACATTTCGCATTTGTGCGTATCGACCTTCAGGGATTAGAGAGTAACCATTTGGACCGTCCACTACTAAAGTCTCCAGGATTAATTCTGCACCAGGAGCCATCATTTCCTTTAATTGAGATAAATGCTGCATATGATCCCTTTGATGATAAAGGACGCCCATTGAAAAGACAGAATCAAAAACTGCTAATTTTGGCATTTCTTCAAGCCTAATCGGAAGAAGCATTGTATTAGTTGTATTGTTAGTAAGCGATTTAATTGCTGTATATTGGTAATTAAACAAAAGAAAAGGTTCAATTCCTAGAGCCTTCGAGGCGCCTTCCATCGCCATTCTTAAAGTGAAATAACCATTTCCAGCGCCGACATCAAGAACTCTTCTGTTTTTTAATGGAGTAATGTGGTTTTGAAGGCGTTGCCATTTAAGACCTCCCTGCCATTCGCTTTCAAGTTTTAAACTATTAAACATGAATGGACCTTTTCTCCAAGGCAAAAGCCTCTTAAGCGCAGTTGTAATTATTTCAGTATTTATGCCGCTTTGATCTAACTTAATATAAGGTTCATTAAGCTCCATTTTCCCTTTAGGTAGTGCATTTAATTCCTCTAGTGCTATAGTCCATTTAGGAATATTCCCATTATTAACGTTGAAAGCTTCTAGGCTAACTTTGAGGCATTGATTGGCAATATTTTTGAGCGCTAAATCATTGAAAAATAGCTTAAACTCGTCCTGAAATAAAATCATAAATTAAATATATTCATAAAATATATCTAGTATAAAATAAAGTTAGATATATATACATATATTACTTTTAACTCTTTTGGAGATTAGTGTGATAAACAAATCAATTAAATTTTTTGCAGTTTTTTTACTTTCATTAAATGTTTTTGCTGGTGGCGATGATCGTGATGATGCCTACTATGCAAACTTAGATCAAGAGTTAGCAGCATTTGAGGCTCAAATTGCAGCTCAACTTAATGCCGACGCATTGATGGCTGAAATCGAAGCAGAAGGTGCAAGACAAGCTGCCCTTGATGCATTCCAGGCAAAACTAGCTGCTGATAAAGCTGCTGCTGCGAAGTCAACAGCTGCCTATCAATCTAAACTTGCAAATGATGCGAGAATTGCCGCACTTATGAATGAGCTATCTACTGAAAAAGAACTGGCTGCATTTGAAGCTCAGTTGGCTGCAGAATTAGCCTCTCAAGAAATGATGGCTGAAATCGAAGCCGAAATGGCAAGACAAGCTGCCCTTGATGCATTTCAGGCAAAACTAGCTGCTGATAAAGCTGCTGCCGCAGCATCAACAGCTGCCTATCAAGATAGTTTATTGGACGCAGAATTTGCAGCACTTGAAGCTCAAATTAGAGCTGAAGCAGACGCCGCTGCAATGATGGCTGAAATTGAAAGAGAAATGGCTCTTGCGGCTTTCCTGCAAAATCTAGAGGATGAAAAAGCTGCTGCTGCAGCATCAACAGCTGCTTATCAGGCTTCGCTTGCTGATGAGGAAGTTATAGGCGTTATTGAAGAGGTAGTAGTGACAGAGGCTGCTCACGAGGCATGTAAATATGCACTAGGTTTATCTGATAGTAATATTGCACTTTTCAAGGCTGCTTTGGCTGATGGATCTTTGTTTAATAAAGGCCCACAAGTTTCAACTGGTACAGAGTTTACAGCTAATAGATGGGATGCTTATGCAACTTGTGTAAGTAATTACGTAAACCCTTTTTAAGGTTCAAAATAATTAGTCATTTTGCTTCTTTGATTTAAATGCAGAATGAGTTGGAAATAAAAACCCAGGGCTTGCCCTGGGTTTTTTTATTTATAATGAATTCATGAAAAATAATTTTGTAAGTACCCTTATTCAATTATCTTGTCTTTTATTAATATCGACTAATACATACTCTGGTAGCGATATCAACGTCCAGGATTCTTTAGACATTGCGCTTATAGATGAATATAGTTCATGCACTGATCTGTATGAAGTTAATGATTCAGAGCCTAACAACGTAACTTCTACATTGTTATTGTCTGGAGAAGCCATCTTCGCTAAAGGCGATATGATTATCAGCTCAACCAATACAAGGGCAATTGTTGATTCGTATGATCCTATATCCAATAAATTAACATATTATCAAACAGCTGAAACTGGTTTTAAATCATTCTCTTTAAATGAAAAACTCGTAGGTACGGGTATAGATGTTTCTTCAATAGAGGAGTTTATTATTGATTTTGGAGTTCCTTGCTCCGATCTTATTGTTTCTATTGAAGAAAGCCCTGAGCAAATGATGTTTGTTTTTGCAGACTCTGAAGAGGCTATTATAGCTAAATTAGCCTCTCAAGAAATGATGGCTGAAATACAAGCCGAAATGGCAAGACAAGCTGCCCTTGATGCCTTCCA
>Ga0302136_1001524_pt1 | contig 10642 bp, 9 predicted proteins | sample CBN3_20m_MG_FD_203116 | JGI IMG/M metagenome (GOLD analysis project Ga0302136, IMG submission 203116) | Marine microbial communities from Western Arctic Ocean, Canada - CBN3_20m | ecosystem: Environmental > Aquatic > Marine > Oceanic | place: Canada: Western Arctic Ocean | collected 2017-09-15
ACGTTTTGATGAAATTGCCGGCGATGTGCCCGCCGTCACAAACGTGTGGCAGATGCACCTGGGCGACTTGGAAAAGCTTGTCGCCAAGGGCGACAAAGTAACCGATGAAGAGTTGGAAAAGCGTCGAACCACCGCCAAGGGAAAAGACCTCGCCACCTTGATTTACACCTCGGGTTCCACCGGACAACCCAAAGGTTGCATGCTGACCCACTCCAACTTTGTCGAACTGACGCGCAACTCCGCGGTTGCCATGAAGGAAGTGGTCGGGCCAGGCTCCACCTCCCTTCTCTTCATCACGACGGCCCACATCTTCGCGCGTTTCATTTCCGTGTTAGCGGTTCACACGGGAACCAGAATCGGCCACCAAGCCGATACCAAACAGCTACTGCCCTCCCTGGGGTCTTTCCAACCAACCTTCCTGCTGGCCGTGCCGCGGGTTTTTGAAAAGGTCTTTAATTCTGCAGAGCAGAAAGCCGAACTCGGTGGCAAAGGAAAAATCTTCCGGATTGCCGCTGACGCCGCGGTGGAATATTCCCAGGCACTCGATGCGGGCTCGGTTCCTCTTGCGCTGAAACTCAAATTCCAGCTCTTTGATCGCCTGGTCTACACCAAACTCAAGAAGGCCATGGGTGGAAAGGTTGCTTACGCGGTGTCTGGTTCTGCGCCACTGAGTACGCGCTTGGGGCACTTTTACCGGACCCTTGGAATCAAAATCCTCGAGGGCTACGGTTTGACAGAAACCACGGCACCGGCGACGGAGAACCTGGTGACGAAGTTTAAGATCGGCACCTGTGGCCCCGCACTACCGGGGGTATCCATCCGCACCGACGGCGACAACGAAGTCCAGGTCAAAGGTATCAACGTCTTTGATGGTTACTGGAAGAACGAGGCCGCCACCCAGGAATCCTTCACCAAAGATGGCTGGTTCCGCACCGGTGACATCGGCAGCATCGATGATGATGGTTATCTCACGATTACGGGTCGAAAGAAGGAGATTATTGTGACCGCCGGAGGCAAGAACGTTGCCCCCAACTACCTGGAGGACCCGATTCGATCCAATCCGATTGTCGGACAGGTCGTTGTGGCGGGGGATCAAAAGCCCTTCATTTCCGCACTCGTTACCCTCGATTCGGAAATGATTGATGCCTGGCTGGCAAACAATGGTGTGAGTGAAAAAATCAGCCTCCAGGAGGCAACCACCCACCCGGCGGTGCTTGCAGAAGTTCAAAGAGCCATCGACGGCGCCAACTCTCGGGTATCACGGGCGGAATCGGTGCGAAAGTTTGTCATTCTTCCGACCGAATTCACCGAAGAGTCGGGACACCTCACCCCCAAGATGAGCATCAAGCGCGCCGAAATCTTGCGTGACTTTGGGACAGAGTTGGAGCAGATGTATTCCGATTCCCCCGAAACTCAGGGAATCTCCATCAGTTCCTAACGAAACCAGTCCGATCCCCGGATGGCCCGAAGGGCTTTCTTTTTGTGCTCCGGAGTGAGGCCTTGAAAATAAAGGGCGCCCGCAAGGTGGTCTAGTTCATGCAGGAGCGCCTGCGCCATCAGCCCTTCGCCTTCCACCTCCAGGAGCTCTCCCTCCAGTGTGTATCCGGACACGATTGCGTGAGGGTAACGCTCCCGGGGAAAGGTTAACCCTGGAACGGACAGGCACCCCTCAGAAACCTCTTCCCTCTCCCCCCACACTTTCACTAGTTCGGGGTTGAGGAGATAGCCGATGTCACCATCGATGTTGTAACTAAAAGCAGAAAGCCCCACGCCAATCTGGTTGGCCGCTAACCCGGCGCGACCTGGGAGCGCCACCGTATCGAGGAGGTCGGTCACTAGCTCCTGTGCGCGGGCACTCTTCGGTTCGAGAGGATCCGTGGCCGAAGCCAGGATGGGATCCCCAAAAAGCCGGATGGCACGCACCGCCACCGTTAGGAACCGATGCGCTCGCTCATTCCCGCCACCACTAAAGCAGCGAGCTCTCGGGCTGCTTCACGGGTGGAGGGGCTGAGGCGGGGCCAATCGATAATGGACCCGGCAGCAAGGAGGGGGTCATAGGGAATTTTCACGACTGCGCGAACCCGCGAGGCAAAGTGGTTTTCGATTTCATCCAGCTTCACGACGTTCGTGCCCTGAGTGGCGGTATTAAGCGCTACCACCGCGTTTTTCACTAAGTCTTTGTATCCGTTCGCTTCCAACCAGGTGAGGGTCTCCGAGGCCAAACGGGCCTCATCAACGCTTCCGCCGGAGACGACCACCAAACCATTGGCCCGCTGAAGAGTGGGGCGCATCACCGAGTGCACGACACCCGTTCCGCAGTCGGTGAGGACGATGGAATAGAAGCGAGCCGCATGGTCGGCGACCACATTGTAATCGTCCTCGTCAAACGCTTCCGAAAGCAGTGGGTCAGTGTCAGAAGCCAAGATGTGCAGTCGGGTCTTGTCTTTCGACACCAGCTCTCCAAAGTCCGTGAAGGACCCAATTCCCGCGGTGAGCTTTACCACGTCGCGGACGGTCGCCCCGGTGCCTTGGGGAACACGCTCGGCAAGAGTTCCTCTATCGGGGTTGGCGTCGATACCAAGCACCCGGTCCTCTCGAACGGAAGCCATCGCCATGCCCAGCAAGGTTGTCACTGTGGTTTTTCCCACGCCGCCTTTTCTGGTCAGGACCGGCACGAACTTGGTCCCCCGCTCAAAGGGGGTGGAGATTCGAGCATCCATCTCTTTACGCTCGCGCACAGATCGGGAATCCCCAACATTGATCGTGCGAAAAGACAGTTCATACAAGCCACGTTGCCAAAAACCCTCGGGCACCTCACGATAGCGTCCTGTGGTTTCAATCAAGCGATCGTCGGTGAGCATGGCCGCAGGCTCGGGCGAAGACCCGCGATTCTCCGGGCGGCGCTGATACAAATCATCGTTGGAAGCAGCTGAGGTGGAAAGGGTGATGGTTTCCGCCTCATCCGCAGACACGGCAGAGGGATCAACAGCGTCATCTTGAAGCTCAATCTCGTCGCCGGCGCCTGCTGCCTCCTGCAATTCAGAAGGAGTTGCCGATGCTGAGCGTTTAGCCATTCAAAGTCCTTTTCTTGAAACCAACAGCCTACGCCATGGCGTCCAAACTGACCTTAGTTTTAGCTCAACCTAGGCGATGACGACCAACAAGTCGCCGGCTTCCACCTGTTGGGTCACGGGAATGGCCACCCGCACAATCGTGCCGCTGGCGGCAGCGCTGATGCCCGCTTCCATCTTCATCGCTTCAATGGTGGCGACGATGTCGCCCTCGGCAACGGTGTCGCCCTCCTTTGCCGTGAGGGTGACGACCCCCGAGAACGGTGCCGCCACATGCTGGGGGTTACCCGGATCCGCTTTTTCTGCCGTTGCCACCGTCACTGTGATGGACTCATCCTTAATGCTGACGGGCCTAACTTGCCCATTCAGTGCCACCATCACCGTGCGGATTCCGTGGTCATCAGGTTCCGAAATAGTGTCCAGAGACACGTAGAGGCTCACTCCCGGTTCGACTTCGATGACTGTTTCTTCGCCCAATCGAAGCCCATAGAGGTAGTCCTTCGTGGAGATAACGGAAACATCTCCGAAGTTCTCCCGGACATCAAGGAAAGCCCTTGTGGGACCGGGGAACAGCAACTCATTCAGCAGTGCTTGGCGGTCCGGGCCAGGAAGCGCTAGTCGGTCGAGGTGATCCCTAGAGAGCGCTTCCTCTGTAATCGCATACTTTTTTCCAGCCAAAATTTTGGTTCGGAACGGTTCCGGCCAGCCCCCTGGCACGTCCCCCAGCTCACCGGCCATGAAACCCACTACGGAATCGGGAACATCGAAGGCGCCAGGATTCGCTTCGAACTCGTCCGGGTCGACGTCCATGGCGACCAGGTGCAAAGCGAGGTCTCCCACCACTTTGCTCGAGGGCGTGACCTTTGTGGGTCGGCCGAGCATTGTGCTGGCGCGGGCATACCAGTCTTCGATTTCTTCAAATCGATCTGCAAGACCCAGCGCAATGGCTTGCTGGCGGAGGTTGGAGAGTTGGCCGCCGGGAATCTCATGGTGATACACGCGACCGGTGGGGCCCGGTAGCCCCGATTCAAACGGGGTATACACCTTGCGAACCGCTTCCCAATAAGGCTCCAAAGCTGAGACGGCCTGGAGGTCCAAACCGGTATCTCGCTCGGTATGTGCGAGAGCGGCTACCAGAGCGGACAAGGGTGGCTGGCTCGTTGTTCCCGCCATAGGTGCGCTTGCGGCATCCACGGCGTCCACCCCTGCTCGGGAGGCGGCCATCAGAGTCGCGAGCTGGCCACCCGCCGTGTCGTGGGTGTGGAGGTGGATGGGAACCTCAAATCGCTCCCGCAGCGCCGTCACCAGGCTGAACGCGGCCTCGGATCGTAATAATCCCGCCATGTCTTTAACGGCCAGGATGTGCGCGCCGGCTTCGACAATCTTTTCGGCAAGCGTGAGGTAGTAGTCCAGCGTGTACAGGTCTTCAGCTGGATCAAGGAGGTTGCCGCTGTAACACAGGCCCACCTCTGCAAGGGAGGATCCTGTTCCCAGTACCGCGTCAATTGCGGGTCGCATATTGCTGACATCGTTCAGGGCATCAAAAATTCGGAAAATATCGACACCGGTGTCACTCGCTTCTTGGACGAATGCATCCGTCACTTGAGTGGGATAGGGCGTGTAACCAACCGTGTTTCTGCCGCGCAACAGCATCTGAAGGGTGATGTTGGGCACACCTGCGCGCAAGGCGGCCAGGCGCTCCCACGGGTCTTCACCGAGGAACCGCAGGGCCACATCGTAGGTGGCCCCACCCCACGCTTCGAGCGAGAGTAGTTGCGGGGTGAGATGGGAGACCGCGGGTAAGACATCGACCAAATCTTTGGTTCGAACGCGTGTTGCCAACAGGGACTGGTGAGCGTCTCGAAAAGTGGTATCCGTAACAGCGAGAGGCTTTTGGGCGCGCAAGGCTGACGCAAAAGCTGCTGGCCCCACGCGATCAAGCAGCTGTTTGGAGCCCTCTTGGGCGGGGGTGTCAGGAACCTCAGGAAGCTTGACCCGAGGGTCAATGACGCCGTGACCCGAGCCGTGAGGCTGATTCACGGTGACATCGCCCAACCAGGTAATGAGTTTGGTCCCACGGTCTTTACTGGGCTTTGACGTCAACAGATGTGGGCGTTCCTCGATGAACGAGGTGGAAAGGTCACCCGCGAGGAACGAAGGGTCCTCCACTACTGCTTGGAGAAAAGGAATGTTGGTGGACACTCCTCGAATCCGGAATTCAGCCAGACCCCGCCTGGCTCTGGCCACTGCGGCGGGGAAATCCCGGCCGCGGGTCGTCATTTTGGCTAGCATCGAGTCAAAATAGGGCGATATCTGCGCACCCTGGCTAACCGTTCCACCGTCTAAGCGAATACCCGCCCCACCAGGCGAACGGTAGGTCGTGATTTTACCGGTGTCTGGCCGGAAGTCAGCGGCGGGATCCTCTGTCGTAATCCGACACTGCAGGGCAAAACCGCGAGGAACCAGGTTGTCCTGAACCAAACCCATGTCTTTCAGGGTTTCCCCCGCCGCAATCCGAAATTGGGTGTGGACAAGGTCGACATCGGTGATTTCTTCTGTCACCGTGTGCTCCACTTGGATGCGAGGGTTCATTTCGATGAAGACGTGCTTTCCCGCTCGCTCCCCCGCAGTGTCAACGAGGAATTCCACCGTCCCCGCGTTTTGGTAGCCAATGGATTGGGCAAACGCGACCGCATCCTTCAAAATTGCCTCTCGCACCCCCTCGTCGAGGTTCGGCGCCGGAGCAATTTCAATGACCTTCTGGTGTCGACGCTGGACCGAGCAATCGCGCTCAAATAGGTGAAGGGTGTTGCCTCCCGCATCGGCGATGATCTGGACCTCGATATGGCGAGGACGCACAACAGCTTGCTCTAAAAACATCCGCCCATCACCAAAGGCGGATTCGGCCTCACGCATGGCGGCCTCGAGGGCTTCTCGCAAATCCTCGGGCTTTTCTACCCGCCGCATCCCTCGACCCCCACCGCCGGCAACAGCTTTGGCGAACACAGGGAAGCCGATTTCCGTCGCTTGTGCGACAAGTTCATCAAGATTGGTCGTTGCTTCTGTAGAAGCCAGAACCGGAACCCCCGCGGAACGGGCGTAATCCTTGGCTGTGACTTTATTCCCGGCCATATCCAGCACGCTCGCGGGAGGGCCAATGAAAACGATTCCTGCTTCCTCACAAGCACGCGCTAGATCGGGGTTCTCGCTCAGAAATCCATAGCCCGGATAGATGGCATCCGCGCCCGATTCCTGCGCCACCCGCATGATTTCCTCAATCGTCAAGTAGGCCCGAAGAGGGTGCCCCCTCTCGCCAATCTGATAGGCCTCGTCTGCCTTCATCCGGTGCAGAGAAAAACGGTCTTCATAGGGGAACACAGCCACAGTCCTCATGCCCAGCTCGACGGCCGCCCGAAACGCTCGAATAGCGATTTCTCCGCGATTGGCAACGAGAATTTTTGAGAACACGAGATTAATGCCTTTCCTGCGCGGAAAACACGCGGCGCCTTATATAACGTGCCCTTAGCTTACCGAGGCTAAACTAAAGCAAATGCAAGTGACTAGCCTCAGTTCCCTCAAAGGTGGCGTCGGAAAGACGACCGTGACCCTCGGGCTTGCCTCTGCAGCCTTTGCCCAAGGTTTGCGCACGCTCGTGGTCGATATGGACCCCCAATCGGATGCCAGCACCGGTATGGATGTGACGATTGGTCGCCATCTCAACATCTCTCACCTCCTGGCTAATCCGCGCGCGTCCCAGGTGAGAAACGCAATCGTCCCCAGTGGCTGGAGCCGCACCTACAAAGGAAAAGTCGATGTCTTGCTCGGCTCACCTGCAGCGATGGCGTTTGATGAGCCAACTCTGACGAAGAAGCAAATTTGGCGGGTGGAAGAAATTTTGGCTGCTGTCGAGAATGACTATGACATCGTCCTCATCGATTGCCCGCCTTCACTCAATGGCCTCACCCGCATGGCGTGGACGGCTAGTGACCGGGTTGCCATCGTGACAGAACCCAGCCTGTTCTCCGTTGCCGCCACCCAACGGGCCTTCCGAGCGATTGATGAACTGCGGCGAGGCGTGTCCCCCCGGCTTCGACCATTAGGGGTTGTTGTTAATCGCGTTCGCCCTCAATCCATCGAGCACCAGTACCGAATTGATGAATTGAAGCAAATGTTTGGGCCATTGGTGATGGAGCCGGAACTCCCTGAGCGCGTGGCACTGCAACAAGCTCAAGGAGCAGCGAGCCCCCTCCACGTGTGGCCGGGGGAAAGTGCGGAAGAGATGGCGTTGAACTTCAACATGATTCTTGAGCGGATTTTTCTGACCGTCCAGGTTTCCAAACCAGAGAGCGCTCAGCCCGCGCGTTGATTGCGACGAGCAGCCAGTTCGTCCCTGGGGTCTTGCCCAGCAGTAGTGGCTTTCACGGACACCAGCGATGACTCAACTTCGCGCAAGACTTTACCCACAGCAATGCCAAAAACACCCTGGCCCTGGGAAACCAGGTCGATAACCTCATCATTGGAGGTGCACAGGTAGACACTTGCGCCGTCACTCATCAGTGTGGTTTCGGCCAAATCGCTAATTCCCGAGAGTCGAAGCTGGTCCACCGCAATCCGAATCTGCTGGAGTGAGATGCCGGTATCGAGAAGGCGCTTCACGAGCTTCAGCACCAAGATGTCGCGAAAGCCGTAGAGACGCTGAGAGCCAGAACCCTGGGCAAGCTGCACGGTGGGTGCTACCAAGTTGGTGCGAGCCCAGTAATCGAGCTGCCGATAGGTGATCCCCGCTGCAGTAGCGGCAATGTTTCCCCGGTAACCCTGCTCTTGCTCGATGATCGGCATGCCGTCAGTGAACAGCAAATCCTTGGCGTAACGCTCGCTGGCACTCTTCGAGGAATCCATCTTTCACCCAACCCTAATTCTCTACTTGACCCTGAAGGGTGCGCCCTACGTTACTCGCCCGAACGCAAATCACCGGGACCGCTACTGGCGCACTCTCCGGCGTGTCGACCCAAGCAGTGTTAAGACTCTAGTCGCTCCAAAGCTTCCTTGGTCAGGACTCCCCGCATTGTCGTCAAAACCTCCGACAGCTCAGCGGCTTTGTCACGAAATTCCATCTTCGATATTGCCTGTGATCCTTTTGAGGAAGCCTTGACAGCCTGGGAAACCAGTCCCATTTCGCGATCAACGGCTAACCGCATGCCTCGGAGATGCCGAGGCTCAATCCCAAATTTCGACGCCTCCACGACAGACTTCAAGACCACGAGATCTTGGGTAACGTAGAGTTTTTTTGCCTCAATCAGACCCGATGCCACCGCAGCATCGAGAACACTCGCCAGCGCACCAGATTGATCCAGCATGTCTTTGCGCGTGTATTTTTCTCTGTCGTTGAGAGCCACCGCACGGTTGGCTTTTTGGCCATTAGGCAGAGTGGGATTCTTTCCTGCGTCCACTTCATCAAGGTAATCCTTGATTACCCGAAGGGGCAGATAATGATCGCGTTGGACCGTCAGCACAAAACGCAGGCGCTCCACATCCGCGGGGCTGTAAGTCCGGTAGCCGGCCGGCGTCCGCTCGGGGGAAACTAAATGGCGGTCTTCCAAAAATCGGAGCTTCGAGGGAGACAGGTCACAAAACTCTGGTGTCAACTTGGCGAGTACCTGCCCAATGGACAGAAGGGTTAATCTGGGTGCGCCGGCAACCTGACGCCTGGCAGAAGAGCTCACGATGATGCTCCTGCCGCGTCCAAATCAAAGCGGGAGGCGTAGAAAGTCATGCGGAATTTCCCTACCTGCACTTCTGCGCGATCGAGCAACAGGGCTTGATCCACCAGAACACCATCAAAATAAGTGCCGTTGAGCGAGCCCATGTCTTTGACCTCAAAGGATGTGTGGTGGCGCACAAATTCTGCGTGGCGCCTCGACACAGTGACGTCGTCGAGAAAAATATCTGCTTCGGGATGGCGTCCCGCAACCGTTGAATCCTGGTCGAGCAAAAACCGTGCTCCTGCGTTGGGGCCCTTGCGGACAATGAGAAGCGCTGAACCCAGCGGAAGAGCCGCGATAATTTCCTGTTCTTCTAGCGAAACACCCGACTCAAGACCTTGAAGCCTCTGCTGGAAATCAGGACCGAACTTGACCGTTGGGTCAGGAATCCCCAACTGGTCGGAACCGTTCGGTTTTTCGCTCATCAGACTCCTTTGAAGACACGCCCACACTACCCGAACTTTCTGGACCCTGACGCTTTGCCTTTCGCGCAACAGCGATTGCATCAAAGAGGTAAGAGAAACCGACCACCCAATAGAGCACAACAACAGCCACCGCGAGCACCCAGGCCACCGTGTTGGTGGCGGTTCCTATCGGTTCAAATACAGCCCCGAGGAAAAAGAGAGGCAACACAAAAAGCATTCCAAATGTTGCTACCTTTCCCCACCACTTCACGGGCAAAGTGGCAGCCCCGTAGCGGGACATCACCAGGCCGCCCACACCCAACAGGGCATCACGCAACATCACCGCGGCCACGAACCACCACGGCACGACATCTTGAATGGCAAGTGCAATCACCGTCGCGGCAATAAACAACCGGTCGGCAAAAGGGTCGAGAAATTGACCCAGGCGCGTGATCTGGTTCATGGCCCTAGCGATCATTCCATCGACAAAATCAGTCAATACGGCGGCCAATAAAAGAATAAAAGCCGCGAGTAGTTGGTCATTGATCACCAACACCAAAAAAACTGGAATAGACATGAGGCGAACCACACTGATCACATTGGCAAGGGTGAAGATTCGAGAACTCACCTGCTGCACTTGGACCATAGACCCAGTGTAGGAGCGGGGAGGAAACTTTCAGCACTTTCCCCGCGCCGTGGCGCCGTCAATACCCTCCCGCTAACTGTTGAGGTCTATCGTGGAGGAATGTCCTGTATACGCTTCAACACCACGGCTCAACGAGAACAGCTGGCACAAGCGGTTTCCCGGGCGGACGGTGACGGGCCCGTTGCTGCCTTCCTTTCCCCCGCCATTACGGAGAGCAAAATCGCGCGCATTCGGGTGATGGCTCTGGACCCCAATCCAAAAATTCGAGAGAGTGCAGCGCTCTCGTATCACGCCCCCCTCGAAGTTTATGAAGCCCTAGCAGTAGACCCCAACGAGGGCGTACGGACGTGTCTCGCCCGAAACGCTCAAGCGCCCTGCGACGTATTGCGGACCCTCGCCCGAGACTCCTCCGACACGGTCCGGGGGTTTGTCGCCATCAATTACTCCGTGCCCGAGGACGCGATGGCGCTCCTCTCAGAGGACAAAAGCCCGACCGTTCAAAAACTTGTTGCTTGGAAATCTGCCCTCACCGAGGATGCGGAGCTCGTCAGCGCCTAGGTGCCCGCTTGGTGCACCCGCGCCGGCAACACAGTGGCAAGCGCTACGAGAACTTTGTACCGAAGGCTCGGTATCACCACAGCTTTTCCCAACTCCACCCCTCGCAATGAGGCTCGAACGACGTCGGAGGCTTTTAGCCACATAATTTCGGGAAAAATGTCCGTTTTCATCTCCATCCGCTGGTGGAACTCGGTCCTGGTA
>Ga0302136_1001526_pt1 | contig 10638 bp, 3 predicted proteins | sample CBN3_20m_MG_FD_203116 | JGI IMG/M metagenome (GOLD analysis project Ga0302136, IMG submission 203116) | Marine microbial communities from Western Arctic Ocean, Canada - CBN3_20m | ecosystem: Environmental > Aquatic > Marine > Oceanic | place: Canada: Western Arctic Ocean | collected 2017-09-15
TAAATGAGTGTAAAAATGATTATCCTTTTATTTATGATGAAGATGATGTAAATATTTATTCTCAAGATGTTTTAGTAGAATTAAATAAACAGATTAAGGATAAATCAAAATATTTATTTACAACTGGTGTTGGAAATCATCAAATGTTTGCTGCTCAGTATATTAATTTTGAGTATCCTAAATCATTAATTACAAGTGGTTCAATGGGTGTAATGGGATTTGGATTACCTGCAGCAATAGGTGTTGCTATAGGTAATAAAGATAAAACTGTAATAGATATAGATGGGGATGGTTCATTTTTGATGACTTTAAGTGATTTGAAAACAGTTTATCAGTATGATTTAAAAAATTTGAAAATATTGATTTTAAATAATAAAACTTTGGGTATGGTTGATACATGGGAAAAATTATTTTATGAAAATAGAATTACAGCAACAGATAATAAGTATGCCCCTTCATTTGCTGATGTAGCAAATTCTTTTGGAATTAAAAGCTTACGATGTAAAAAAAAGAGTGAATTATCAAAAGTTATGAATGAATTTTTAAATACTCCAGGTCCAATTTTATGTGATATATCTACAATACATACTCCTTGTTTTCCTTTAGTTGGTCCAGGAAAATCTTTAGATAATATGTATTTATGGAATTCAGCCGTAAAGATAGATGATAATAGTATTCCACCATCTTGAATATTTATATGTTTTATTTAATTAATATTTTTTTTTATTTTTTATTAGATTTATAAGATAGTGATAATATGAATAAACACATTAATTAAATAAAACTATTTTTATTTTATTTGTTATAATAATAAAATAAAAAATAATATAAATATATATGATTAGTAAAACGTGTAGTTTATTATTTATATTATTATTCATATCAATAATATATGTAATTAATCAAAAAAACAATAATTTAGTTGGAGGAAATAATGATGAAAATATAAATAGAGATTTAAAGTATTTATTAGAAAAAACTAATTATGGTAAGTTTGATGATATAAAAACAGATATATCTAATGATAATTTATTTTATAACTTTACAATTTTATTTAAAAATAATAATGAAAAATTGTTTAATCTTTTTGATAAATATGATAAATCAAAAGCCGAAAAAATAATTAATTATCTTATTAAAAATAATGAATTATTTAATATTTATATTAAAGAGAGTATAGAAAAACTAATATATGATGAATTGAATATATCATCTATAAACTTTACAGGAACTCCATCAAAATTTATAGCAGGTAGTAGTAATATTGGTTTAAATTATGATTTAAAAATTCTAATTCCAAAAGATTCATTATCAGAACAATTAGATATAAAATTAAATAAATTTATAGAAAACAATTTAATTAAAACCATTCATAGTACTTTTTTTGAAAAGTATGTTACTCCCGTATTTACAAAAGAATTATCTGTAAATGGTGTTCTTAAATTTTCACTAATGTATAAATTAATGAATATTGATTTAACTCATCTTGAAAATATCTATAATATAGATTCTTTAAATATTATGATGGGTGATAAAGATTGTATTGTTAATAAAAATACATTATGTAAAAAGGGTGATACATTTTCGTATTATAATGGTGATAAAAACAATGTCTCACTAATTGCAAATAATAGTTTGTTTTATTATAATCATAAATTTTATAAAATTGAAGATAGTAAATTAAAACAAATAGACATGTTATTTGATACATCTATAATTAAGAATATAGAAGATTCTATAAAAGATTATATAATAAATAAATTATCTGATATTTATCTACCAAAATCAAATTTGAAATTGTTATAGAAGCATTTTCAAATAATCCTAATAAATTAGAAGATAATTGTAGAGACTTATCACAAAACATATATAAAGAATATTTTAGTTTTAATTTCGATGACAAACATCCTATTATGTTATTTAGTTCTATAAATTTTTGTTCTAATAAAATAGAATCATATTATAAAGATATATATTTAAAAACAAATAATAATTTTAGAAATCAACAAGAATTATACATAGACAAAATAGTATTTGATAATAAAATAATAGAATCATATGAAATTTATAATAATAATATACCATTACCAGTTAAAATTACTAAAAATAATAAAACTATTAAAAATATTTCATTTTATTTTAAAAATAATTACAAAATTGAAAAAATATCAAAAAAAACGCAAACAGGAACTGAGGTTATTCAAGGTAAATTAAATGATAAAGGAACAATAATAAGTAATATTGATATTGATATTAATAAAATTCATACGTATTTTATAACAATTAAAAAAGATAATGATAGTAATACAATAGAATATGAATTAGATTTTACAGATACCAAATATTATAAAGAAAGAGATAACACAATGGAAAATTGTAGTAATAGTGATTACTATAAAAATTATATTCATAACAATAATGATGATTTATTAAATCAATTAGATTGTAATGATTCTTATATAAAAGATATAAGAAAAGATAAAAGTAATAAAAATGTTTATTCTGTATTTGACGATAATAATAATTTTCAACATGCGTATATTTATAGTAATACAAAACCACCAAACGATTATAAACTATGTGATAATAATAAGTGTCCTGATATTTTTACAAGTAATAATAAAATTACAATAGAAAATGAACAACAGTTATTACAAATAAAACATAATTTAGAATCATATAAAATACCTAAAAAAGTAGTTTATAAGGCATTGGGTGAATTATTTAAAAAGAATGATTTAAGCATAAATATATTAGGAAATTTTATAAATAGATTGAAACTTGATGAAAACTTCGAATATATTAAAGATTTAATTGATGGTAGAACATTAGAATATTGTTTAGATAATTCAATGTCTTTACAAGAATTATATAGTAAATTAAAAGATATATCTAAAGTAAAAATTAATGGTGCATTATATTATTTATCGATCTATAAAAATTCAAAATATAAAAAAGACTTAGTTAAAAATTCATTATTAGTTGAAAAAAATAATAAAACTGAAATTCCGTTATTTATTGAAGTTTTTAGATATATGTCTTTAGAACAAAAAAGATTATATATAAATAATAAAAAAAATAGTAATAAAACAGGTGAAAATAAAGAATTAATAAACTTTTTGTTAAAAGTTCAGTTATCTATACATCTTGATACTAATAGTTATTTACAAAATCACGAAATAAAAAAAATAGAAATTTTCAATATTGATAATTTAATATCTGAAGATGAAAATTTTAAACAAAAATATTGGGGTTTATTTACTACAAAATATTTAAAAGATGTGAATTATTATAACTTTTATAAATCTTATTATATATTAATAGATTATAGTTCAAAGACAAAAGAAAAAAAATATTGTAATTTATTATTACAAAAAATAAGAGAATCTTCAAAACAACCTATTGAAACTTTACTTGAAATGGCTAAAAGCAAGAATATTATATATGAAAAATGTATAAATAATGAGTCTTCATCAATATCTGATTTAATTTCTAAAATAAACCAAAAATATGAGGCAGATAACTGGGAAAATAATATACAAAATAGTGAAAAATATTTAGAACGAATCTTAAATTTTTTTGGAGATACTGATTTAAAACCAAATAATATAAAGCTTATTACACCACAAATAGGAGGTAATATCAATTCAGAAAAAGACGGAAAAAATAAATTAAAAGAACATATAAAATTGCATAGACAAACTTCATCTGATAAATTAAAACATTATATAAAACAAAATTATATATTAGAAGAAGAATCTTCTAATTATAACGAAGAGTGGATAAAACACGATATTTATCATACACACAGTAAAAAAACAGAAAGCGATTTTCATAATTATAAAACTTATGAAGAATATAAAAATGAAAGTGTAATTGCGAATAAGAATTTAAAATTAAATACTGAATTATTTAAGTTAATTAGTGATTTTAATAGAAAAGAAATAAAGAATATATGTAGCAAATTGATTACAAATACTGATTTAATTCTAAATCAAGATACACTTAACAAAATAAATAAAGTTTTAGATTATGAAAAAAAAAATGGTACATATATTTTAAAAATTAATACATTAGTTTCATATTTTTACAGTTTAATAAAATACAAAAAATATACAAGACAAAGAGGTGAAAACACCGATATCAAAGGAATACTTGATTATATTAATACAATACATGAAAATACATTACAATTATTTGATGAATTAATAAAAATATACAATATAATAATTAATGAAAATATAAGAAATAAAAGTAATTCAACATTAATATATACGTTATTTATTGAAATTAACCAACTTGATATTATAAAAAATAATATAGATACATTAGTTAAAAACGTTAATAGTAAATATAGTTATTTTACATTAGAGAAAAAAATGACCGGAGGTATGGTAAATTTAAGTGAAATTAAATATAAAATTTTATGGGATAGTTACTTTTTAAATAAAATTAATCCTAATAAAAAAACTATTACTGAATTAATAAAAAAACATCCAAACGATTTTAATAGATATATAATCTATAATTATAAAAATAATTTTAATCTTTATAAAGATTTCTTTATTAATGATTTAAACAAACTTTTAGATTTAAGAAATATGTTAGAACCTAATATCCCATTATATTCCGATATTAGTTTAATAATTAATAACATTAATAATGTTAATAATGTTAACACAAAAAAAACAAATATAGATAAAAAAAAAATAAATATAGATAATTCAAAAAATAAAAAACTCGACAGTTTAGAAGTAGAAAATATTTTAAATAACGATATGTTAAAACAAAAAAATAATAAAATAAAAGGTTTAGAAGATAAAATCGATAATCTTAAAAACAATATATTAGTACAACAAAATAGTATAAATTTAAGAGAACTAAATCTTAAAAAACAAACTCGACAACTTTTAGATATTAATAAAATAGAAAAACAACCTGTTAAAAAACAAGATATAATCAATTATTTAATAAAAGATAAAAGTATAGTAAAAGATAAAAAATATATACTAGAATTAGATTCATTAAATAATATACAATTTAAATCTAATAATGAACAACTTGATATTGATATAGCAGATAAAGAAAAAGAAATAAATGCTCTAAATATTTCATATTCTAATAATGAAGATCTCGGTAAAATTCGTGATTTTTTTATAGCTCAAAAACAAATAGAGCTAAAAAAAATAGAAGACAATAAAAAAAGAGAAAGTTATACACAAATTGAAGAGAACGCAAAACAAACATTAGAAGAAGATAATAAATTAAAAAGTAACTATGAAAGTATGAAAAAAAAAAATAATATAATCTTACAAGAATATAATGAATTACAAACTTCATATAAAGCTATTAAAAAAACAATAAATAAAGCAATTGAATTCGATTTAACATTAAATGTTATTAATATAAATACTGAAAATAAAGCTATTATAAAAAAATCCATAGCAGATAAATTTAATATCCCTATCGATAATTTATATTTAAAAAAAATAGTAAATAGTAATTTATTAGGAGGGTCTCCAAATAAAAAAATATCAATCATAATTTATAATGAACCAATAGATAATATAACAACAAAAATAAATAATTTAATAACAGTATTATCTGGTGGCACTGAAATAAAATTAGGTAATTTTAAAATAATTAATATAGATACTCCTAAAAATATAAATTTATCTGATTTTCAAATACAAATAATTAAGGATCAATTAAGTAAGTCTCAAATAATATCAAATAATCCAAAAGCAACACCGCCACAAATAGAAACAGCAGTAGCAACAGCACCACAAACAAAAACAGTAGTCGCAACACAAGCAACAGCAACAGCACCAGCAGTCGCAACACAAGCAACATCAACAGCACCAGCACCAGCAGGCGCAACACAAGCAATATCAACACAAATAGCAACACCAGTCACAGCAGCAGCAACACAAATAGCAACACCCGTCGCAACACAAGCAGCAACACAAGCAGCAGCACAAGCAGCAGCTACATTAGAAGAAACATCATCGCAAATAAATAATATATCTGATAGTAATAATTTATTAAAGCAAAAAAGTGAAAGTAATCAAATATTATTAAATAATACTCAATTAGAATTAGATAAAACTAATGAAACTATAAAAAAACAAAATAATAAATTAAAAGAGTTAGATAAATTACTATTAAAATATAAAATAAATAATGATAAAGGAAAAATAAAAAATGTAGAAAATAAAAAGACGATATTAATAAAAACCCAGAAAAAGGTTATAGAAGATAAAGATATTTTACAAAATAATAAATATAAATTAATAAAGAAACAAACTTTAATAAACGAAGAAAAATCAAGTGTTGAACAAAAAAATGAATTGAATTCTCAAGATAATTATATAAAAAAACAGCTGGAAAGTCAGGAGAAAGTATTAAATAAACAAAAAGTAAATGAAATTGAAGAATTAACTAATAAACAAGATGAATTGAATATAAATCAACAGAACGAAATAAATAATATGATAAAAGAAGAGAAAACTGAAACATTAGAAGAAGAAAATAAAAGGAAAATAGAAATTATAAAAAAGAATAATGAATGTAAAGTAAAACGTTATGATTGTTTAGCTAATAATAGAGATATATATACAATATATAAACAAGATTATAAATATTTAAAAAATTGGAGTTTTGATGTAACAGATAATGAGAATAGTTTACAAAATAATAGTTCTGATTCTCAATGTGGGTTAAAGAATGATTGTTCTGTATGTCCTATGTTGAGTTCAGGAATACCTAATTCTGTAGATTTATCTAAAAAAAATAAAACTATAAGTGATGAATGTTTGTATGAATCATGTAATGATTGTTTTTATGATAAGAACTATATAGAATATAAAAAGGCATATGATAAAAATAAATTAAATAAATATAAAAAAGGATATAAATAAATTTGTAAGAACTATTTATTAGTACCCGAAATAATATTTTGTGGGTCCAACAAAATAAATAGCGCCTGCTCTACCGGATCCAATTATGAATGATATAATAATATAAATAATAAAAACAGCATTAAATGCTTGATTACTCCCAAAAATTCTACATGGAATGAAAACACAATTTAATAAAAAGAAATAAAAAAGCGGGAATACAATCCAATCATCAAGATTAAATTTTAATAATTGTGCAGATTTTGAGATTAGTTCTTTAACATTATCACTAAATAAGTCTAATTCTGCCGCAGTTATAACAAAATTATAAAAGTTATTAGTAATAAAGTTTAAAATAATAGTTGCTGTATTTTCAAATAAATATAATATACATGGTATTACAAAAACTAATAACCAAAAAGTAGATTTTCTATATGGTATAGCCCCATCATCTTTAATATAAAAGAAATAATCAAATGCTTCACCAACTTTTTCTAAAAAGTTTTTACTTTCACTAACAGCTTGTTCTATAGAGACTATATTATGTGTATATTTATTATAAAGACTGTACAATCCATTTTCTTTATATAATCTATATATTTTTGAGTCAAATAGTTTATCTTTAGACTCATGTTTATAAAAATCGATATCTTTAGTAATTATAGTCCATCCTTGTTGTTTAAGTTCTATAATTTTGAGTTGTTTCATTTTATTAAATCCATCTTCTACAAATTTTTTTTTTGCTAACTTAGCGAATTCATTTTCTGTATAAATTTTTTTTTCAGTTTTACTGTATAAAGATATCTTCTTATTCCTAAAAAGTAATTTATAGTTATCAAACGAAAATGAAATTTTATTATCAGTGGTATTTAGATTAGATGAAGGGAGTGATGAATTATATAATAATGAGTCTGTAAGATTATTATCTAGCTTATCTAAATCTTTTTTGTTTTTAATTTTTGATTTAGCTTCTTCAATAGAACTTGTATTTTTTCTGGGTGAATCAGCCACAAAGTTATTTATATAGTGTGTTTCTAAAAAAGTAACAGAAGATTGTAATGGATGAATATTATATATATTCCATTGTTTTTTTGTAAGACTATTAATTTTTTTATCGTATGAACCTATATTAAATTTAATTATTTTATAATCAATTAACGTTTTTAATGAAATATTATATGAAGCGATATCATCTGTGATTCTATAGAAATTATGAATCGGTTTTTTATTAGATTTATCTAAATCTATTATATGTTTTCCAAATGTTCCATTGAAACCGGTTGTATTTATAGAAAATTTATCTCCCATCATATAAGCAATATAATGTCCTTTAGAATATCCTATTAATTCAATAGGTAATTTATTATATTTATTTTGAACCTTTTTAATTTGTTCTATATATTTTGCGAAATATGATGTTATATTTTTATAATCAATAGAAAATGTAATATCACCTAATAAATCATGATTAGTTTTAATTATTGAACCTCTATAAGCAATAATTATATCTTTAGTATTATTGTTAATTAATACAGATGATTCTGATATAGATAATTCTGAATCAATATCAAAATATTGTAAATTTTTTTGTTCTAAAAAAATTTTAGTTAAATCATAATTTTTTTCATTAAAATATGAATAATAAACACTTTCAATTAATATAGCTTTATTTATAGTATCCGTATTTAACTTATTTATAATGGTTTGATTATTTATAATAAAATAAGTAAATGAGAAATTAGAGAAATTAGATAATATACCACCTTTAATATCATCTTGATCTGATTCAATATATTTTTTTTCATCTATAATTTCGGCTTTTGTAGTCCAATTAGTAATAACATTAAATTTATTTTTATCTAAAGTAGGATTAATTTTAATCTTTTTATAATATGAAATATAATAATCTAATAGTTTTTTATTTAAAATTACTGTAGCATTAATATTAATTTCTATCCCTCCTAAATAATCACCAAATAATTTTACTTCTTTCAAGTTACTAATATCTAATTTCATAATATTATTACCTTTAATAAGAAGTTTTCTGACTGATTTTAATGATGATAGATTAATTTCACTTAAATTAGGATTATCTTCAATTTCAATGTTTTCAAGAGATTTTAATTCACTCATTTCAACTGTGTTTAAAACATCATTATCATAAATTATTAAATTTTTACCAATAGATTGTAATTTATCAAATTTAATTTCTTCTAATTTTAGATTATCATTAATTAAAACATTATTTTTATATTTAACAATTTGTTCATCGTGAATTATTATGTGTTTTGTATCCTCAATTTCAAGTTTTTCTACTAAATAATCTTCATTTAAATAAATATCATCCAATTCAATAGAATCAAACTTATCTTTAAAGTTCTTAAAGTTTAAATTAAATATATAAAAATATTTTTTATCAAATACAGAAATATTCCACCCATATGGAATTATTTGTTTCCTCTTTCCTTCAATAATTTTATCTTTTTCTAATCGATCTTTCATAGTAGTTCTAAAGTTATCAATAATTTTAGTATTTAGTGTATCCAAATCAGCTAAGGAATATTCAGTTGAATCGTTAATAACATTTAATGTATTAAGTAATTCAAATGAATTAGTTTCAATAAACGATAGTTTTTTTTTATCTACAGCTTTATTTTCTATGATTTCTTTCATTTTAATTTTAATTTTGTATCTTTTATTTTCATCTATTTGTAATAATTTTTTATTTCTTATTTCTTCATCTTCATTTAGTAATTCTTTACTGATTTTTTCAATTTTTTCATCTTCTTTAATTTGATATAATTCTTCCAGTTTGTTTTTTATTTTATTTTTTTCATCTTCGCCAAGTTTATTTATTATATTAGTCCTTTCTTTTTCTGTTTTTTTAAGTAATTCTATTGTTTTTTTTTCAATTTCTATATCATATCTTCTTTCAAAACCAATTGTTTTAGATTCATTCCATTTTTTTTTAAATTCAATATGTTTTTGTTGTAATTCTGGAGTTCTAAATATAACTTTATTTTTTGGATCTAAACTAAAAATAGTTTTTTGTTTTTTCTTTTTAGCAAATGTTCTACACCGTCTATCCAATTTATATGTTACAGTATTACAATCTATTGGATATCTTTTTGTAAACTTATTTTTATCTATACTATGGTATTCACACAAGTATTGTTTTTTATTACTACTATCAGAACAATCTAATGGATATCTATCTTTTATAGATATATCCGGATCTAAATTGTCTATTTTTTTCGTTTTTTTTTTACCCCCTTTATTTTTTTTAGATAATTTTGAATTATCATGATTATGGTTTTTAGATTCAGTTAAATCATTAATAGTTACAATTCCAATATTATCATCCATTTTATATATAATATAATTAAATAAATAAATAATTTAAATATTATTTAATTATATTATATATAAAATAATTCATCAAGATTGGGAAACAATTATATTAAATAAAAAATAAAAAATAAAAAATAAAAAATAAAAAATAAAAAATAAAAAATAAAAAAAAAATTAATAATTATAATCATGTATTTAATTTTATAACTTTATTATTATCGTATAATATATTAGGTGTATCTACAATATCATTAAAAAAATCATTATTTTCTTGATTATTATTTTCTTGATTATTATTTTCTTGATTATTATTTTCTTGATTATTATTTTCTTGATTATTATTTTCTTGATTATTATTTTCTTGATTATCCGTAATTAATATTGGTAT
>Ga0302136_1001531_pt1 | contig 10612 bp, 4 predicted proteins | sample CBN3_20m_MG_FD_203116 | JGI IMG/M metagenome (GOLD analysis project Ga0302136, IMG submission 203116) | Marine microbial communities from Western Arctic Ocean, Canada - CBN3_20m | ecosystem: Environmental > Aquatic > Marine > Oceanic | place: Canada: Western Arctic Ocean | collected 2017-09-15
GGCGGCGGGAAGGGCGACGGCGGCGGCGTGGGCGCCGGGGGAAGCGTCACAGACCAGTCCTCGCCGATGCGGTATTCTTTGTAGCGCGCAGCCCTGGACGTCCAGTTCGTGCCGTGAAGCGTCATGGTCATCGCCGGCGCTTGAACCGGCCCAGTCGCGGAGGAATCCGCGAAGTTCGAACCGCTAAGCGCGCGCACCGTGGTTGGCGAGGTGATGTCCAGAACGAAGTCCATCCAAATCACCAACCCGGCGTAGGATCCGTGGTACACCCCGATTTGGGTACGTTCGGCCCACCATTTTATATCCAACGAGGACACCGGTTCGTCCCACACACGCAGCGCATCCATGGTGCCTCGAAAGGACACCGCGTTTCCGTCAGCGCCGAGGCCAAGGGTTCCCACCCACAAATCAGGCGTAGGGTCGTTGCCAACCGCGAGCGCGACGTCGTTCGTTTGTCCCGTCACCGTGTTTACCTCGCCGTGCACGAAGAAACCAACAAGGCTCGAGTTGATGAACAAACTCACCGCGGGTGTGTACTGCACCGCGAAGTTGCACAACGCGTGAGACGCGACGTACGTACCGTTCCATGTTTGCACGCACACCGTCGGTCCGTCCGCGACGTAATCGGCGTCGCACGCGGGCTGGCACATGGTGTTCACGAACAAACGCAAACCGCAATCGCCCGCGTCGCCGTTCGCCGTGACGTGCGCTGAAAAGTCAGAGGCTCGCAAATCGCAAAACAACGGCGGCGGCACCACGGACGTGTCTACCGAACTCGCAGCAAGCAACTTCCGCTTTGGGGGTACCGTGCCGATGGAGTTCAACTTTCGAGGCGCGGGCGCGGGCGCGCTTCCCAACTCGGTGGCGGCGACGACGCGCGTGCCGTTTACCAACTCGCTCGCAGCCAACACGCGCCTGTGTCCCTTTGGGTCCACCACCACGGCGACGTGGCTCCAATCGCCGAGGGGCACGCTCAGGTTGGAGGACATGACTCGCTCGCATAGAGGCCCGGTTTCGGTCGCCGCTCCGTTTGCGAAAAAACCCAAACTCCCGTCCACGTGCGCGCCGCAGCACCCCAATCCTGAGATTGTAAAAAATAAATGTCAGTCTGTACAGGCATTCAGTCGGCGGAATGTGGTAAATGGGAAATACTTACCGGCGCCGGCGGGGCACATGATCTGCAAGCCCCACCCCAGGTCACCGAGGGATGCGATTGTTTGCGCTCTTGAGAAGTCCTCGCCTTGTTCCGGGCGAATCCAAGCCTCCACGGTCAGGGCTTGGTCAGTAACGGCCTTTGTTAAACGAGCGTCGTACGCGACGACGCCGTACGAGTCGCTCGTTCCGGTAAAGTACACCGAAGTGTCACCAGCGACGCTTTTTTCGAAGCGCCCGGGCGGTATTGGCGGCGGCGGCGGCGGCGCCAGCGGCGGCGGCGGCGCGGGCGATGGCGACGGCGGCGGCGGCGCGATCGTAGGCGAGCCCAGAAACGTAACGTCCGCGTGCATGTTTATGTCCCAAAGCGTGGGTAACGAATCGCTGGATACGATTTTCCCGTTGTGCCCCGGGGTGTGGAAATACTCGTACGCCACGTACCCCGTGGCTTGGTCAAACTTCCAGTACGCGATCAGGGACCCCGCGTTCGGGTGCCAGTGCGCGTAGCTCTTATCTTTGTACTCCGCGATCGTGGTCTGCGCAAGCGGGGCGCTCCACATCGTGATCTCATCGATCCAGCCTTGGAAGTACGTCGACCGCGGCATTTGCGAAACGTCACACGGTTTGGGGGACGACTCGATTTGGGCGCCGAAGCTCAGCGGGTGGCAAACCGTGTCCGGACTCCCGGCGCCGTCGTTCAAGGGGGAATATAGAGAAACGTGACTATCAGTCCCAATCAGGACGCCGTCGATGTAAAACCAAACTTGATCGACACTCGAATTGAACACCACCGCGACGTGCGACCACTGGTTCGTTGCGACGCCTGTTGTTGACACGTGCCTCGTGCAAACGGCGTCCGCGTCTCCGTTGTGGAAACCGATTGCGCCCGCGGCGTGCGTGTCGCAGCACCCGTTGGCGTCCGGCTCCGTGGCGCCGTCGGCGTGGCACTGCAGACGAACCGACCACCCGTCGTTGCCGATACCGGCGATGTGCTGCGCAACGGAAACGCGGTCCGGCCGGACCCAAGCCTCGAGAGTAAGCGCGCCGGGCGGAACAAAAGTTTGGTTGAAATCAACAAGCACGAACGCGTCTATTCCGTTGAACCGAAGCGCGGAGGGCATCGGTGGCGGGTGCTGACTGAGCACAAGGTCCTGGTCGAGTTCGTACGTGCCATTCACCACTGTCCCGTCGAAACCTGTTCGGTCTCCGAGTTTGTGCGTGTCGCTAATCGCGCCCAAATCGATTTCGCCTTGGAACTTCCCCTCCGCAAACGAGTAGTTCGCGACGAGGTTTCGAAGATACGGGTGGTCGTTGTCGATCTCGGACGCGGCGTAGTTACCCACCACGGCGTGGCTCAGGGACGCGTTCCAAACCCGCACGTTGTCCATGAGCCCGCGGAAAGAAGTGGAGGCGCAGGCGAGATTCGCGTCGCCGCAAACTGAACCGTTGCCCGCCGCGACAAACCCGCCCAGGGCGAAATCGCCGGCGAGGACGCCAGCCGTGTCGTTTAGCCGCAACGCCTCTATGTCAGCGAACGCAATCTGCAAACCGCTCGCGACGCCGTAGCTAGGGCTACTGAAACACCCGGAGTCTTCGCCGTTTATTAAGAAACACACCGAGTAGGCCGCGCCGTGCGGTGCGTTTTCAACAACGCCGCCCGGCTCGGTCACCACAACCGCGACGTGCGTCCACTCGCCGCTTGTGACGGCTTTGGTTGATGACGGCGTCTGGGTGCACGGATCGTCGTCGTTGGCGTAAAACCCTACCGAGTTCTCCACGTGCGTGCCCCCCACGCAGCACCCCACGAACGAGTCGTTCGCGGAATCGCCCGCCCCCGCGTTGCACATCAAACCCACCCTCCACCCGGCGTCGCCGAGAGACGCGAGGAACCCGCCGAACTTAGAAGTCGCGTCGATCTCGGGTTTGATCCATACCTCAAACGTCAGCGAGGTTGGCGCGAAAGCCGTGACGTCAACGAGCGGCACGCGGACCGTGGTGTTTTTCGTGTAACGCAGCGCCGCGGGGTTCGGAACCACGAACTTTGCGTCGGCGAGCGGCACCGCGTTATGCAGGTCGAACGGAAAGGCAACCGCGAAATCAAACTCGCTGATTAACGAGTGCGCCAGTAGGTGCGTATCCACAAGCGTCGCCTTGAAACTGTAGTTCGCAACCAATGAGTGCACCGCAGGGTCGAGGGCGTGCACGTGCCTGTTTTTGTACCAAAGCACTTCCCACGCAACAAGGGGCTTGCGCCACATACGCACGTTATCGATATTGCCACTAAACGCCGCGCACGCGCTCGAGTTTATTGACAAAGCCGTGACGTTGGCGCACTCCAAGTTGGTGCCGAGCACTAGGGGGCCGCCGCCGCCGTCGCCAGCCACCGCGTGTTCCCCCGTTCCGCCGCCCGCGGCGACGCCGTCGACGTAAAAGAAAACGTGTTGGCTCTCGGAATCCACGCTCACCGCGACGTGTGTCCACGTCTCAATCGCGACCGCTGTTGTCGATCGCGGGAAAAGGTCGCACGTCGTATCCGTGGCAAACGCCAGCACGTTTTGCGTTGCGTGGTTAACATCCCACTCCGTGGTGTTCACGTCGCAGCACCCGCTTCCAGGGCCGTAGCACGTCACCACCAAACCCCAGCCGAAATCGCCCAGCATCGCGATGGTTGAGGTCCCCGTGGAGTTCACGCTCGGGGAGATCCACGCTTCAAACGTGAACGCAGGGGGGTTCAAACCAACAGACGCGCCGCCGGCGGTGCGGACCCACCCGTTGAGTCCGGGTGTCAGGAGAAGGCTCGCGTTGCCCGAAAACGGTTCAGGGTCGCCAAACGGTAACGCGTCTTCAGACGAAAAAACATCCGTGAACGACGTGAGCGGAACGCCCACCACCGCGAGGTCGCCCACGGAAGCGATTGGCCCGTTGTCGAACGTAAACTCAGCCAACACGGAGTTGGCGAAAGGAAACGTGACGTGCGTCGGGCCGTCCATGGCGACGGACACGAAGCCGGGCGCGAGCGTGGTGTTCGCAATGCGGACGGTATCCATTTGCCCGTGAAACTCGTAGCAGTTTGAGTTGACGCACCCACCCCCGATACCGCCCAAGCCGAGCGTGGACCCGCCCTTCGTGATGTTCAACGTCGTCGTCTTGCTTCCGGAAAAAACGCCGTCGACGTAAAACGCGACGAGCGTCTCGTCACCTAATGCGCCGCCACCGGGCGTGGCCGTCACGGCGACGTGACTCCACGTGTTTCGCGGCATAACCGCGGTGGACGACGCCCAGTCCCCGCATGACGCGTTCCCTGCGAAGAAACCGAGCGTGCCGACGGCGTGCCCACCAGTCGCACAACAACTGGCTTGCCCACCAGATGTGCACATCAACAACAAACCCCACCCTTCGAAGCCGGCGCCGTGTGAGACGAGCATTTCCACGCCGGTTGCGGTCCCGCTGGGGTACACCCACGCGTCCACGGTGAGTTGCGGGAACGTGAACGGGGCTAGGGTCCCGGGTGTGCCGTCCACGTTTTCGATTTCGTACCGTGCGACGCCGTCGAAAACCATAGCGCGGTTTTTCTTTGAAAACGTACTGTTGTCAAACAAAACGTTCTCGAACGCGCTCAGCGTGGCGGTTGGATCGCACGACCCGGCGCACATGAACACAGAGGCATGTCTCCCGTTGAGTGACGTGTCAAGCGCCACGTCCCCATCAGGCGCGTCGTCGAAGGCGAGTTCGAAAATCAAGTCGCGTAAGTTCGGGTGGTAAGGGTTTGGCTTTTCGGCCTTTTTCGATGAAATCGTCTCACCAACAACCGCCGCGTTCCACATCCGAACCCCGTCCATGAACCCGTTGTACTTGAAACACCCAAACGAAGGATCCGAAACCCAGGGTTCGTTCAGGGTGTCACAATGGTCCGTTCGTCCCAGCATCATCTTGCCTGCCATACCATTGTCATTGGAAGTCACGCCCGCGCTGAGAACGCCGTTGGTCACAAAATTCGTCCCCGCGGGAACGCCGTCGACGAAAAATTCCACGGACAAGTCGGCGCCGTTTTGAAACGTGCGCACCGCGACGTGGCTCCACGTGTTTCGTTCCACTCCAACCTTGGAGACGGCGTCACACGACGGGCTCCAACCGCTCGCGCTCAAACTCGAGCTTCCATCGTCCCCGACGTGGAACGCTAGCGCGTTGTCCGGCGCGCCGACGCAACAACCGGGGACGTTCAGCGTGTCACAAGCGAGCCAAAACGCAAACCCACCGCCCCCCATCATCCCTAGCACCTCGGCGTTCACCCCAGACGCGTCCGGTTTGATCCACGCTTCGAAGGTCATGGTGTTGTTCGCAGGCATCAGCGCTGTTTGCGGCGTGACGTTGGCGCCACCGAAAGTCGTGGGGACGACGACGTGCGTTTGGTTGCCGTCGAAAACAAACGCGCTCGGGGTTGGGTCTTCGTAGTAAACCTGTGATTGTTACACGAAAAGTGGTTAACGTCTTGTGTATCGCGATGTATGGACAACAGTCACCAGCGTTAGAGATAAAACAGTGTGCCTGGATTTGGGAAAGGCCCAAGGCCGTACCTTTCGGTCGCCGCCGGTCACGAGCACGACGTTGACGAGCTGCAGGTCGTGTGCCCTGTTTGTGCCAATCGCCGCGTTGGGCACCACCGCGTCCACCCCGTCCACGGGCCTGAAGCTCGCTACGAGACTTGTGGAGTCGCGTTCCAAAATAAACGCCTCAGTGACGCCGCGGTACGCGGGAGGCACGGGCGCGTTCCACACACGCACGCCCGCGATGAAACCGCGGAAATGCGCGCAGTCCACTCGACACCCGGGCCGGCGCCCGACCCCCAAACCGCGGCTCGCGCCGAAAACCGACGCGTGCGACGCAAACGACGTGAGATCGTGTGAACCGCCCGCGGTGCCGTTTTGGTTGGTTTCCCTTGCCGCGCTGTCAAGAAAGATATCCACCCTGCTCACGGTGGAATCAACAACCACGGAGACGTGTGTCCACTGGAGAGTAGGCACCGAATCCGTGGTCCAGACCAGGCTGTTGCAAAACGAGGTGCCCGCGGCGTGGAGCTCGCCGCCCGGGTAAAACGCGAGCGCGCCGGCGTTGATTCCGGGACAGCAGTCCGTGTTGGCCACGCCAGGCGCGGTGTGATTGCAGTGCCTCATGACCAACCACCCTCCGTCGTCGTTACCCACGATTGTCATGGTTTCGTTTGAGTCAGAAGGTTTGATCCACGCTTCAAACGACAAGGCGCGTCGTTTGTTCGGTGTCGTGACATCGAGCGAAATCGCGTCGTTGAACGGCACCAAACCAAACGCGTCGACGCCGTTGAAAAGCATCGAGGCGTCCGAAAAAGTAACCGGCGCAACCCCGGTGTACTCGGTGAACACGCCGTACCCAAAGTTGGGGGCGTCGAAAACGAAGCGCGCGTTTTCAAACGTAAAGAACCCGCCGCTCGGAGACCGGTCCGCCACCGTGGCGTTGGCGTCGCCGCGCGCGTCATCCGCCACGAAGGTGAGTACTCTGTCGTACGTCCCGTCGTCGCTAGATGCGGTTTCGTCGCCCAAGTCTGCAATAGCCCCGATCATCGCTTTGCGTGTTCCGATGCCGCCCGGCAACTGAGTCGAATCTTTGCCCAGAAACGTCTGCCAAACCTGCGCGGCGTGAAAGCGCCCGGAGAAGCGCATGCACGTCGCGCATCCAAACACGCCCCCGAACGCAACAGGGAGGGTGTCGGTTGCGAGAAACACGCCCGGGGACGCCACTCGGTCCGCGGTGGTGGAAACACCGTTTATGAAAAAGTGCACAACCTCGGCGTGCGTGTCCACGGCAACGGCGACGTGCGTCCACTGGTCAACCGCGACGACGGTCGCCGAGGAAGGCAACGCTGCGCAGTCGCCCAAAGCTTGCGATGACATAAACGCCACGGTACCGTTTGCGTGGGTGCCGCAGCACCCCTCACCCGCGCCGCCGCACACCAGCGCCACCGCCCAGCCGAGTTCGCCGTTTGACACGAGCATCTGCGTCTGGGTGACGCTAGAGGGTTTGATCCACGCCTCGAGGGTCATCGCGCCGGTGGCGTTGACGCCGTTCACGGAATCGACGCCTGATTCGTAAACGGACGTGTTGGAGTTACTCACGCCGAAATCCAGCGACATCGCCCCGCGGTCGCTGAGAAGCGCCATCGGAGGTTGATTCGAAAAGGCGGTGGTGAACACGATGTCATCAGTACCAGTAGCAAGAAAAACAACGGAGTTAGGGACGCGTAACGCGCCGTTCTCTTCAATCGCGTTTCCGGCGTCGTACCGCGCAACCGCGTTTGCCGCGTCGGGGTGTTGTCCGTCGCCGAACACCTCAGCGGCTTGGTTCCAATACCAGGTTGCAATTGAGGTAGACGAGAGAGAGTCGTTGTACACGCGCATGTCGTCCATCTGACCAACGAAACACCCGCAGGACCCGCCCGGAGTGCACGTGGAGTGCGAACACCCAAACTTGAACGTATCCGAAACCCCGCCTGAGAACAGGCCGCTCGGCATTTGGACGGTCGTGTTCGTCCCAGAGGGTTCGCCGTTGAGGTAAAAAGAAACAAACGGAGCGTCGACGTCCACGACAACCGCGACGTGACTCCACACGCCAGCCACGAGGCCTGCCGTTGACGAGGGCATGGCAGCGCACTCCGACGCGCCCGTGAAAAACGCAACCGCGCCTGAGATTAACAAGAAAGTGTCAGTCTCGTATGGCCAATCGCAGAGGCGGAACGTGGGGATTGGGAAATACTCACCGTCCGCGTGCGCGCCGCAGCACCCAGAGCCGCCGCCGCCGCACACCAGCATGATTCCCCAGTCGTAATCGCCGCTCATCACAAGTGTGGTGTTGAAATTAGAACCCACCAGCGCGGGTTTTACCCAAGCCTCAAACGTCATCTTCGTGGTCAGCGTGCTACCCCAGTTGGAGGTATCGTACACCGCCGCCGCGGCGCCCACGGTGGCGCCGTCGAACCGAAACGCGTCGTCGCGGTCGCCGAGAAGCGAGCGACGCTCGGGCACGCGTGTCTCCGCCTTCGCCGTCAAAGTCTTTGACGGCGAAATGCCATTTTCAAACGCGGACGTGCTCGACAAAACAGACGCCGCCCGCGCCGGCGCCGGCGCGGCGTCGCGACTGGTCCAAAAGTCCACAAAGTCGTCCGCGCGTTGGTCCATCCAGTCAATCGCACTCGCCGCCACGTCCACGCCGCCGCCCAGTAACTTCCTCCGACTTCCCGCCGTGATGTCCGCGTTGACCAGCGTTTCCAGCGTCTCCCCAGGTGCCGCTCTGCGCTTGTGCGACGTGACTCGATTTCTCTCCCCTTCGCCGCGCGCAGAAGCGTCGCGCGCGCTCGCCCCCGCGCCATCCGCGTGCTTCTCCACTTCCAGGAGCATCCTCCGCGCGGATGAGGAGGCGGCGACGTTTCTTCGCCATCTCACGACGTTCCGAGGGCACGCTTTCCACTCCGGTACCGTGCCTACCCAGGGAAGGGAGTTGTTTTCCGCGATGAACACGTTCCCTACCACGCGGCCCATGTAGTCGCCCTTGACGGCGACGAACCACAGCTCATCCGGCGGTACGTTTACCGTCTCAAGGTGGTTCTCCACGATCTTCGCGAACGCGCGGTCCTCCTGCCACCAGCACACATCCGGGAACCCCGCTTTCGTGGCGGCTTCGTCGCGTTTGCACAGGTTCCACGACGCCGCGGCCCTCAGCGCTTGCGGGGCGTAAAGGTCGTCCCTGAAATCCGCCCTGACTTGCAACAGCATCGTGGTAAGGTTGGTGTTGCTCCCGCAGTCCGCTCGACACCCGAACCGGCCGTACGCGGGAAACTCGAACGGGCTGTTACACACCCCGTCCCCGCACACCTCGTCAACCCACACGGGCGACGCCGATGCTAACAACCAGTCAAGAATTTGATTAGGACCGGACATCGTGGTCACGGGGTACCCCTCACCGTCCAGGGGCACCACGGCTCGGCGTACACTGCTCACCACGGAATACCCGTTGTACACATCAGCCTGCATAAACACAACCACGAAGTAAAACGCGCAGAAAAACAGGTACTGGAAAAGGTTCACGTACCCGGCGCCGCGCTTTTTTTTATCCCGCAGCTGTGTTTGGAAAAGAAAAAGGTCAGCCTTGAGTCTTACTGTATGGGCAAACAGTGCACTTGTGATATATTCGTAACAGTTTCCAGTACTGGCAATGTCGTTACTAGTACTAGCAATGCTACATACATCGCGAGTAGTGCACTCAAAGAGGGGCTTGAAACAGCGTGCCTGGATTTGGGAAACGCCCTACGGCCGTACCTGTTTTCGCAAATCAGCCGTGATTGCGTTTAAATCCGCATCCACGGCGTGTTTCTGTGACGCGTCCAAGGCGCCGTCGTCCGAGTCGTCCGCCGGATCTCGCGGAAAGTCGTTGACGTCGCCGAACCCTGAAGCGCGCGGGTCGCCTCGGGGCGCCGCACGCTGCGGCGTCGCGTCACGCCGCCCGTCGTATTCGTCGTCGTCGTCGTCGTCCAAATCAATCGGCACGCGCGCCAGGCCCAACGCGTCCCTGGCGCCGCGAAGCCTGTGAGGAAAGAAACAAGAGAAGGGGGGGGTCAGGGATCGAAACGACGACGGGGACGACGGTGATGGGTCGGGTATCCCCCGCGGCGTCTTGGATGCCAGGTTGTGCGGGTCGCGACCCTCGAGACGCGACGTCAGGAGGAGGCCGCGGCGTCGTCGCACGCCCGAGAAAAACCGGCGTCGAGATTCAAGCCACATGTGGCTTCGCAAACATTTGGGAAAATCGCGACGCGGCGTGTGGGGGTCCCCGCGTCCGGGCACGGGACGCACATCTCGACTTGTTGTTTGTTTTCTAAGCGCCACGGAACACGCGTCTCCACGCGTCGCGTTCGCGGTCGACGTTCGGCGGGACGAGGGGGACACCGATACGCTCGGTTACCCCCGCCCTGCCGAAATCGACCTGCCTGCTACTGGAGTCAGTCACCCTCTCAGCACCTGCCGTGAGAAGGCTCCTGCGCGTGCGTTCGTAACCCGACGCGCGCTTGAACCCGCGAGTAGCCCCCGCTCCGGATGTAAGTTCCGAAGCGTAAGCCCTCGCGTTCGAGGTTCAAGCCACGCGCGGTGCGCTGTGCGGAGGCGTGGCCACGCGCGAACCCCATGGAAAACGAAGGTGACATCTGTGCAGAGCTGAAAAAAGAACGCGGATGAAATGAAAGAACGCACGATGAAATGCACACGATCAGGCGCAGAATGAAACCAGAATCGGGTGACACACGCGATCAAGGCTGCGCAAAAGACATATCGCGGGGACATTGAATCTGGACATTGAATCGAAATCTTCGTCATCGACGCACCCCAAAATTGGAGTCAACACACATCTGAAGTCGGCAGGCATTTTTTTAATCTTAAACGCT
>Ga0302136_1001538_pt1 | contig 10580 bp, 7 predicted proteins | sample CBN3_20m_MG_FD_203116 | JGI IMG/M metagenome (GOLD analysis project Ga0302136, IMG submission 203116) | Marine microbial communities from Western Arctic Ocean, Canada - CBN3_20m | ecosystem: Environmental > Aquatic > Marine > Oceanic | place: Canada: Western Arctic Ocean | collected 2017-09-15
ATATTAAAATATTATAATTTAAAATTTACAAAATATAAATAAATATAAATAAATATGAATAAATTAAAACGAATACAAAAAGAGTATAAAGATCTAACATTAAATCCTATTGATAATATAATAATTACACCAGATATTAATAATATTTATATTTGGTATTATCTAATATTTGGTACTCAAGAACCTTATATAAATGGTGAATATTATGGTATTTTAACACTATCGGAGGACTATCCTATGAAAGCACCACGTATTATTATTAAAACACCAAATGGTCGATTTAAACCAGATACAAGATTATGTTTTTCTATGAGTGATTATCATCAAGAAACATGGAATCCTAATTGGAATATTAGAACAATTATGCTAGGTTTTTATAGTTTTATGTTAGAAGAAAGTTTAACAGAAGGATCAATAGAAACAGATTTTTTTACAAGACAACAATTAGCACAAAGTAGTGTTGATTTTAATAAAAAAATAAATAATTTTAATACTATATTTGAATCTATAGATTTTAGTTTATATAAACAAAATAATACTACAAACAATATAAATAAAATATCTAATCTAGAAATAAAAAATGAAAATATAGAAAAAAATATTTGTAAATTTTGTTATGAATCAGATGGTGAATTAGTAAGTGTATGTGAATGTAAAGGTAGTTTAGGATATGTTCATATAAAATGTTTAAAAGAATGGCAATTAAAAACTATATTAAATCAATCTACTCATCCAAAATATCAAATAAATTCTGATATTATATGTAGTGTGTGTAAAACTGAATATAAAATTAAGAATAAATCACGAAAAGAAATTATGGAAGAATTAACAGGTGAAAATATAATGAATCAAATAAAATTAGGATTTATATTTATATCTTCATTTGAATCTTCAAAAAATAATTTAGATCTTATAAAAAAATATAATAACTTACTATTTTATGAAAATATTATGAATTGGACATATGGTGTATTTTTAATAGTAGAGTGTAGTAATAATGGTATAATAGCTATAAATACAAATTATTCTACTAAAAAGTCAAATATGTCACATAAATATCTAAGTTATTACAATAATTATTTGATAAGATATAATCTACAAAATATTAATAGTAGTAATAATATATTTATTGGTGGTCCTTGTGAAGAAGAAAATATATATGGTTTGATTTATTTACAAGATTTAGATAGTTTTAATGTTAATTTGAAAAATGTAAAAATAATCAAAAATCAGGATAATAAATATTTAATATTTGGTGAGTACTATTTAATTTATAAATTGTATAATATTAAAAAAGATAATATACTAAAATTACATATTTATTGTGGTTATGCTGGATGGTCAAATACACAGTTAATAGCTGAGTTTGCTAAGACAAATTGGGGTATAACTAATACAAATTGTGATGTTTTATTTGAAAAAGATAATTATAATTTAATAAAACAAGAACATTGTTTATTTGTAAGTAAAAATATATATTCTGAAAATAATTAAAATATATTATATATATATGGTTGATTATAAAAAAAAATACTTAAAATATAAAGCAAAATATTTACAACTAAAGCAAAATAATTTACAAAAAGGTGGTATGGAATTTTTTACAAGTCTAGCTAATACTACGGTTAATGCGTTTAATGAAATGACAAGACCTCCAACAGAAATAGAACAAATAGAAAAAGAAATTGAAAATATAAAAAACGAACTTAATCAAATCAATAATGATATAAGGAGTACTAAAAATAAAAAATCATTTATCAATGACACTTCTACATCACATTGGTATATAGACGCCCAGGCAGATGTCGATGAAAGAATTACAGGCGATAGAAGAAGGAAGGCAGTTGCAGACAAAGTGCAGCTTAAGAAGAAGAGTGATATAGAATCGCAAGAAACTAAATTAAAAGAATTAGAAAGAACGAAAGAAATTAAGTTACAAAGATTAAAAAACTTAAATGATACAAAAAAAAAAGAAAAATTAAAAAATCTACTAATAACTATAAAAAAAAATTTGGAGAGTAAATGGGACGAATGTGACGATTATTCACCATATGAAGGATATGATTATATAATAAGTCGAGCAAATCCAGGAGAGCTTCTGGCTACTCATCTAGATTCAATAAAAGTACTAAAATTTTCAATAAAAAATTGGAAAGAAAATATTATCAGATGGAAAAATATGCCACAAGCTAATATGGATGAGTTAGATTAATAAAGAACTATCAATATCTTTATAATCAAAAATTATATTTTTTTTACAATAATTTATTAAATATGTATTAACAATTAGTAAATTATTTAAATTATTTTTAACTGTATGTATAAATTCAAGTAAATTATCTAAATCATTTACATCTAATATTCTATTATTATTTAAATTATTATTAGTATAAATATTATTATATATTTTTATATTTATAAAATTTCTAGGATATAAAACCTTTTCAATAATAATATTAATTTTTTCAAATAACTTAAACAATAAACATTTTTTTTTGCATTTAAAATTATCTATTAATTCATCAAATTTAGTCTTTAACAATAGTTTAGATATTTTATCTATATTATTTTTTGTATATTGATTATTTTTAAATTTATTAACTATATTATATATAAGTGTATAATATTGTATAAAAATTTTTATATATTTATTATTTAAATTATTATTTTTAATTGTAGTAAATAAATCAATAAATGTAATGTAAAATATTCTATATAATCTTTTTTTATATTTAATATCCGACCAAGGTAAATAAATTATTTCAAATAAAATAAAATTTAAGTCTAAATATAAATAGTTATATGAATAAATATTTAAACTAAATGATTCATCATTTTTTGTTAATATAATCTTATCTGTATATATATTTTTATTTCTATAAAACTTTTCAGAGGCATTATCATGACCTATACTTACATCTACTAACTCACCCCCAATTGATAATTCTTTGGATCGTAAAGAATTTATATTATTTTTCATTAATAAGTTAAAATTTATTTTAGTTCTTGTTAAATTAAATAATAATGTTCGCTCATTTGTATGAATATTTAATGCATTATTTATATTTGTATACATAAAACTTATATTATTTTGTTTATTATAAATAGTTTCTTTAACTGTAGATTTATCATAAAAATCCTCTAAATTTACCTCATTATCGTTTATGAATTTTAAATCATCATCAAAAGATTTAAATTTTATATATGTATCATTTTGATTTTTATAGTTTTTTGAATTAGTAATAAAATCAATGTTAATAAATTTATTATTATAAAATATTGAAGATTTATCATTTAATATATCTAATTTATTTAAATTATCTAATTCATTTTTAATTAGAGAGTTCTGATAAGAAGTATTATATTTAAACCATTTTAAAAATAAATTTTTATTATTTAAAATAATATCATTTATAATTAATTGAATTTTATAACTAATAATAGTAATCTCATGTGTAATTCTTGAACTAGTTTTTATATCTGGATTAATATATATACCAAAATCTAAATCAGATCTTTTAAAATAAGATTTATATTCATTAATAAGTTTATACATCGCCTGATTTGGTAATTCATTCCAAAATTTTTCGGCAATTAATTTAAAAATATTACCACCTTTAAAAATAAATAAAATATCATCATCATTTAAATTATTATTTTTTATATATTTATTAATTGTATCATTATATAATGTATTAATAATATAAAGTAAATTATATAAATTATGTTCATCTAATATATGATTATTTACAAAATCTGTAAAAAAATTTTTTAATGGTCGTATATTATCATTAAATTCAGTATAGTCAAATATTTCTTTATCATTATTAAGATTTATATCTAAATTATTTATATCAATATTATATTTTTTTAGGATTTTATCTAATAAATTATTTTTATTATTTTCTATATCTGTATCTGTATTTATATCTGTATTTATATCTGTATTTATATAATTATTAATTTTATCTATTATTATAGGAATCATATAATTATATATTATAAATTAATATTAATTTATTACATTTCTTCACCAGTTTTAGAACTAAATACAACTGTTTCAGTTTTTTCAGGATTAGTTCCAATAGCAAATAATTCAGATTTTATTTTTTTAGGAACAACTTTATTTTTTTTAATAAGTTTAGCAGATTCTTTATTACTATCATCATATGTTCCAAAAAAATCAGAACTATTATCACTATTTTCATCATCATCATATTCGGTGTCATAATTATCTTGATTTACTAAATTATTAATAAATAATTTATCAATTAATGACAAAATGGCTGGTTTTCTTGTTATAGGTAATCTATTTATTTTTTCAAGTTTAATTAATTTATAATATAAATCAGTTAAGGATGAATATGTACTAATTAATTTCAAATAGTTTTCATCTTTTATTAAGTACATTAATTGTAACTTTGTAATTGCCATATTTATGTTTTCAGCACTTGTATCAGATTTATCACTAAGTTCTGTCATTTTTTTTATAAATTCTTGTAGTTTATCTTCATTATTTTCATTATTACCTCCAGTCTGTTTTGACAACGGTTTATCTAGTGGTGGCTCTAGTGGTGGCTCTGACTCTGGTGGTGACTCTGGCTCTGGTTCTGGTGCTGGTAATGGCTCTGCTGGTGACTCTGGCTCTGGTTCTGGTGCTGGTAATGGCTCTGCTGGTGACTCTGGCTCTGGTTCTGGTGCTGGTAATGGCTCTGGTTCTGGTGCTGGTAATGGCTCTGGTGCTGGTGCTGGTGACTCTGGCTCTGGTGGTGATTGTGGCTCTGGTGGTGATTGTGTATCAATTGAATTTTGTGATTTTTCAACAATACCAAATAATTTTATTAATTCTTTTTTTTGTTTTTCATATTCACTTAATGTATTTTGATATTCAGCACTAAAATCTATAGGTTTTTTTTTATTTTGAATAATATATTTGTTTAATATGTGTTTTAGTAATGAATTATTAGTTGTATCTTCAATAGTTATTAATGCTAATATATCCTGTAATTCTTTATTTTCTGTATTAAATAACTTAAATTTATAATCATTTAATTTCATAACTTCATTTTCTAATTTATCACTTAATTCTTCATCACTATCTATTTGATCTTGTTCTATATTTAATCCTAATTCTTCTAATTGAGCTTTATGTTTATTATTTAATTCATTAAATTCGTTTTCTAATTTAGTTTTATAATAATTTTTAATTTTACTTTCTAATTTTTGTTTAAATAATTTAAATAAATTATCTTTACTTGTATCTTGTTTTAATGTATATCCACTATCATTTTGAAAGAAGAACATTATATTATTTATAAATTCTTCTTTTGTATCATCAATTATTTTCTCATCAAATAATTTATTCTCTAAATCTTCTAATTTTTTAATATTTGATGTTTCATCAGTTGTTATATTTGATATAAATGATTTATCATCTTCTTGTCTTATTTTTAATCGTGATATTTTTTGTTTATCAATAATATCTAATATAGATATATTAAAACCTTCATTTAAAATATCATCTGTATTTATAAGTGTTACATATTTTTTTTGTTTGATTTCTACAATATTTTTAATTTCTTTGAATATATTATTAGATTTCAAATCAGTATCTAATGTTATTTTTTTAAATATATATTGTATAAGTAATTGACATAATAAATTAACTGTATTATTTTTTTGTAACAATTCTATATATGTTTTTTTAATTGTAAATAAAATTAATTTATTTAGTAAATCCATTTTAAGCTTTATTTGACCTTCTGAAAAATTACTACTACTAAATTCAAATAAACGCACATCTCCTTTACCAGAATCCTCTTTCAATTTAGATATAGATACATTATATTTATCTTTTATATCTTCATATATCATTATATCACTTAATAAAATCATAACATTTGAACCTTTAATAATTTCATTTAAAGATTGATTATATGTCAATATTTCGTCTATTACAGTTTGTAAATTATCTGTTTTATAAGATTTATCAAAACTAAAATATCTTAATGTTTCCTTAATATTATTCTTAAAAATATCGATAAAATAATTTACAAATACATTAGTAAGATTTAATTTTAATTCTTTTGTTTTTAAATACATATTTTCGACAACAGCTTTAACTATTAATCCTGATTCAACAGATTTAGTTCCATTAAATAACCAACCTGCATCTTCGGTAGTAACATCTTTTTTATAAACAAAATCTTCCATAAAATTTCTAGGTATTTTTTTAAAATCTCTATATTTAACTAATTTTATTATAGAATTGTCCTCTTTTTTATCTTTTAAATTTTTATTAGTACATTTACTATATTTTATATTTAATATTTCTTTAAGAATATTAGATAAGGCATTTTTATTTTCTTCTTCTGTTAAAAATTTTAAATCTTTAAATAAACCATCATCTTCATCATCCGGTATAAAATTATCTAATATACTCATAGTATCTTGTTCTAATTCGACATAATTATACAATGATAAATTAATAGTAGATTCATGATATAGTCTCATTTTTGAAATCTTTGTAGCTATTATTTCTTTAGAATCAATTGAATAAGTAAATGTACTAGTACTATCATTTTCATCTAATGTAGTTTTTTTTGCTGTATTAGTAGCGTCATTGCCATCACTATTTATATATTCTAATATATCTTTTCTGATGTAATCATTTAATAATTCATCTAAATCACGTTGTAATTTATTCATATAATCATCTATTTGCTGTTTTTTCATATCGGGGGTTGCTACTTTATTAATACCTTTGTTAAAATAATCATCTAATGCCTTTCTATCTATTTGAATTGTAATATTAAGAGTTTTATTGAATTTATTATATTTTATATTAACTTTATATTTTATATCTGGTATATCTTCACTTTCTCCTAGTTTTTCATTTTTTCTTTGTCCTGTAAAATTCTTAAAAAGCTTATAATCATTTTTTACTTTAAAATCACCTTGTTTAATATTAGTATATATTTCCTTTTTTAACAGTTTTTCAAAATTACTAATAGTAGTTTTCATAGTATTACTTTCAAATATTTGATCTAAATACTCACTAATATCTCCACTGAATAAAATACCCCCTTCTTTTATACTAAAAATATATTTATATTTTATAATATTTTCATCTTCTTTATCTGTATTATCCTTAATAGAAAACTTTATTTTATCTAATACATACATTTTTTCAAAAAATTCTTTTATTTTACTTTCATTTTTAAAAAGTTCATCTAATAATGTATTATTTGTCGTTGTACACATAGTCCCTTTAGCATCTATATCTTTATTTAATTTTTTAATTAAATATTCTTTAGTAAACTTTATACTACTGTTATTTTTTTTTATATTATCAAATATTAAATTAATGAAATAATCTAAATTAATATCATTTGGAATAATCTTATTTACTACTAATAATATCCTATATATATCTAAATATTTATCTTTTACTAATAACTCTTTTAATTTTTTACCATCAGTTTGTTCTTCAGCGTCACCATCAGCTCCACCAATTAATATATTATTATCAATACTATTACTATTACTATTACTATTACTATTATCAATACTATTACTATTATCAATACTATTACTATTATCAATACTATTACTATTATTTATTAATTTATTAATCTTAGTATAATAATTTAAATAATATTTTTTAATAAATTTTAGAAAATTATTTTGTTCATATACATATTTTAAGGAATTATTTATATATACATTATAAAGATTATTAGTTTTTTTTATAATAGTATTATCTAATATAATAAATAAACTATTATTTATATTATATGTTAATAATTTCATATATTTATATTATATATAAAAATTATAGATAAAAAAAAATTACTTTCTATAGAATTATTGATTTATTGAAAACTACAACACTCTCTATTACATTCAATTAATGAATTATCACTACTATTATTTATATCATTAGCAATAATTTTCAAATGATTAGAATATAAAATATTTCTCTTTGCTTCTTTCTTTTTAAATTGTACAAATGAATCAACACTTTTTGATTTTCTTAATTTTAATTTATTCTTATTACTTAATTCTAAATTACTTATACTAGATGTTTCATCTATAATAGATATAAGTATATTATTTACAGGTAAATCTACCAACATTTTATCCGAATCAAATTTAGTTATTTTTCTACACATAGGACATACTATTTCATTATTAATTTTTATCATATGTAAACAAGTAGTACAAAATGTGTGACCACACTCTAGATTGCGAGGATGTTTAAATTTATCTAAACATATTGCACAACTTATAATATCTAAGATTTTATCTTTATTATATAATAGTATATTATGTGAGTTATTCATACATAAATTTACTATATATATATATAATATAAATCAATTTTATTAAAATAAATAAAATTGATTAAATAAGTTTTTAAATTTATATGGAGTGTTTTACATATAATAATATTAAATATGATTTAAATTCAATTATATTATTAAAACATAAATCTAGAATATTAAAATATAAAATAATCAAAATATCATTAATAATTAATCAACATTATATTATAAAATGTCAAAATTTATTATATGAAGATATTATACTTGATGAAAAATTTAATTTAGGAACAACTAATAAATATATTAAAAAATATTTTATGTATAAAGAACCTCCTAATGTTTTATGTAAAATTATAAGAAAAAAAGAATTAGTTTATAGTTTTAATTGTGATTTTTGTAATAAAATACATAAACATAATTATTTAGGACACCAAGATTGTAGATGTAATTGTGGGTATAGTCCATATACTAATAGTGGATACAATTTAATATTAGAAAATAAAATTACAGATTTTAATACATATTTACTTTATAATTTAGAATTATTATTAAAAAAAAATAACTATAAAGGGTGGAGTACATATAAAGTAAATATTAAAAGATTTTATGAAGGTAGTTCTTGTAATAATTATGGTAAAGTATATTTTCCTTATATTAATGATAATATGATTAATTATATTAAAGAAGAGTTTACTATAGAAAAAACTAAATGTCTTGTAGCAGGTTTAAAATATTTAAAAAAAATGATTTTAAATAAAAATTTAATTTATGAGGATGTTATTTTTAAAAAAAAATTAACTGAATTATATAAATTTTATAAAAAAAATATATTATCAAAAACTAAAAAAATAGAATTACTAAAAAAAATTATTAAATCTAATACAAATATTAATACTAATAATTTTATAAATAAAAATATAACATTAGAAAAAATAGAAAATAAAAGTACAAAAAAAATTGAAAATAAAAGTACAAAAAATATAGAAAAGATTGAAAAAATTGAAAAAATTGAAAAGATTGAAAAGATAGAAAAGATAGAAAAAAATGAAAATGTATTATTAGATAATATTAATATAGAGTTAGATTTAATGTGTGGATTAGATGTAATAGAAAATTTATCTAAATATCATATAGATAAAATAAAAGAAATAATTTATAATGATTATCCTAATTATCACAATACATATTTTTACTATCCAGAAGATATTAAAATTTATTCGAAATATTTAGATTTACATGATGATATATATTTTTGTATTAGTAAATTAGAGTCAAATGTAAAATGTACAATATTTTGTGTAGATGAAGCTGATTGTTATGATCCTGATTTTATACATTTTAGATTAGAACGAAATAAAAATTTATGAAAAACATAATCCTGTAAAATCATTATTATATTCTGTTAGATCAGTTTCTTTTTTTATTTCTTCAATTTTATTATTTATTATATATACTTCTTCTTCAATTAAGGTAATATCATTATTTACAAGATTATTTAATAAATCTATAGTATCATCTGGATTTAATAACTCCGTATTATAAAAATTAATTATATCTTCATAATTTGAAATACTTAATGGATAACTGTATAATTCTATTTTTTTAAATTTATTATAATAAATATATGTATTTTCTTTATAAATTAATTCCCAACCTTCCAACTTTAAAATTTGTGATACTGGTTTAATATCAATATAAATATACTGAGGAAGTGCAATTAAATTACCCATAGATATTTATATATATATTTATATATTATTTATATTTAAAATAAACATATCTTACTATCCTACATTAGAAAGATTTAGTTCATCTAACGGTATTCTATTATTAAAATTATCAGAATCCAATGGTCTAATTATTTTTTGACCCCAAATATCATTATGTTTTGTAGCATAGTTATCAGAATCTGGACCATAATCGGGATCATATACATAATCTAAAGTACCACTACTAATATCACTACTATTAAAATACAATATAAATAAAAATATAAATATTAATATACCAACTATAAATATCATATTACTATCACTATTACCACCCTTAATATAAGGAGAACTATTAATGTTTATTCCACAATATTCTACTGGATTATTATAATAGTCTCTATATGTATAAAGTTTATGTTTAATTGCAGTCTTAATTATTAATTTAAAATTGGCCCAAAATTCATCAGTATGACCATTAGATTTACTAATTTTATGTGCTAATTCGTGCATAACTACAAAATAAACTCTATTATATTGATTT
>Ga0302136_1001542_pt1 | contig 10556 bp, 10 predicted proteins | sample CBN3_20m_MG_FD_203116 | JGI IMG/M metagenome (GOLD analysis project Ga0302136, IMG submission 203116) | Marine microbial communities from Western Arctic Ocean, Canada - CBN3_20m | ecosystem: Environmental > Aquatic > Marine > Oceanic | place: Canada: Western Arctic Ocean | collected 2017-09-15
ATGGCGGAGCAATAATCTGGCCCCAATTGATAGGCTACGCGCGCGCCAAACACTATTTGATGACCGGAGACACGATAAATGGCAAAGAAGCTGCGAACATTGGCCTGGTCAATTTTGCTCTGCCTGCGGAAGAACTCGACCAGGCTGTTGATGCCTACGCCGACAAACTTGCAGCCGGCGCGCAGGAGGCGATTCGCTGGACAAAAGTCAGCGCAAATATCGGCCTCAAACAGCTCGCACATTCCATTATGGACGTCGGACTAGGTTACGAGATGATGTCCATAAGGTCAGCAGACCATGCAGAAGGAATCGCCGCTTTCGAGGAGCGAAGAAAACCCGAGTTCGGAAAAAAATGAACAACTTGGGAATAGTCAGACCGGGCATTCTTCCAAAAGAAACCGACGAAGATAGTCTCAATTTTGCCGTTAAACCTGTGCTCGGAATCTGAGCAGCCCGAGCCAAGTGAGGAAACAGAATGTTACATCCACCGGCAGGCGCCGTTGCTGGTCGCCCGGTGGGTTTTTCAGGCGCCGATTCGCAGCAGCCACCAGCTTTTTTACTGCCAGGAGGGCTCAACCAGCGGTTCATTAACGCGGGGTTCACAGACTACGAAATCGGCTAACGCGCGGGGGGTAAAGCCCCACCCAAAAGAAATAAAAAAATTCCCATTTGGCGCAGCATTAATTTAGTAACGAATTATTACCTTTCCGGTATTCTTTCCGCTGTGCAAAAATTCGACGGCATTAACCGCGTCACCTACCCCTTCAAATATTTCTGGGTCTATGACGGGGTCCAATTCCCCATTGGCAACCAGATTTACCAGATATTGCAATTGTCCTGGCAGTTCTTCAGGCCAATGTGCGAATAGAAACGCTTTTATTGAAGCCGACTTCCACAATAATTTGTGATAAATCCTGGGCGCAGTGTGCTCCTGTGGACCACTCGTATATTCAGAAACGAAACCGCAGATCAGGATCCTGCCTCTAAGGGCAATATTGTCAACGCATGCATCGAAAGTCTCTTGACCGACCTGTTCAAAAACGAGGTCGATGCCATTCGGATATTCAGTGGATAAAACCTTACCCAGGTCTTCGTCCCGGTAAATTACAACCCTGTCACAACCTAGCTTGTTTAAAGACTCAGCTTTTTCTGCGGTACTGCACGTACCGATGACGTGACAACCCGCTAACTTAGCCAGCTGAATACACCAGGAGCCAACACCTCCGGCAGCTGCTGTTACCAACACTGTTTCACCCGCTTTCATCTCGCCTACGACATTCAATCCAACCGTGGCTGTCATGCCCGCGACTGCACAACCCATTATAGCCGGAGTACACTCAGGCACTTTCGTGAAAAAGCTGACGTCCCGACAAAGTAGCTCACTGTATGCGCTACCCAACTCCGGGCTCACGGCAAAGTCACCAAGCACAAACTCTGTAACCTCTGCCCCAATACCGATCACTTCACCGATTGACTCGCACCCTAGGTCAAACGGAAAATCCCCGTCCGAAAAATAGACACCTCCGGAAATGTTAACGTCGGAAGCGTTTACACCACCATATTTATTTTTGAGCAACACTTCTCTAGGCCCTGGCGTCGGTACTTCGACTTCGATGATCTCTCCTGCGTCTCGAAAGTCACGAGTGTATTTATTAGCAACAAGTTTTTTATAAGTTTCTTTCATTTTTTTGCCTTAGGATTAGCGTACCGAGCATCGGGTTGATAAATTTTGAGCCTAGCAGTTCATCTCAACGGCTCATTGCCCTGTTATCTAACTACAAAAAAATCGTGAAAACATCCAAAATAAATCTGACTGCGGTAGCTTGTGCTCCCTTATGAATAACCCGGTATTATCAAATGACCTCGACTGCAATCCGCGCCACATTAGCGATACACTTTACGAACCACAGTCTAGAAAAACTACACGGAGAGTCGCTATGTATGGTAATCGACACATCACACTTTGGTTTGCTCTGATACTTTGGCTAGCGAGCAACAACGCTTTGGCAGAGATCGCGGAATCCTATAAATGTAAGTTAAATCCAGGCATCACGCGAGACGAACTTCTCCAGGTTGGCGAGGACTATTTAGCGATTCAAAACGACGCTCAATACCACGACTTTCAGTTAACCATACTTTTCCCGAAATACGGCGCGGACACTTCGAGCGGGACCTTCTATTGGAATGGCGTATCTCCTAACATCGAAAGGCTAGAGGCTGCTGTTGCTATCTGGGAAAGTGCAGAAAATAAGGCTGTGCTGGAACGTTGGGTCAAAGTCGTTCAAGACTGCGAAAGCGCCACCCTGTTCGAGTCCATCACCATCGCTCAAAGAGTGAAATAATAGATATTCTGGTGCCGACCGCACTAAATCTAATCGATTGACGCTGCTCAGTGCTTAAACCTGAGGATGGTACTTCCTAGCCGGAGACCCTCAGGTCAAGCACGTTTTGGCCTTGCTTGTTAGCTTGCCGCAGCAGCTTCACCTTCTGCTATCAGTCGGTCGATCAGCCTGTGGTGCAAGCGAAGCCGCATTTCCTGATAATGCGCGAACTCAACTTTTCCAGTGCCGCTGGCACGAAGGCCCTTTTGAACCCAGGGCAAATTGATCGCATCCTGCTCAAAAACGACCGCCAGACCCTCGCCCATCGTTTCCCCGGCCAGCGTTACCGGTTCATCAAAATCCAGATGCATAATGGGTACAGGCTTGGGCCGCGGTCCATCCTTGGGTACCGGTCGAAGGATAACGATATCCATAATAGAGCTTTCAGGATCTAAACCGTTGGGCCGAAAACGATAGACAGTATTCTGATAGAAACCACCCCAAAAACTCATCGACGGTGCAACGTTGTACATCAATGAATCTGTAAACTCGGCGTCGCCAGCATCACTGTAATCTACTCCCGTGACTGCTGATAATTGCTCACGCATAATCTGAGCTGCATAGGCTCGGGCACTCATGCCCTCGGGCACTAACAACCTTGAGTCATTATCGACATCATGCTGGCCAGAGCCAAAGAAGGCGTCAAAGATTTCCTGTGGGCTTAAGGACTCTTCCACATGCGGGCTTTGCACTCCATGGGCACATATTTGTCGACCGACATACTCGCTTGGATGATCGTATTGCGTGTTAATGTCGGCGGTCATTGGCAATCCTTGCGGGTGCGTACCAACAACATGATGGGTTTCCATGAAGGCTTCTGTGGTAGCCTTCCAGTTGGCTCGTATCTTCTTGCTGACATGAACCGCCTTATAACGGTCTTCAAGTGCATACCGTGAAAAGTGTTCTGGAATAGGTCCGAGAACCTCCTCCAAAGAGGGCGCATTATGGTCCATGTTTATGAAAATAAATCCGCCCCAGGTTGAAACTCGAACTTCGGGCAGGCTGTTGTCGCTTTCCTCCCACTGAGGGGCATCCCAGGCAAAAGGATTGACTTTTAATGAGCCATCCAAATTCCATGCCATGCCATGGAATGGGCAGCGGAACGCTTTTGCACCAGCACCGTCACACTCAACCAATTGACGCCCACGATGAAGGCATGAATTATAAAATGCTTTTATCTCGTTATTACTGGCGCGGACGATTAAAAACGAATAGCCCGCAACATCGAACACAACATGATCACCGGTCTCTGGAATTTCTTCTTCCCTAGCGGCCCACTGCCATACACGCGGCCAGACATAGTCGACTTCTTTTTGGAAAAATTCGGGGTCGTAATAACGCGAAGTGTCGTAGGACTCCAACACCTCTGATGGATTGACACCTTCGCGATAAAAATCGGGAGAACCCACTGCGTCGGAGTCTAATATGTCCTCATAGCTTTCAGCTGGGTGCCGTCCTGGTGCGAATGAAGTTTCCTGGTTTGTCAATTTTTGCTCCTCGTTTTTTTTGTTCCAGATTGGAATGTAAGTCTTCTTTTTCTGACTAGAGTAAACCACATAAGTTGTTTTGAGTGCAGAAGGCGTTAATCAAGGCGCTGAATAGACCCTGGCCTCCCCTGCCGATAATAGCTTCAATCGCATTGCATTAAAATGTCGGTTCAGGTGTTTTATAACGCCCAATAATCTGCTGGGTTCTGGACGGAATTTCACTTGTGTTTCCCACCTCGCGGGCATCAGTTTTAAGAACTGACGTGACAACATGAATCAGAAATATCTGTCGCCCCTGTCCACTTTTTGCCCAACATCGGCAGATATATAACCCCTCTGGCGGTCTTGTCATACAAAACTACACCTTTCATACTAGACGCTAGTCTATTATTTAATGTTTATGGATTTTCTATGAGTGACTTAAACACATTCCGACAGGAAACACGCACTTGGCTGAACGAAAATTGTCCTGCGTCGTGCCAAGGCGATGACAATATCCTACCCGACATACTGTGGGGGGGACGACGCCAGATCATCGAAGAGCCTGATGTCCAAAGCTGGATGGATCGCCTGGTTGCGCAGGGTTGGACAATCCCAAGTTGGCCTAAAGAATATGGCGGCGGAGGTCTTTCTTCTGAACAGAGCAAAGTGCTGGCTGAAGAGATGAGTGCCATCGGCACCTACTCGCCGCTTTACTCCTTCGGCATTAGCATGCTTGGGCCTGCACTGCTGGAATACGCCACCGAAGAACAAAAACGTGAGCACCTACCCAGGATCGCTAGTGGCGAGATCCGCTGGTGTCAGGGATACAGCGAACCCGGCTCTGGATCAGATCTTGCAAGCCTGCAGTGCAAGGCAGTTAAGGACGGTGATGATTACGTCGTCACTGGTCAAAAAGTCTGGACTTCCACTGCCGATGTCTCTGACTGGATCTTTTGTTTGGTACGAACAGACTCTGATGCTCCGAAGCACGAAGGCATTAGTTTTCTGCTTATTGACATGGCGTCTGAGGGCGTCATGGCACGACCTATCGTATTGTTATCCGGCGCTTCACCTTTTTGCGAAACATTTTTTGATGGTGTTCGGGTACCCATCGCCAACAGAGTGCACCATGAGAACAAAGGCTGGTCAGTCGCCAAGGCCTTACTGCTGCACGAACGCACCATGTTGGCTGGAGGCCCTGGTCGCGCGCCTGCTTCAGACGAAAAGCGCACGCTGATCGAGGTCGCACGAGATTCAATGAACGCACCGACCGGCCCACTGCCGGACAACGCTGTTCGCGCCGAGATTGCACAAACCGAAATGGATCAAATGTGCTACGCCGCAACCTTGCAAAAGGCTCAGGATGCCGCCAAAGCCGGGAAAGGTATGGGACCTGAAGGCTCCATGTTTAAGCTTTATCTTAGCGAACTGGGACAACGCGGCGCGGACCTTCGACAGCGGCTTAATGGCGCAGATGGCTTGATCTGGGACGGTGATGAATTCCACGCTGAAGCCAAAGAATCGACGCGCGAGTGGCTGTACTCTCGCGCCTCGACAATCCTTGGTGGCACTTCTGAAATTCAGCTCAACATTATTACCAAGCGAGTGCTTGGATTGCCGGAGTAGAGCATGACCTTAGTACTCAACGAAGAACAACAGCAACTTAAAGACAGCGCCAAAAGTTTCGTCGATGACCGGTGGCAATTGAATCAACTTCGGCAGAACCGGGCATCCCCGAAAACTGGCGCAATCGATACAGCGTTATGGCAGCAAATGGTAGAGCTAGGTTGGGCAGCGATTCCTTTCCCTGAGGAATTCGGCGGGCTTGGCCTCGGCTACGCCGAACTCGGGATCGTGATGGAAGAAGCTGGTCGCAAACTCTTGATATCACCACTACTGTCATCTGTTGTGCTTAGTGGCAGCGCTATCGAACTCGCCGGTAACAATGATCAGAAAGGTGAGCACCTGCCAAAGATCTGTGACGGCAGTGGCCTGTACGCTATGGCATACCAGGAGACTTCACGACACGAGCCTGCAAACGTCCATGCAGCACTCACTAAAAGCGCCGAAGGCTATCAATTAACCGGGCACAAACAATTGGTGATCAATGGTGGCTCCGCTGATCATCTAGTCGTCGTCTGCAGATCATCTGGTGAGGCCGGTGACCGGGACGGCCTATCCCTGGTGTTGGTTAACAGTTCTGCAGCGGGGGTGTCCATCGCCAACAACCTGCTGCTGGACAGCACGCCTTCTGCCAACATTACCTTCAAAGGTGTACGAATTTCACCAGCGGATGTCCTGGGCGAGATTGGCAATGCGTCTGAGGTGCTGGATGAAGTTTATGCGCGCGCCGCGATCGCTTTGTCTGCCGATATGCTCGGAGGGATTCAATCTGCGTTCGACATGACCCTTGAATACCTGAAGGTAAGAGAACAGTTCGGTGCTAAAATCGGCACTTTCCAGGGTCTAAAACATCGTGCAGGGCGCTGGTTCTGTGAAGTGGAACTCAGCCGTGCCATTGTGCTCAAGGCGCTTCGAAGTGTTGACAGTGCCAGTAGCGATCTTGCGCGGGTCTCTAATGCCTGCAAAGCTCGTTGCACAGCGACTTACCAGCTATCCGGTAAAGAAGGTATACAGATGCACGGTGGCATTGGCGTAACAGATGAACACGACATCGGCCTGTACTTCAAACGGGCGCGCGTGACAGAGATTTTGCTAGGCGATGCGAGCTTTCACACGGATCAGTTCGCGACCGCGAGTCGTTACTGAACTAATGTTAACCAGGGGCCGAAAGGCCTCTGTACGGGCCTGCCAGATAACCACCATTCCCAAGGCGCAAAAGCTTCGGTTAAGGGCAAACTATCCGCTTGGGGGGAGGCATATCCATCGTGACATCGTTCAATAAACCCGACGCCTGCGACACTTTCCGCTTCCAACTAAATTCTTCAATCTAACGAGATTAACAAGGAACTACATTTCAGCTGACCTGTTGGTCGTTATTTAACACAGAGCATATCGGTACATACTTGAATCGTTAAGGACTCAGTCCGCTGATGATTCTCTCGATGAGAGAGCCGAAGGCTGATCGTGGGTCCCCTGTTTCACCAAAAAGGAATACCCACCGAAGGGTTGCTCAAATTTATGGGGGTGACTCAAATCGAGTTGGCGGCGGTAACCTCCAGCAGGTAACCGGCCTTTGTGACCTAAAGGCTTCGCAAAAAGCGAATCATTTGCCGCGCCACAAATATCCATTCCCCGTAGAGGTGTAAGAAAGCAGAAAAGTCCGCTCTCGCTTAATTTCATTCAAGGCAGGCTGCAGCGCGATGTGCCGAGGGTCATCTCGATGGGTTATTGCGGCCTGTTCATTGCCAAAAGCGGCAACGAACAACATATCTCCAGCCTTAACGTCCGGACCACGGTCAGCATCGCGAAGCGCGAGACCACCACTGTAGATCAGCGTACCAGGTTCAGCTTCCCTACAATAATCAGCATGCGCACCCGTCACTTCGATATAACGTTGCTGCATAGCAGCATCACTAAAGCGTGTGCCAATTAACGTGATCGTGACGCCCGCGTCACTCATAGGTTCAGCCGCTTGCGCTCTGTCCCACCAGCCATAACCTTCAATATCGGCAAATTGATTACTCATCACGCGCCGTCTGGTCATGCTGCGCTCACCCATCGTTTCCATCAGGATCCCGTGTGCAGGACGCGCGACATGTGCATCAATACTGGACTGACCCTGGGCATAGCGTTCAAAGACAAGCACGTGGCTTTCATCCTGCAACGAACGGGCAGCCTCGTAGGCACTGGTGCCGGGTTCACCCACCAGCGCGTCCTGCCCTCTACTCTGCCAAACATCGAGCCACTCGTCGACGGTCGTTGTTTCGGTGCGAACTTGATATTCGACCAGTGCTGTCAATGGAGAATCACCAATGCTCATATTTTGTGTACCTATATTTTGTGTACCTATATTTTGTGTACCTATATTTTGTGTAGCTATATTATTTTTTTGCCTATGGTTGTCTGCAATGGTGGCATGCTTTCTACTAGCGATAAGTTAACCGACCCGTTGATCGCATGTCGAGCTGAATAACACCTATCAAGAACATCTATCAAGTGCATCTATCAAGTGCCCGTGTCATGAGCATCGGCTTAGAGCCAATTTAGGACACAAAATTCCAAGTCAAATGGTTGACCAATGTGGGCGAATTTTCATGATGACAAATTTGGTGCTGCTTGGGTCACACCAGGCATCACGATATGCCGATATCGCTTCGTATAAGACTCGCTGAGTTTTCTTGTCGCACTACACAAAAGTCACGTAAACAAGGTATCCAGCATTAGGACTGCATGCTATTGCATCCACGAGAGATAACTAGCGGGTCGCGGCATTCAATTTAACTCTTTGAAATTAAGCCACGGCAACAATGGTTTATGCGCTGTCTACCGCCGGTTGTCGTGGTGACCATGTTGATATATTTCAACTTCCTTGCCAATCGTGCCGTCCTGCGGGGTAGGCTTCTCAACATTTGAACTCGCTTTTAATTCATACCCCGCGATACTCAAAAATAAAAAAAACAATCCCCAAACTGTATTGGTAATTTTTTTCATGTCAGTCCTCTCCATGAGTCGATGACTTTCTATGAGCTCCATACGAACGCTACCTCAACGTCAAGCTACCTCAACGTCAAGCTACCTCAACGTCAAGCTACCTCAACGTCAAACGCAAAAATTGTGCCAATCCTGCCAAGCCCTAAGCGCGCTTGTTTAAGACAAACTTATATCGTTGATTGAATCGGACTGCGCAAATTCAGTTGCAAATTACAACTCAGGACGCGAGGAATAGGCAAATTGCTAAAATTGAGGGAGGATACCGCACGCTAGTGAAAGGCCTTGCCAAAGATTAGCCCGGTGAAGGGTTGCTTGCATCCAGCCCACTAGGACCATCGTCAGCGGACTGACAGATTAACAGCCTTCGTCACCGATTCATCAATCGCCCCATATACCGCGATGAAACGTCTGGGATTAGCTAAAACCGAGTTTACGGATAATGTAGGGCAGTTGCCTTTCGTTGCCTTTCGTTGCCTTTCGTTGTGTGCCGGGCTGAAAGAAGCGCTGCTAGTGATCGTTAGCTAAAAAAATTCATCCTCCGAGAGACTGACAGGCAGTTCCATATTGAAAAGATCCGCCCCAACTTCAGCCGCTCCAATAACCTGCGCTGACATACTGACCGTAGTAGCGGACTGTAGTGGACTGTAGTGGACTGTAGTGGACCGCACAGAACCATCAGGACGCCAGCCTTCCAACAGGAGTTTGCCACAGGACTTATCGGCCTGCAGGCCCACATCGAGTTTCTTACCTGCCAAGGGGTCATTCCAGTGGCCATGAGCATTCGAGGTCAGACGGGCAAACCGAGCGGGAAAATCATCGACTTCACGAGCAGACATGGGCGGATCCTTGAATCCAACAAATATATTCCGCCAGATTCCATTTTCTCCTAAGGGGTGCAGCTCAATTGTGTCAGGCTTGCCAGGACCCTCCATCAACTTATGCACCCAATCCCGGTCAATCTCTGAAGGGCGATCTGTATTCTTGTCGTTGTAAATAGGTTCGCTCGTGTAACCCATCTCAATGACGAAAATTGAATCCGCTTTGTCGAATATTTCATCAAAACAGCGAATGCCGGCTTCATCGCCTTTCTGAGCCATGACCCATTGGACCCTAGCAAAAGTCGATATCACATCGTAGTGTTTTGTAGCGGTCGTTAAATACCTAGCAAGTCCTGCTGCGTGTAAGTTACGGCTTGGGCCTTGACAAGGGCAAACTGCGAAGCCCACTTAATAAAAGCCTCACTGACATCAACGCCCAGGGCAAGAAACCTCTTTGTTGTCATGCCATTAGCAAAAAATCTTGAGCAGCACCCCAGGTCGACAAAAGAAGGCTGCTCGACAGCAGCCTTGATCTTTTTGCTGACCACTTCACAGAGAAACACTGCATCTAGAATAATATTCAATCTGGCCATACAGTCCTCACGAACAGGACCCCATCTATTCATTTCAATGTCAAAAAATGGTTGGGAGGTATCGGGATCACCCGGGAATTGTTTGGATTATTTGACGACTTCTAGCAGGCAATTAACTTCAAGATTCATAGGTTCCTAATAGGAACATTTACAAGGGTGTGTGGGGTAAATCAGATCGTCTTTGTAGACAATGTGGGCTGATGCATCAGCGCCGCAGATACAAGCGACCTTTCAACACTGGATTACCCTTTCGAAGACAGAGCAGGTGCCTTTGGAACCCATCTTCAGCATCGGCGCGCCGCGCTTGAAGGCCCCTGTTATGAACTGGGCTGTTGGTCAGCACCCAAATATTCAGGTCATGCCAGAAACTGCCTGGATCATTAACGACATCACAGGCGCTTTTTCGGCTTTTAACCGAGGCTCAGAGAGGCGGCGATTTTTACACCTGTCGATTATCAATTATCCGCTCAAAAGATTTCTGGCGCACGTCGCATCGAATGTCAACGCTATCGTCGGCGACGCGCATGACCATAGTCAGCGCTTTTATGGTGACTACGGGGAAAAGGGTATTACCCTTAATCCTGCAAACCCGAATGCATCTTTACAGGTCAAGCGATCAGCCGACGAACCAAAATGCCGATGGATCGACAGCACACCACTAAACACAAATTATGCATGGGA
>Ga0302136_1001546_pt1 | contig 10547 bp, 9 predicted proteins | sample CBN3_20m_MG_FD_203116 | JGI IMG/M metagenome (GOLD analysis project Ga0302136, IMG submission 203116) | Marine microbial communities from Western Arctic Ocean, Canada - CBN3_20m | ecosystem: Environmental > Aquatic > Marine > Oceanic | place: Canada: Western Arctic Ocean | collected 2017-09-15
ATCCCGCAATATCAATCACTCGCTGATGTCGTCATCAAAGACAACTTGCCAGACTATGGCGGCCCCCTGTTTGGCATTCAAGCCTGTGCCACGAGCGTTTCAACCGATTACACTTTAATCATGGCCTGCGACCTGCCTAGGTTGACCTCTGACCTGGTACAAAATTTACAAAGGGCTTTGTTTGACCCGGCATGTGAATTTGACGCCGTCGTTTATCGACAAGGGGGGTTCTTACAATGCGGACTGATCGCTATCAAAACGCCGGTACTGACCTCGATTGATGCCGAACTCTTGTGCGGGCAGCAATCGGTTAGGCGATGGTTAGAAGCCCTGCCGCTTTTGATTCTCGATAGTCATGACGCTTTCGCCTTTACCAACTTTAACGTCCCAGGAAACTTTACCGCAGACCCATCGACTTAAGGACTATCGGCCGCAGATATTATTTTTTTTGCGTGGCCATAACCAAGCGGACCTTTAGCCAACGTCTACTGCGCAGCGCAGAAAAATGATTAACGCAATGACGACCCCAGCACGGACTAACCGCCTTTATTTCGGTCAATAAAAAAGCCCTACGAAAGGGCTTTTTTATCTTCCAATGCTTTAAAAAGCATTGCTGTTTTTGGCACCTACTTCTTTTTCTTAGCAACCGCTTTCTTAGCAACCGCTTTCTTTGGCGCTGCTTTCTTAGGAGCCGCTTTCTTAGGAGCTGCTTTCTTAGGCGCTGCTTTCTTAGCAGCCGCTTTCTTAGGCGCTGCTTTCTTAGCAGCCGCTTTCTTAGGCGCTGCTTTCTTAGCAGCCGCTTTCTTAGGCGCTACTTTCTTAGCAGCCGCTTTCTTAGGCGCCGCTTTCTTAGGCGCCGCTTTCTTAGCAGCCGCTTTCTTAGGCGCTGCTTTCTTAGCAGCCGCTTTCTTAGGCGCCGCTTTCTTAGCAGCCGCTTTCTTAGGCGCTGCTTTCTTAGCAGCCGCTTTCTTAGCAGCCGCTTTCTTAGGCGCCGCTTTCTTAGCAGCCGCTTTCTTAGGCGCCGCTTTCTTTGCAGCTGCTTTCTTAGGCGCCGCTTTCTTTGCGACTACTTTTTTAGCAACAGCTTTTTTAGCAACCGCTTTTTTAACAACAGCTTTTTTAACAACAGCTTTTTTAGCAGCGGGCTTTTTCTTTGCAGCAGGTTTCTTTTTTGCAACCACGGTTAATACTCCTTTAGTGACTTTTACTTTTAAGACTCACTCATTTTAGGCTATGAAGCATCTCCTCGGCGTAACTCAGAATCATAGCTTAACTCAGAGCTGGGGTAACATCGATGCGCTGGGGTCAAGTTTAGAAAATTCTCTTCACTTTGCACACCTTTTTTTTGCAAAGAAATCATTAAAAAAAATAACGCGATTTACCCTCTAAGGGTTCTCATTCGGGAATTAAAGCGCCTTTAACGTTTTTTGAACCATCGCTTTAATCTCATTGGTTGTTCCATTCCCATCAATCATCGCGTACTGCGCACCGGTTTTTTGTGTCAGTGTTTTGTAAAACGCAACAAGCGGCGCGGTCTGATCGCGATAAATCCGCAAACGATCTCGGACCGTCTCTTCTTGATCGTCATCTCGTTGCACCAGTGCCTCGCCCGTCTCATCGTCCACTCCTGCGGTTTTAGGCGGGTGGTATAGCACGTGATACGTTCGTCCCGATCCGGGATGAACACGTCGTCCGCTTAAACGTTTTATAATTTCATCATCCGGCACCGTGATTTCAATCACTTGATCAATTTCAATGCCCGCATCTTTTAGCGCCTCGGCCTGAGGGATTGTTCGAGGAAAACCATCGAACAAAAATCCATCCTGACAATCATCTTGGCGCAATCGCTCTTTCACTAAATTGATAATGATCTCATCGGTCACTAATTCGCCACGATCCATCACGCCTTTTACTTGAAGACCCAAAGGGGTTTGATCTTTTATCGCTTGTCGCAACATGTCGCCTGTTGAAATTTGAGGAATACCATAGGCTTCAGTAATGAACTGTGCCTGAGTCCCTTTGCCAACCCCGGGCGCACCTAACAAGATTAATCGCATAATATTCCCTTACCCTTTTAGATGGATTTTTAACTTGTAAATCGACGAGCTGACACCACATTCGGAATCTTTTGCATCATCTCCAAAACCTTAATCAAGGTTTTCAACGACTCAACTTCAATCGTCATATTAAGATCAACTCGTTGTGCAACCTGGTCCGTAACAGAATGCATCATGATCACGTTAATGGCTTCTTTGACGAACAAACCCGTTATTTCAAACAGTAGACCCGATCGATCGTAGGCTTCGACTTTTAAGTCAACTGAAAATACAGCTTGTGCACCCTCTTGCCAGGATAACCGCATCAACCGGCCATACGCATCGCCCTGCAACACCGCAACGCATTCTTGAACATGTACCCCAACAACCCCAGCGTCACTAATAATACCAGCGATAGAATCTCCGAGCACGGGGTTGCAGCATGTTGCAATGTCATGCTCACGACCACCCAGGCCTTTAATCAAGGTCGGCGCGAGATCGGTCTCAAAGCCCAGGTGAAGTTGTGAGGATGCCCGGATATCCAATTCATTTACAGCCACCCATTCGGCGACATCTGACAGCTGAAGGTCACCCCGCCCAAGGGCTACTAAGAATTCTTCCTCATCCGAAAATTCGAAAGCCGCGCCAATCAATACTTTGCGCGCAGCATCGATCCCTAATTGCATCAGTTCCGCATCAACCAGACGCTGTCCTTCTTCCAGATTTTTCTTGCGTTCCCGGAGCCCAAACCAAGCTTGGATTTTGGTTTTCGCCTTTGACGTTGTGACATACCCCAAATGAGCATGCAGCCATTCTCGCCGAGGCAAGGCCTCAGCGCCTGTTATCACCTCAACATGGTCGCCCGACATCAAAACATGGTTTAGCGATACCACCTTCCCATTGACCTTGGCGCCACAACACTTGTGACCAATTTCAGTATGGACCTTATAGGCAAAATCGACTGGGGTTGCCCCCGGCGGCATATCGATAACATGGCCTTCAGGCGTAAACAAATAAACCCGGTCGAGGCTGACGTTGGCCATCATCTCGCTCGCCGACTCAGGCAAGTTTTTAACCTCATCCTGCCATTCGATCACTTGCCGCAACCAAGACAACCGCCGTTCATAACGAGCCGCCCGGTCAGTCGGTGATTTTTCCTTATAAGTCCAATGCGCACAGACGCCATACTCTGCTTCGTGATGCATCCCTTCCGTTCGAATTTGGACTTCTAAGACTTTCCCTTCAGGACCAATCACGGCCGTATGCAGCGACTGATAGCCGTTGTCTTTTGGATTGGCGATATAATCGTCAAACTCATTCGGAATATTGCGCCAAAGATTATGCACAATCCCTAAAGCGCGATAACAATCATCCGCAGAGCTGACAAGAATCCGAATAGCACGCACATCATAGACTTCAGAAAACGGAATGCCTTTTCGGCTCATTTTCTTCCAAATGCTACAGATATGCTTCGCGCGACCCTCAAGCTCCGCCATGAGGTTAACGAATCCAAGTTTAGACTCAAGGGCTTCGAGCACAGAGCCTATATACTGGTCCCGCACAGTTCGCTTTTCATCCAGCAAAGTTGCAATCCGGCGATAGGCATCCGGTTCTGTGAACCTGAAGGCGAGATCCTCTAGCTCCCATTTCAATTGGCCGATACCCAAACGGTGTGCGAGCGGCGCATAAATTTCTGTGACCTCCTGCGCAAGCCTTAGTTGTTTGGATCGATCCGCCTTGGCGGCTGCCCGAATCGCGCAGGTTCTTTCAGCCAACTTGATCAGTGCAACTCGAATGTCATCAACCAAAGCGACGAGCATTTTCTTTGCTTGTTCAACTTGGTCGGAGGTCTCACCCAAGACCACCTCGTTTTTCAGGATATGGATATTGCTGATGGCGGCCATCTTCAGCACACCCTCCACCAAGTCTGAAACCTTTACGCCAAATTGCTTACGAATATGATTAACCGTAATTTGCTTCTCTCGAGCCGCTCTATAAACAATTGCCGCGATCAAGCCATCCTCGTCAACCCAGAAATCTCGCAGAAGATCGGCAATTTCCAAGCCCATATAGTAACTGCTACGACCCGATGGCCAGCCCGATCCCAATTGGATCGCCTTTTCTTCGGCTTGCGCTGACAGATCACATGCCCGGTTAATTCTTTCAAGATCTAAATCTGCGCGTTCAGCCCCAAGGTCCTTCAACCATTGACCCAGATCAAACTGGCCGGCTTCGAAAACGATTCGTTGCTCTCTTGGTTTAACCATTGCTCGCGCCTCTGCTGAAAAGCGCAATGGATTCCATATGAGCGGTATGCGGAAACATATCAATCATGCCCAGTTGATCAAGCTGATAACCGCCAGCAATAAGAATGTCTGCGTCGCGCCTAAGCGTCTTTGGATTACAAGAGACGTAGACTATTTTTTCACAAGCAATCTCAACGAGCTTGTTACAAACCAACTCCGCACCTGATCTCGGTGGGTCCAAAAGGACTTTATTAATCTGCGGCAAGACGAGCGATGAATTTTCAGTACTGTATAGGTCCGCGACGTCAAAGGACGCATTCTTCAAACCATTGAGCTGCGCATTTTTCCGGGCTCTGTCGACACTCGCGGTCGATGCCTCAAGGCCAATGACGCCCGCGGCGGCCTGAGCAATCGCAAGGGAAAAATTACCAATGCCGCAAAAGGCGTCTAGGACCTGATCGCCTGGCTTTAAGTCAAGCAGATCTAATGCACGGTTTACCATCTCTTGGTTCACGGCTTGATTCACTTGGGTAAAGTCCATGGGATGAAACTCAAACACCAAACCTTGATCGTTTAAACGGTAATGCAGCAGCGGGTCGGCATTTTCGGTAAGTGGCCTGACCGAGTCAGGACCTTTCGATTGCAATAAAACCATAACCTGATGTGCGCTCTGAAAATCAGCGAAAGCCGCCAAGTCCGAGGCCGACAGAATCGTTAGATGCCGAACCACCAAAGCAACGGATCCATTCGATGCCGCGACCTCTATTTGAGGAATGCTGCTGCGACTATCAAGTCCATCGATGAGTCGAGACAGCGGCTCTATGAGTTCTGCAAGCTCAGGAACCAAGACCTGGCAGGACGTCATCTCGGTGATATAGGCCGAGCCAACTTCACGAAAACCAATCAAGGTTCTACCCTTCTTAGCAACATGCTTGACCCCAAGGCGGGCTTTACTTCGATAGCCAACATCCTTACCGGATAGCGTTTCTAACCAAATTTTGGGCTCGCATTGATCGAAGAGCGTTTGCAACCATTCCCGCTTAAAGGCAAGTTGTGCTGGCCGATCAAAATGTTGATAAGAGCAGCCGCCACATTGCGCTGCATGAGCGCAAACCGGGATCACCCGCGCTGGATGATCTTGTTCTATGTTCTGGGATTGACAGATCCATTGACCCTTTTTCTTCTTCAAAGGCACAATCAGCGCGCGCTCGCCAGGCAAGAGCCCATGGGTTGCATATCGGCCGTCTTCGCTGAGGCAGGTACCCTCAATGGTCAAAGTATGACCGACATCGGTAAACGGAAGTTTCCTCTTTCGCATAATAACGGCCGGCAGTGTTTGGTGGAGGGGCCCAGAGTCGGGTTTAGGCAACGGACCGTTATTTTAAGCCAAGTCAGCGGTATATACACCTGTCGATAAGTAGCGATCTCCACGATCACAAATAATGGCAACAATCGTTGCATTTTCGACGGTCTCACTGATCTTCAGTGCCGCAGCGACCGAGCCGCCAGACGAAACGCCAGCGAAGATACCCTCCTCACGCGCAAGCCGGCGCATCATGTGCTCGGCTTCTTTCTGATCAATATCCATCACACGATCGACGCCTTCTGGCTGATAGATCTTTGGAAGATAGGCTTTGGGCCAGCGCCTAATACCTGGAATGGCTTGACCCTCGACAGGCTGCAAGCCGATGATTTCAATTTCGGGTTTGACTTCACTGAAGTATCGTCCAACGCCCATAATGGTGCCAGTGGTTCCCATCGAGCTGACGAAATGAGTGATTTCCCCATTGGTCTGACGCATTATTTCTGGCCCCGTGCCTTGATAATGCGCAAGCGGGTTATCAGGGTTCGCAAATTGGTCGAGCACGATGCCGTCGCCTGCCTGCATCATTGACTGAGCAAGGTCCCTCGCGCCTTCCATACCTTCCTGCTGAGTCACCAAAATCAGTTCCGCCCCATAAGCCTGCATCGCAGCCTTGCGCTCGTCGCTCATGTGCGCTGGCATGATCAATTTCAACCGATAGCCTTTTATCGCAGCCGCCATTGCCAAGGCAATACCGGTATTACCACTGGTCGCTTCAATTAACACGTCACCCGGTTGAATCACGCCGCGCCGTTCTGCGCACTGGATCATACTCAGCGCGGGCCGATCCTTGACCGAGCCAGCCGGGTTATTGCCCTCCAACTTAGCGAGCACGGTGTTTGTCGTCGACCCGGGCAGACGCTGCAATCGCACCAAAGGGGTTTCTCCGACGCATTCCTCGATCGTTGGGTACTGGATAATAAGCTCCTTGCCTGACTGGCCGTTATGGATTACAAAAGCTTAATCGAATGCAGTCTTCCCTAGAACCACTGACTGCCTCTAAGCTCAGTTCAATTCGGAATAACGAGCCAGCGAGAATCGAGTTAAAGGTTAAAGCAAGAGAATCAGGTTAGAGGTTAAAGCAAGAGAATCGAGTGCGAGGTTAAAGCGAGAGAATCGGGTTAGAGGTTCAAGCAAGAGAATCGGGTTAGAGGTTAAAGTGAGAGAATCGGGTTAGAGGTTAAAGCGAGAGGCTAGCGTTAGATGTTAAAGCGGGAAGTTAAACAGACCAATCCTGAACGGTCCCGGCAGCCCCTCGGCGGCGCGCTACTGTCATCTGCGGTTTACGGCAATGGGTTTCCGTTGGCGTTTAAATTGACCGATCGATTAGGGCAAGGATTAACGTCGTCGGCCAACCGATGCTGGCCTTGCTCAATCCCAACCGAATGTCAGCGGTCTAGCTCACGTTGTCCGCGTCCATGACGCGTCACAACGACACGCCTTACGCCAAACCGATGACCCGAACCTTGGGTTGGGAAACCCTAAGCAAAGGTCCTCAAGCGCAAACTCTAATCTTTGTCTTGACCACCTACGCTTTGGATCCAAACCGAGCCGCCTTGACGCGCTTACTCATCGACTTGGGTCAAAAGTTTATGCTGGTACCCATCGAGCGCTTTACTGATAAGCCATTATCAAATGCCACCACAGATTTGATTCTGATCGATGCGCTCCATTTAAGTCACGCAGGTCACGAGCATCGGCTTACGCACTTACTGAACGAGCATCCTGGCGCGCGAGCCGTGGTCAGCGACACCTTTAACCCCCGTTTAAGTCCGAACCCAAAAAGGCTTGTGTCGCATCGACAATTGGCGCACGAACTACACTCATCGCCGGAAAGCTTTAATCGCTCAGGGCCCGAGAAGGCACCTACTGAGATCTCAAACCAAATGCTTTCGAGGCAAGCCAGCCCAAAAGTGCCACAAGGCATCGCCCAGCCGGCATCTGATCTGGCATTGATGCCCGGAAAAACCCAACCCATGTTCGATCAAAAACTTGCGATCGAGCGGGTCCGCGGACAGCCGGCTTTGGCAATGGAGCTCTATCATCTGCTCAAAACCAGTCTTAGCCAGGATCTTGCTGACCTCGAGTCCGCGGTTCGCAACGATGATTTGCGCGCAGCACAACGCGCATTACATAAACTATCCGGCGCGCTCGCGCTGACCGGCGCGCGCCAACTCGAGCAAACGGTCGAGCTCGCCCAAGGCGCGTTAAAAACCGGGGGCAACCTCACCGAGGTTCGTCACGTGATTCTCAAAGGGGAACAGCTGTTGGCCCTTATGACCCATGATCCGTGGGAGACAACGCCTGCGTGACCCGCGATGCGCCTTCTGCAATCGCGACACTCACGACAAACCCCGCCTCATCGCTAAGCGATAAATGCCAACGCTCAATACCCAGGCTTGCAGATTTTTTAGCCGCCTCGGCCAATAACTGCACAAAGGGTTGCCCGGCCAGGTTTCGCAGGACTTCGATTCGATTGAACTGTACCCCTTGCCGCATACCTGTGCCGAGCGCTTTACTCACCGCCTCCTTTGCCGCAAATTGTTTTGCAACATAGGCTGTCCGGCCCGAGCCTGGGTTGAATTCGGCAAAGCGGGTTTGTTCCGCTGCGCTCAAGATCCTGCGAATAAATCGATCCGGATGTTTTGCTAAGACCCGGGCAATCCGATCGATGGAGACCAGGTCTGTGCCGACGCCAATAATCATGCTTGAGGATACTCCAGCAAATCCCGAGATTTGAGCGGTCGACCGCCCAGCAAGTGATGAACGACTTGCCGAACCACCAGCTTTACAATTTTCGCACCCTGATCGGTCATAACGCCATCGTCCAAAGCAATTAGATCGGCACCACTGTAACCCTCATCATCTGAACGGGCCAACGCGCGAAACCCTTGTTCCGGATAGAAATCGTACTGCCAATCGGTCTTTATGGTGGCTTGCCGGCCCGCATCAAACCGAAAATCGATGCCAAAACCAAGCTCTGCTAACATCGCTAATTCAAAAATACGAAGCGCTTTTAAATCCAGCGGTTTCACCCTCAGCGTTTTGATCAGCCGGTCATAAGCATCAAACAAACTGCTTTGAACCTCAAACCGGCCCACCAAGCGGTAAATCAACTCGTTAACGTAAAGGCCAACAATCGCGGCCTGCCCCACAAGCGGGGCATAATCCCCAAGGTTTTCTAATATTTTAGCGGCCGCGAGCTCTCCGCGGCTCAGTCGTTGAACAGACAGCTTGCGAAACAGGTGCAATTCTGCGCGATGCGACAGTTGCTTTTTTTGCTGGCGACGAATTCCCTTAAAGAGCAAAGAACATCGCCCTTGGTCTCTTGAAAAAAATTCGACGATCAGGCTGGTGTCATGATATTTGCGAGTATGCAGAACATAGCCCGTCACGGGACCGGCATCAGATGTCGTCATAACCGAGGCTCTTGAGGGCTCGATCGCTGTCTGACCAACCCGATTTCACCTTAACCCAAGTATTCAACATCACCTTTTGAGCCAGTAACGCTTCGAGATCTTTTCGAGCCTCGATACCAATTTGCTTGAGTCGTTTGCCTTGACTACCGATCAAAATACTTTTTTGACCCTCACGCTCAACAAAAATTGTCGCCGTAATATGAATCACACCCTTTTCTTCTTTAAACGCATCGATCTGAATCGTTAGCGCATAGGGTAATTCGTCACCGAGCTGGCGCATCAATTTTTCTCGGATAATCTCTGAGGCCAAAAACCGCTCACTCCGGTCGGTCACCTGATCCTTCTGAAAATAGAACGGGCTCTTGGGTAGATGAACACACACTTCTGCTTCCAAAGCCTCTAAGTTATCGCGCTTTTCGCCAGAAATGGGCATGATGACCGCTCTCGGCGCGCGCGCTTGCAATGACTTCAGCAGTGGCAACAAGGCGCCTTTATCTTTGATGAGGTCCACTTTATTCACCGCGATAATCAAATGTGCGGTGGTTTTTTGAATTGCGTTTTCAACAAGCTGGTCATCTTCGTTCCAATGGGTCCGATCCAAAACAAAGATCACGACATCGACATCACGAATCACACTTAATGCGTTGCGGTTCATGTAACGATTAATCGCACGCTTGCCCGCCACGTGAATACCGGGCGTGTCCACATACAGGATCTGATCATTTTGGACCGTTTTAATCCCAAGCAATTGATGCCGGGTTGTTTGCGGCTTTCTGGATGTGATACTTAACTTTTGCTCGAGCAACGCGTTCAACAAGGTCGATTTACCAACATTCGGGCGGCCCACAATTGCCACATAACCACATCGTGTAACGAACTCATCCATTTGGTTTCTCTCGACGCAGTTGTGTAAGGCAGGTTTCCGCGGCTTTTTGTTCCGCTTGTTTGATCGAGTCGCCCTCTGAAATGGCTGGAGTCTCCAGCAAATGGCAGCGACACGCGACTTTAAATCGTTGTTGATGACCCAGGCCAGAGGTTTGAAGCAACTCGTAAGCTGGTAGAGGCATGCCCTCGGCTTGCAGAAATTCCTGTAACTCAGTTTTGGAATCCTTAACCACGCGGCGCGCATCTAAACCTTGAAACTCGATCTCAAACCACCGCTCGATGGACTCGGTAATCGCCTTAAGTCCAGACTCCAGATAAATCGCGCCGAGAATCGCTTCAAGACTGTCGGCTAAAATCGAGTCTCGCTCCCAACCGCCAGACTGCCGCTCTCCGGGCCCCAAAATCAGATGTTGGCCAACCCCGAGTTCTCGCGCCTTCAGAGCCAGGCTCTCTTTACGAACCAGTTGGGCGCGAAACCGGGTTAGACGGCCCTCATCAACCCCTGGGAACTGCTGATATAAGCGATGGGTCACGGCCAGCTCTAAAACCGCATCACCTAGGAACTCCAGGCGCTCATTATGTTGACCCGAGGCACTAC
>Ga0302136_1001547_pt1 | contig 10542 bp, 9 predicted proteins | sample CBN3_20m_MG_FD_203116 | JGI IMG/M metagenome (GOLD analysis project Ga0302136, IMG submission 203116) | Marine microbial communities from Western Arctic Ocean, Canada - CBN3_20m | ecosystem: Environmental > Aquatic > Marine > Oceanic | place: Canada: Western Arctic Ocean | collected 2017-09-15
CCGATAGGTAAGCCTTCCAGGATAGTGCTAACTTTGGATCGTATCAGGGGTTCCAGTTCTGCAAGATTGCTTGGTGCTACGACGGGAGAGACAGCTTTGCGCTGGACGTCATGCTTTGGGGGATCCATCGCGATGAACATCGGGGTTGTGAATTCCTCGAGTTGGTCCTCGATGCCAATGGATCCTTGTGAAGAGAATAGTTGGTGGTTCTGGTCGACAAACTTGATGTCGTTAAATCGTGTAATAGACCAAAAAGGACCGTAGCGTGAATCCTCGGTGTAATGCACTGGCGCTTTTTTGCGCAGACGTTCGAAATAAGGCCAGATCACATCATACTCGGTGAGATACCAGTTGCTAATGTCCATTTCCTTCAGCGGGACTGTCCATGCTTGCGCTAGCATCTTTTCTTTTTTTGCTGCTTGTAAATTCATCTAGTCTGATCCTTTACGATTTCTGTTCCATGGGTCTTTATTTACAACTCACCAAGGTGACAGTTCCGGCGCTGCAATATTGGTTTTAGCGCCCTGTATGCAGCGGGTGTCAGTGCGAGTGGGATTTTCGGATATAGATGATGAATGATGTGGTACTGCATGCCCATCGAAAGGAGGTTGCCAAGGCGACTCTTGAATCCTCTCGTGTCCGCGTAGCGGCCCTGTTCTTTGCTCGGGTGGTGTGGCGCCCAGCTTAGGTAGTACTCAATGTACGTAATGGCGATTTGTTTCGGTACCCACCAGAGGAGCGCGGCTTCAATCGCATAGCCAGACCAGGCAAGTGTAAACATGATCGTCAGGTACACGGTCTGGTATATTACGGCATCCAGTATTATGTGCTCGTTACCCGTACGTTTTAGTGTTTCGGGATAGGCTTCGCTCCTACCGGATTCAGGTTGGCGATTCATGATGCTTTTCCACAGGAAGTGCCAGCCGGAATCAGCGTGGATATTGAAGTCAGGGTCAAGTTGGGGGTCGTTGGTATGTGAGTGATGCTCATAGTGAGTATGTCGAAGTACGCGATAGGGTAAAACCAACGGGATAGTGGATAAATGACCAACGAGTTCATTAAGCCAGCGAAGTGGTTGTCCTTTTCCCGCAATGATATTGTGCTGTGCCTCGTGTGACGGTAGATAAGACAATGAGACGTTGAGAGTTGCCAGGATAAAGCCAAGCCAGAGCGGAATAATATCCATTAGCACGAGTGGCCAGAGTGCAAGCCAAGCGATCAGATTGCCAATGCCCCAGACAACTGCTCCCCAGGGAACCTTGTGCATATATTTTCCCGCGATTTTGCGTTCAAGTACATCCAGTTCTGACTCACTCATTGAATTCAGGTTTACCGTGGCGTTGCTCATGCTCTTATTAATGCTTTTACTAGTGGTTCTATTCATGGTCTTTTACCCACAGCCAGCTTCCCCGATGCTGGGCGATAATGCCAAACGCTATAGAAATCGTGAGCGCAGTGCCGTAGGCAACGGGTGTGCTGAGTTCCGTCCTCGTTGCCAGAATTAGCTGGGCGAGAAGGGGGGTTAGAAACCCGATGCTGAAGACGATAGGGGAGAGAAGTAGCTTGATCAGTTTCATGCGTTATCTGCCTTAAAAGGGCCATGTCGACAGCATATACATTAATCGGTGTATTTACTCTCTGAAACTGTCGATAGTGACATGATCAAATCGGATGCAATCCTGGCTGCTTTGCCAGCTTCACCGCCAAGGTATGCCGCTACCGGTTCACGTGTCAGCCCTCAAGGGACCAATATTAAGGTTGCTCAAGTCAGTGGGTGTCCGTTACAGCGTTAATAGGCTTGCAGCGTAAATTGACCGGTAGAACAAAGGTGACGGCGCGTAATGTTTGTTAGCGGTTGTTAGCGGTTGTGAGCTGTTTTACGGTTTATCAATAAGGTCAATCTAAGGAATAACCAAAATGTCCAAAGCACAATTGGTCGAAATGGCATGAAAGAATCTGGAGGCCGGTCGGGGCATGGCCGCAGGAAGTCTGGTGGGGTTTTTGTTCAGGTACGATTGTTTTGACCATTGACCCAAAAAGTGCTTAATTCCATGCTCCTGTGTTGTTGTGCCGAGTCCTGGGGTCCATTTGAAAGCCTACGTTGTCGTGATTGTTATTCTTGTTGTCATCTTTGGGGCTATTGGCGGGTTTCTCTTCAAGCGATTTAGTGCCTTTTCGTCAATGGATTTTTCGCCGCCGCCGGTCACCATTGCGGCTTCCATTGCAACCAGTGAGAGCTGGGGGCAGGTGCTGAACGCTGTTGGCTCGATACAAGCGGTGCGTGGCGTCGATTTGACGTCAGAAACCAGCGGTCAGATTACTGAGATTCATTTTGATTCCGGGAATGCCGTCCAGTCCGGCCAGCTCTTAGTGGTGCTGAACGATGAGATAGAGGAAGCGAGCCGTAACAATCAGATTGCGGGCCTGGAACTCGCCGACATATTATTTGAGCGCGACAAGACACTCATTAAACAAAAATCCATTCCGCAATCCCAATATGATCGTTCCCGTGCTGACCTTGAACGCGCCAAGGCGCAGCTGGCCGAGACCGAGGCAAGGCTGGCCAACAAAAGAATAACAGCACCATTCGCAGGAATCATGGGAATCAGACGGGTTGATGTGGGTGATTACCTGTCACCGGGTACCGTTATTGCAGCCCTTCAGGACCATAGCGAGTTGGAGATAGATTTCACTGTGCCGGCGCGCTATACACCGAAGTTAAGGGCAGGATTGAAGGTTGTCGTCGAAGTTGATGCCTTCCCGGACAGGCGGTTTGAGGCGGTGGTCAGTGCGGTCGATTCGCAAATAGATATCGCAACACGAAATGTCCTGCTTCGTGCGGTGTTAAAAGAGGCCTCAGGCTTGCTGCCCGGTATGTTCGCAACGCTTGCTGTTGACCTGGGTGAAAAACGGAGCGTGGTGTCGGTACCAGAGACCGCAATGACTTATGCCTTGCAGGGTAATACGGTCTATGTCGTAGAAGAGACTGACGACGGAAGTCTAACTGCCAGTGCACGGATTGTTGAGGCGGGTGAGGTGAGGCGCGGCAAGGTCTCGATTATGTCCGGTGTTGACGCTGGTGAGCGCGTGGTCAGCGTGGGACAAAATAAACTCTTCAGGGGCGTAAGGGTCTTGATCGACGAGACAGTGGCGCTTTAAGAAATGAAATTCACTGACATTTTCATCCAGCGTCCTGTGCTTGCGATTGTAATTGCAGCTGTCATGTTGCTTGTTGGCATACAGGCAGGAACACAGTTATCCCTTCGTGAATATCCCGAAGTGGAAAAAAGCCAAATTTTCGTGCGAGCTATTTATCCGGGTGCGAGTGCACGAACGGTGCAGGGCTTTGTGACAACCCCCTTGCAACGACGAATCGCAGCAGCGAAAGGTGTCGATTATGTGACATCAGAAAGCAACCCCGGTTTGGCTCAGATTAGCGTCTATGTCCGCCTTGGCGAGAACTCTACGGATGTGCTCACCGAGGTCATTACCAAGATTAACGAAGCCAGGTTTGAATTACCGCGAGAAGTTGAGGACCCTGTTGTCAGCAATCGAACCGGTGGCGACGGCATGATGTATCTTGCGCTTTTAAGTGACCAGATGTCGGTTCAGCAAACAACAGACTATGCGATTCGCACGATTCAGCCGGTGCTGAGCACCGTAGAGGGTGTGGGCGAGGCTCGCATGTTGAGCAGTGGTGTTTTTGCGCTTCGGATCTGGCTCAATCCCGCTAAAATGGCGGCGTATGATGTGACGGCAAAAGATATTAACGATGCCGTTAGAAGAGAGAATTATATTTCAGCTGCGGGAACAACCCGGGGCGAACTCGTCCGAGCGAGTGTGGACGCCGAAACCGATGTCCAGGATCCAGAGAAATTCGCCGATATTGTGGTTCGCCAGGAAGGCGACAAGCGGGTTCGGCTGGGTGATGTCGCAAAAATTGAACTGGCAAGTGATACCTATGAGTCGGCGGCTTATTCCAGCGGTAAGGAAACGGTGTTCATCGCGATCACAGAAGCACCAGGTGCCAACCCTCTCGAAGTGGCCGCGCGGGTAAAAAGCAAAGTAAAGGAAATCGAAACACAACTTCCAGCAGACATGACTATTTTTCTGGACTCGGATCTATCGATATATATTCGCGAGGGGCTTGAGGAAGTCGGTAAGACGTTAATCGAGGCGTCCATGATTGTCGTGCTGGTCATTCTATTGTTTCTGGGTTCATTACGAGTCGTTGCTATTCCTATTGTCGCCATTCCACTGTCGTTGATAACAGTCTTATTCCTGGTCTGGTTAATGGGTTTCTCAATCAATCTACTAACGCTGCTGGCGATGGTGATTGCGATCGGGCTGGTGGTAGATGACGCTATTGTTGTTGTGGAAAACGTACACCGGCATATCGAAGAAGGTAAACAGCCGCGGGAAGCGGCGCTGATTGGGGCAAGGGAAGTTGCCCTGCCCGTGATCGCGATGACGCTGACACTGGTAGCAGTATATTTGCCCATTGGGTTTCTTGGTGGGTTGACGGGTGTGTTGTTCAGTGAATTTGCATTAACTCTGGCTGGCGCTGTGGTGATCTCTGGCGTTATTGCGCTGGTGCTCAGTCCGATGATGTGTGCCCATCTGCTCGTTGACAACGAGCACCAGGGCAGAATCGCTAATTGGCTTGATCAAAAGTTTGATCTGCTGCACCGCCAGTATGAACGGGTGCTTGGAATGTGTCTGAATAATCGCGGCGCGGTCGTGCTGTTCGCCGTGGTGGTTTTTTGTAGCCTGCCACTATTTTATCAGCTGACCCAGAAAGAGCTGGCACCCGATGAAGATAGCGGCAGTATATTTGCGATGGCGACTCCTCCGGATTACAGCAGCCTTGAATACACGACCTATTTTCTTGACCAGATGGTTGATGTCTGGAAAACAGTGCCTGAGGTTAGTCATTCCTGGCAGGTCAATAATCCCAACAGAGTGTTCGGGGGCGTTGAGTTAGTGCCATGGTCGGAGCGGGAGCGTTCCCTTGAAGACATTCGTCAGGAACTTCAGGCTAAGTACGACAAAATCAGTGGCTTACAGATCTTTACTTTTGGGGCGGGGGGGCTGCCGGGTGCGGATTCAGGTCTACCATTGCAGTTTGTGATCTCGTCCAATGCCGACTACAAAGAACTTGACAGGGTTTCAGAAGAAGTTTTGCAGAAAGCAAGGCAGTCAGGCATATTCGCTTTCGTTACCAAGGATTTACGCTACTCCAGACCGGAAATCACGGTTCGCATTGACCGCGAACTGGCGGCCCGGTTGGGTATCTCGATGGAGGATATTGGGCAGACTTTGCAGATAATGCTGGGTGAAGCGGAAACGAACCGGTTTAGTATGGAGGGGCGTAGCTACAAGGTTATTCCTCAGGCGGATAGGGGTTTTCGCCTCACCAAAGAATGGCTAGAGCGATACTACGTGCGTACCACTGAAGGGTCACTGGTGCCGCTGAGTACAGTGGTCACACTGGGTCAGAAGGTAGAGCCAAATTCACTCAAGCAGTTTCAACAGCTCAATAGTGTGACGATCCAGGGTTTTGTGCTGCCGCCGAATACGCTGGGCGACAGTTTGGATTTTTTGGAACAGGCGCTTTATGAAGTGTCGCCCACGGGATTTCGTGTCGACCATCAGGGGGCATCTAGAAGGTTCATACAGGAGTCTCAGGGATTCCTGCTGCTATTTTCGACATCGTTGGTTTTTATTTACCTTGTTCTGGCGGCGCAGTTCAACAGCTTTCGTGATCCGCTTATTGTGTTGGTCAGTGTGCCGCTATCATTATTTGGGGCGATCGTGCCGTTGGCACTTGGGCTAGCTACACTGAATATTTATACCCAGGTGGGATTGCTGACGCTGATTGGCCTGATCAGCAAACACGGAATTCTGATTGTAGATTTTGCCAATCGCCTGGTTTCTGAGGGCTATGACCGCAAGACAGCGGTACTTAAGGCAGCCGCGCTTAGATTGCGACCTATTTTAATGACGACCGTTGCAACGGTGCTTGGTGTTCTGCCGCTGGTTCTGGCCTATGGTGCCGGGGCTAATTCCAGGTTCGCTATCGGGTTGATGATCGCTGCCGGTATGAGCGTGGGTACGTTGTTTACCCTCTTTGTACTGCCGACTTTTTATCTGGTCCTGGGTAAAGCCTCAGTGCAAGCAAGCAGTGAAGACGAGACGGCTGAGCAACCGGTGTTAAATTCATGAAATGGTGAAGGAAACAATGACGATGGTGACTATTCTTAACGAAAACACAGAGACTGTACTGCAGGTCGAGGCAGGTTCTGAACTCTGGGTCAGTCAGGGCGAGATGACGACTGCGACAGGATGGGTTCTCAAGACTGAAGGGTTTTGCAAGGAGGAGGTCTGTGTGCCTGTTCCGGTGAGTGAATCAGACCGGTTCATTGCTGATGGCAAGGTTAACCTGTCTGAAGTGTGGCGATTGATGGGTAAGCCTGCTGCGGTGAGTAAAGATGGTGACGTATGGTCACTTGGTGAAGCCGCCAATGATCGAAATGAAGCGATGTTGAATCTGGAGGCGCCGAATTTTTCATTGCCGGACTTTAGTGGCAAGTTACATTCGCTGACTGACTTTCGGCGGAAGCGGGTGTTGCTCATTACCTGGGCATCGTGGTGAGGATGTCGTCATGATCTGTCAGGTTGGCAGGCACTGTTTGAAGAAGTAAAAAACCAGGATTTTATAATCATTTCGGTTGCGATGGATGCGGAGCTTGATGCGGCAAAACCCTGGGTCGACGAAGCGTCTCCGACCTTCGTTACCTTAATTGATAAAAATCACCAGCTCTCGTCTCTCTACAATATGGTGAACGTGCCGCAGGCCGTCTGGATCGACGAGGATGGAAGAATTGTCCGCCCGACAGAAAGCGGTGGATCTATTGATATCCTTCGTGAGTTCGATATGGAAATCATGGGTTTCAAACCCGAGGCGGTGGAAAGAGCCGCTGCAGCCAAAGCGACTTATACCGCTGCGGTCAAAGACTGGGCGATTAATGGTAAAGATAGTCCCTATGCCTTCGACCCCGATGGGGCTCGAGACCATGTTGAACCAATGACTAACGATATTGCTATGGCGCATACTAAATTTCACCTAGGGCAATACTTGCTACAAAATGGGCGTGAAGATGAAGCCGGTGAAGTATTTTCGGAATGCCGGGACCTGCATCCTTACTCTTGGAATATCTTTCGCCAGACGAGTGAAAAAACGGACACAGGTATTGCCGCGGGTGAAGCTTTTTGGGGCAAGGTCATGTCCCTTGGAGACAAAGAGTATTACAAGACAGTTGATATGCCGGGAATGTCGTCATGACATTCCCGAGATAAGTTTTTCAATTCATCTTCTATTTAAAGTTACTTTTTTAAAGACTCACTTTTTTAAAGGTTCACTTTTTAAAGGTTCACTTTTTAAAGGTTCACTTTTTAAAGGTTCACTTTTTAAAGGTTCACTTTTTAAAGATAGTCTGGGTCCCGACCTTCCGGGAAGGGTGATGACATATCCATTATGGGGCTGTCACCGGGTTTAAGGTTGTCGTGGGCACGCTTCCAGGTCGCGAATGACGCCAGAATGTGAACAGGGTCTCCGTGTATCTCAGTGAACCCGCCATTCACTTCACGAGTATCAAAATAGGCAGCGTTGACATCATCTGCCCATAGTTCGCAGGCGTTCACAAACCCCAGGTCCAGCATTCTTTGCCGGGCGGCGGCGAAGTCATTAACCATGCATCCAACATGGTGAAACCCTTCTTCACCTTTTTGATACATATCTCGGTAGATGGACGGCGTTTCATCATGCTGCGCAATGAACTGAATCTGGTTGTTGCCCAGATATCCGAAGCCATAAGAGACATCGGCTTCCTGGGGTGTGTCACGAAACTGAAACTTGTCTGTCTTGTGATGCGGCACCATGACGAACGGGCCTGCACCGTAAAGGCGGTTCCATTTGTGGGCAGCTTCTTCGACATCGTTTACAAAATAGGCGTGCTGAAAGATCGGATATAGCATGTGCTTTACCTGTGACTGAAAACTTGAACCTTCAGTGTTTCAAAAAATGTAGTCGACGTCAAAAATAACTACTTCGGTGTTAAGACCACGGGCAATGATTCGGGGCCGCGGGCAGACAAACTCAGTTTATAGGTGGGGTCGGGACCTGAAAGTTCGACGTGACTGGTCCTTCTTAGGATACTGAGAAATATTACTTCCATATCAAGTCTGGACAGATGGTTACCCAGGCAAAGGTGAGCGCCCCGGCCAAATGCAACGTGGCGGTTCGGGTGGCGGGTGATATCAAATCTATCTGCGTTGGGAAACTGATCTGGGTCCCTGTTCGCTGAGCCATACAACAAACCAAATTTAGTACCCTTGGGATAGTGCTGCCCAGTTAAGATCAAGGCTTCGCTGGCATAGCGATGGAAAAATGGCAGCGGTGATTCAAAACGGAACATTTCCTGCACCGCCTTCTGGATGTATCCTGGTTGCTGGCGTAGCAGATTCATTTGCCCCGGGTGGGATATGAGTGCGTGCATGCCGCTGCCTAGAACGTCAATAGTGGATCCATGGCCCGCTGCTAGGATGAGCATACACGTTGAAATGAGTTCTGATTCGCTCATCTCATCAGCATCCTGAGCTGCGACAAGTGAGCTGATCAGATCCTCTTTCGGTTTATTCCTGCGGTCTGTGATGAGGTCGGACAGATAAAAGTAGAACTCGGTAGTGGCACTTTCCGCGAGTAGTTTATGCGCAGGGGTTCGCTCGGCATCAAAAAACTGGACGATATTTTCTGACCATATTCGAAGCTGAGGGCAGTCCTCTTCGGGAACGCCCAGCAGATGACCGATAATGTGGCCAGGAACGTGAGAGGCGAGGTCTGTAACGAAATCAAATGCTCTGTGTTGCAGCAATTGGTCAAGTAACTGGTCTACGTAAGTCTGGATCATACCGCGCTGTTGCTCTACCAAACGCCGTGACAAGGCTCGAAGGACAATGACTCGGAGGCGAAAATGTGTCGCGCCATCGCGTTCCAGCAGGCTAAATTGCACAAACCGCTCATGATTGGCCATGTCGTGCCAGTCTCTTGATCGCTGCTGTGCTTTGATAGTAGCCGGATCCATAAATGCCTCAAGTGACCGGACTAATGTCGGGTTTCGGGCGGCGGCCTCGACATCGCGATAACGCGATAGCAGATAAGCGTCAGCGTCATTATAAAAATAAGGTTCATCCAGCCCGCGAAGGTCTTCGTAGAAAGCGTATGGATTTTTAGCAAAGGCTGTAGAAAGTGGTTCGAACAAGAAATTTGATCCAGTTTAAATGTATTGGTGCATCCGCCTCCAAAGGCACAGACTGTGTGGCTATATTGCCACGATTATCATTACAAGAAATGCCTGTCGCGGGTGACTTGATTGCCGCTTCAGGCAGAGTAGCACTTGAAGCGATGAAAGGGCTTAAATGACAGAATTTTTGCAGTTTTTGGTTGAGCACGGTTACGTGGTCATTTTCGCCTGGGTTGCACTTGACCAGGCAGGATTACCTTTGCCGACACTGCCGCTGCTGCTGGCCGCAGGGGCGCTCGCCGGCACTGGGGAACTCAGCCTTTTAGGGATCTTCGTTGTGTGTACGCTGGCAACGGTACCTATTGACCTTTTTTGGTTCTGGCTAGGGCGGCTTCGTGGGGCTCGTGTACTGCATCTTCTTTGCATCCTGTCGCTTGAACCTGATTATTGTGTGCGGGACACCGAAGCCCTGTTCAAAAAGCTGGGACCGTTGTCGGTGGTTCTGGCTAAATTCATTCCCGGGCTTCAGACGCTCGCACCGCCAATGTCGGGCCTTACAGGGATGAGCATGCTGGTCTTTTTTATTCTCGACCTGGTCGGCACGCTGGCTTGGGTAGCTTCTTTTGTCCTGGTAGGATTCTATTTCCATACCGAGTTGGAGCTTATTGCCCAAAAAGCCGCAGACGCTGGCCTGATCGCAGGGTTGTTTTTAGGCGGGATCGTCGCTGCCTACTTTATCTACAAGATTGTTACGCAGCAGCGATTTTTACGTTCGCTGCGGATGAGAAGACTAACACCTGAAGACGTCCGGCAGCGTATTAGCGAAGGTGATGATTTTCACATCCTTGATCTGCGGCATGACTATGATTTTGATGCGTTTCCACATCTGGTGCCGGGTGCCTTGCGTGTCCCGATGGAGTCAATTGATAGGCACAATGGGAGTATCCCCAAGGACAGCGACATTGTCCTTTACTGTAGCTGACCAAGCGAAGCCTCGAGTGCCCGTGTGGCTCTCAAGTTAAAGCGACTTGGAATTTCCAGGGTCTATCCTATGGAGGGCGGTATTGAGGCCTGGAAAGACGCAGGTTATGAAACGGAGATGGTGCAGGGACAGGAGTGAGTTGGGCAGACAGACCCTCCCGGCTCGCTTGAGAGGGGCGTAAAACCAGCGGGGTTTCAAAGCCTGTCCCTTCGAAGCGCTGGGAATTCTCGCACGATTTTTCCGCTTTATTGACACCGT
>Ga0302136_1001549_pt1 | contig 10539 bp, 2 predicted proteins | sample CBN3_20m_MG_FD_203116 | JGI IMG/M metagenome (GOLD analysis project Ga0302136, IMG submission 203116) | Marine microbial communities from Western Arctic Ocean, Canada - CBN3_20m | ecosystem: Environmental > Aquatic > Marine > Oceanic | place: Canada: Western Arctic Ocean | collected 2017-09-15
GTTCAGACTGCCTTCCTTACTTAGTGTAAGGTGCTTGCTCATGTAGGACCTATGGCGACCTAACTTCATAGGAAGCTAAGCTTTCTAGAAGGTCGGTCACTTAGTTGTCCCTTACATGGCTTGTGTATGTGCTACTATGCGTAATTGACCGTAGGCTTAGTTATGTATAGAGGTACCAATAGAAGTTAGCTTTCGTCCCCGACGAATGCACCGGAGGTGGGGTGGGTGGTTGGCCAACTTGTATTGATTACTCTGTATGTGAGAACACCCGGGCGTTGCTCCTTCAGAGTTGGCTTCCCGTTGGAAGTCAACTACATGTAGTATGATAAATGTAGTTTATTTCAATATAAGGATCTTGAGATCTAAATACGACAGTATCATCGAATCTGCGATTCAACAATAAAGTAGCATTTAAATCCTTTGGATCCTTAGGGACTTTTTATGATAATGCAGCGTAGGCTGCTAAGCTGGCAGTTCAGACTGCCTTCCTTACTTAGTGTAAGGTGCTTGCTCATGTAGGACCTATGGCGACCTAACTTCATAGGAAGCTAAGCTTTCTAGAAGGTCGGTCACTTAGTTGTCCCTTTCCATGGTGTCGTACATGGCAAAGCGTTTTTAGTCCCGTCCCTTTGATTTTTCAGTCCACCTGCATGCGTTCCAGATGAGGAATGTTGGCTTGAATAAGTTGCCATTGTCCATCCGCATTGATTTGAGGTATCTGTGTTAAGAGACGAGAAGTTTGTGTTTGTTCCAGACGAACTTGTCGAACTTTTGCCAGAGTCTCCATGTAAGTGGCAGAGTCAAGCCTTGCATAGGCTTTGAGCGACTCTACACTTTTCCAGCGACACATCCTTTGAATGACTCCTTCTGGGTAGTTGGCAGCCATAAGAGAGCATGCTAGTGTTATCCTGAAGCTGTGCCAGGAGTACCGAGAAGCTTGTGCTGGACCCACAAGATGCGAAAGCATGAGACGAAGTGCAGCGTCTAGCGTTTGTGGCATGAACGGGGTCACAATGCCTCTCTCAAAGCTCTCGAAGAAGAGAGGAATTGATGATCGCATTGCTGGTAAAACTGGGAAATCCATTTCCATCTGTGCCAGCGCAGCTGCAGCGTTGTATACATCATCACTGTCCCACTTGAGGTAGATGGGAAAGGCCATGTACCGTTCCCCAAACTGATCGTTCTTCATTACCGGTGGCCTAAGCATGGCGTAGTCACCAGGTGCAAGTCTACTTAGCTGAATTGCCGAAGGAGTCAGAATGGGTTGAGCGCCACAGGCAGCTATTACCCATGAAAGGTGTTGTCTCGAGAGACTCCTTTTTGAAAATGTGCCACAGAGTTCCGCTTTTCTGAACCCCGCGCAGATCGTCGTTTTAAGCATCACTGAGATTGATCTCCATTTAACCGAGGTTCGATCAATGCGAGGATGGTGTGTGGCCATTGCGAGAGGGTCAGCATCACCGATGAGGTCGATCATTCGGAGATCTAGTCCATCACAGAAAGGCTCCTTCCGTTCTGGCATTAGAGCCTCAGCTCCATGTGTGTCTACATAGAGGTGTTTAAGCCCATTCATTGCCGTGGCTGCAAGAGCACCGGCCCCTGGTGAGAAGCTTAATCCTCTCTTCTTATGCCTTCGCTTGACTGCCTGCAAGACTTGTTTAATGCTGTCAGGTTTGGCTTCGGAATGTGCCTTTCTTCTCGGCCGAATACGTTCCGCTACATGCATGAAGAAGAGAGCTAGGATGAGACTCTCTCGTTGTCGATCAGCAGCTGTGTTGACTGGTTCCTTTAGCCACTCCGGCAGACCGTTTGACTTGGTGAAAGGAAGCCAATATTGATTCCACCACAGATTGTCAGCATAGTTGGTAGAGGTGGCTCCGCTATTGTTGGTAGCTGCAGCGAGACCCAAGCACAGTTTTTGAACTGTTGACCAGTTGGTAGGATTGAGCGCTTGAGGGTGATCATCTCGTTGTAGGATGGCCAGCAGCTGTTGAGACTGAGCCTGCACCATTTCTGAGCTATCAGAGAAGAGCTGGTTGATGACCATGGGGTTGTAGTTGGAAATCTGCTGCCCACTGGAGGTCGGTACCGCCGTTGTCGGGAGAGCTTTGGTCACTTTCCTTGTGGCTTTGTCTTTGACTTTTGAGAGCGTCTTCTCTCTCCAGCCTGAAAGAAAGATGGGACCATCTGATCTCGCTGAGTGCCTCTGTTGCGACTTCTCTCGACTCTCATCCTTGCTGATGACTTTACTGCACGAGAGGCCGAGAGGAAGTGATCTGAAGTTGGCTACGAAGGTAGGTTGTTCAGCACTGTTTTTGTTGCCACAAATGAAGGCCGTTGTCAGAGCCTTTTCTGTTGAGTCAAGTAGCCTGATTTCAGGTGCCTTTTCGTCTGAAGCATCTGCCTGTGCCTTGATGGCTCTGAACGCTTCTCCTCGTTGCCTGCTGTCTAGGTCAGGCCCAAACTCCTCTCTTTCTCTCTTTTGTGCTTTTCGGAGGACAGTGAGGTTGAGTGCTTCCTTGTCCTGCTGTGCGAAGTTTGCAAGTCTGTAGCATGCCAGGACCTGAAAGACGAAAGTCTTCAGATCCTGAGGCAGCTGTAGCTGAACTGGTTTGACGCCCATCTCCAGGCACATGTCTTTTAGAAGCTCAATGTAGTGGCGAGAGGCTGCATCTGCCAGAGGATTCCCCATGCCATAGATGTGAGCCAGCTTTAGGATAGGCTTGACTAGCCTATACTCCTGCGTTTTCTTGAGGTATTCTTTTATGTACCACATGACTTCGGCCTTGCTCTTCCCCAGGAGGAGATTTTGAACTGCAGCCAGCCCATCAGCGTTGGCTATGATCTCCACACCTTTGAGCATCTCGTCGTCTTCCATGAAGATTAGTCTCACAAAGAGGACGATGTTTACGACCAGAGCCACAAATTCCAAGTGTGGAATCTTGAGCTCAAGCTGGGCCTGGGTGAGCCTGAGATGCCACCAATGACCATGGAAGTAGCCACCGATGCCTCCCGTAGACTCAGATCGAGCTGCATCCCCAAACAGGTAGTATACCTTTCTGGTGATGAGCTGTGAGCTCGACAGGTGAGGCAGGGCATAAGAGAAAGAGCAACCGCTGTTCCTCAGGAGAAGGCGTCTCCATTCTCCCATCTTCTCAATGACCCATCGTGTGGTCTGGATCTTGTCCGCGGAGTTGAGCCAGCTATCTCTGAGAGGGTTGTAGACTCCATGCATTATGTCTCTCTGCCCTCTTGCGAGAACGAGAAAGTGTTCTAGGAGCCCAAGAAGCTTCCTGTAGGCTCCCAATGTGATGTCCCCCATAATTGCCGTTCTTAACATGGCTAGAGCCATGATGACCTTGTGTTCCGGAAACACTAGAAGTCCCAAGGCGAAGTACATCAGGGCACCCAAGAACTTGACTCCAGGTCCTACATGTCTTTTCCTGGCATGAGCCATCTTCAAGTTCATGGACGTCGTCACGAAGTACCATACCCTGATGAGGCGAATGGTGCGAGCAACCCCTACCACAAGCTTGTTGGAGTCATCCGTGTACATGGCGGCATCGTAGAGTCGATCTTGATGAAGCCTCGCAGTTAAGTGACTTCTCTGCTCCATCCATCCGAGCTGAGCTGGTGTGAGCTCGCACCTATGCTCTTTCTCCATGATCTTGGCGTACTTGAGGAAGGTGTCGATGATCATATTGGCAGCTCTTTGGGCTATATTACTGGCCTGGAAGAGACCCATGGCTAGGCAGTATTCTACTGCGTACATGTGTAGCTGCGAGGAGGAGGAGTCCTCCATGACATTCAGGTAAAGAACACACACTTTCCAGTACTCTTGCGAGCTAAGGAAAAACTGGTGAAACCAGTCAGAGGCGTCGTCTTGGAAGGCAAAGACAGGTAACTCGTCCATGGCCGCCACATGTCCCAGAATCATCCCACTGACCATGACGTCTGATACTTTGGGCTTGAGCTCCCGAGGCCATTTAGGAGATTTCTCTTTTGGAGCTTGAGTGACTCTCTTTTCTTTTGAGACGTAAACTTGACCAGGCTTGAGCTTAGAGGCTTCGTTTAGGGGCACTACTATCTTGCCTTCGGTGTCAAAGGTCTCCTTCCTTGGGCCACCACCCTCCAGAATCCTCCTCCATCTGTCTTCGAGTACCCGAGGTACCGAACCTTGAGGCTGGCACCGACATGGCAAGAAGGGGATCGTCTTGAAGAAAGCATAGTGACCGTCCTTTTCAAGTCTTTTTAGCTCCTCCTCCACTGACTTGAAGCCGTTGGCTAGCGACATGAGATGAGGCAAGAAGACCAGCTGGAGATCAAGATCGGCCTTGAATTTCACTCCTGCCGTCATGAAAGATCGCAGTTCCTGGTCAGGAAAAGTTCGAAGCTCTTGATTCAGGAAGATCGTGTCAAACTTGGTGACAACCTCCTCTTGGAAATCCAGCAGTGGTATCCGTAGGCCAGGCCGCCATTGCCTCAGATCCCAGATTTTTCCCCTGGCCTGAGGTTGAAAAAGATCTTGGCCAATCGCCAGAGGTTTGTTGTTCATCCTGGTGGCACTGGGCCCATGATCTCTATAGGCCTGAAGATCCCGCACCGTCCTTCTGATCCAGGCTGCGATGAGTATGAGAGCCTCTGGCATGAGAATGTCCTCAATTTCTGTAGGATGAAATCCCGGCACCTCTTGTTGCTGCGGATCACTTTGGCACCACTGAGTGGAGGCTGGCATCGAGGTGTCAGGATAGAGAAGCTTGGCAAGGCCAGGAGCCTTGAAGGTAGCCACCTGCGACTGCATGTAGAGGGGAATGTTCTCAACTGAGGGACAATCAACTGCATCCGCCCAAGAGTGTAGGTAGGCCGCCTTGCACCAGTCGTCATCTTCGGCTGCCAATAGCCCTTCTTTGAGCTCTGACATATCTCGCTTCATCTGGGCCACCCGAGCTTCATAGACCCCATCGATCGTTTCGGAGCCCAAGTGATCAGCCTCGACGTGTTCTGTGGCAGTTGCACCAGTTATACCTCGCCTGATCTGAGGGTCACTTTGATGTGCCTCAAGAATGCCCTTGGACACCTCAGTGACTGTGCGCAGATCACAGTGCCTCGATGCCGCTCCCATGGCAGCAATTGCCAGGGATCTGTCAAGATGAGAGCTCAGGTCTTCAACTTCACGCCAAGCGCTGCCTGGGATGTTGGTGGAGCACACCAGAACCGTAACCCTGTCTAAGATCAGCGAACCTGAGGATGATTCCGGAAAATCTCCCGCATGGTAGATGTGATCCTGTAACCCAGGAAGATCTGGGTGCGTGGACCGAAACCATAGGCCTGCCTTCTCCACCGACTCCTGGATGGAAGGAGCCTTCTCTGCGCTTTCTTCCAGAAACAGAAAGGGTGAGGTTCCCACCTGTTGTTCAGCATCCGTCAATTTTATCTCAACTGAGACGGGAAGAAGCTTTGTTGATCTCTGAGCGTTGGTAGATACTATCACCAGATGGTGTCTGATGATAGCCTTTAAGAGAGTGGAGGTTTGACCCTTGTGTCCTTTGGGCTTCTCCCTGCCCGCAGCTGAGGACCCCAAGACTGCGGCGTCACAAGTAATGACATCGTCGCTCTCACTCCCTGACAACACTTCATCTTGACGTAAACCGCTAAGCCTTTCGTCGATTGACTCTGACTCACTGTCTGAATCAGAGTCTTCCGAGTCACTGACCAGGCTTGGTGCCTCGATATCGTCAGAGTCAGAGCCCAAGTCAGTCGCCTTATCATGGAGTCCGTTGCAGACAGATTTGAGGCCCTCGATCAGTTTGGCCCTAGCCAGCACCATGGTTAATGGCCCTTTGAGCATGGACTGCGGAATTGAATTCCCAGCGAGCCTATACACCGTCGTTTCTCTCCATCCTGAGAGAGGAATGAAGGAGCCTCGAGCAGGCAGGTGGACACCCATGAGGAGGCAGGTGTCGAGGAGCTGAGCTCGAGAGAGCTCTTGAATGCTCCAAACTTCCTGAGCCAGAAGCGCTCGAACCCTGTAACCTGTGCCATCAGGTATCTCGATTGCAATCAGTTGGGCTGTGCGCACAGGGTACTCCCCGAAGGCTCTGATTGACTTGGAGGGATGATTAGCACTGAAGACTGCAATATGTTGGCTTATTTTCTTTGCAACAGCATCACGCCTTATCCATTTCTTAGGATTGTAGCTGCGCGAATCAGAACGCATGATTTCGAAGACATCTTCTGCTCCCTTTTCGACGAGATCCTCCATGACCCTCCATCTGCCTTTGACTGGAAGCCATTTACCATCGACCTTCCTTCGGATGCGAACAAGCGAGCCTCTCTGCAGCTCCACGTCGTCCCAGATGAATTTGCCTACTTGTCGAGGAAAGGACAGTAGATTCTCCGTTGGTTCATCGAGATGCAGGGTGCCTTTCAGATACTGAGCCTCTGGCACCTCCTGGTAGGGCACGAGATGCTGAGATATGGTTCCACAGGGAACCTGCTGACTTGATGGCAGCGACAACTTAGGCAGTAGCGAAGTGAGCTCTTCTCCTTCCCAGTATGGAAAAACTCTGTCTCGAATGGAGGCACCCCCACAATCAGTATGCCTTGACCTCATGGTGGCAATCCTCCTCATGCCTCTTGCTCCAAAGGCCTTGTCTCCTTGAGCCAGCACAATTGGATGCTGAAGCAGCTGCGGCACGTTCTCGCCCAGGAACATCCTTGATTGTAGGACATGAGCCAGCTCCGCTAGGTCCGCCAACTGAGTCGACCGACTATCCTTGCATCCCAGCTGCTTGCCTGATTTAGCATAGGGAGAGCACTCAAAGCCAGCTGTTAGCACCGGTATGGGTGGCCAGTACTTCCACTCCTTGTGGTAGAAGTCACCTGTATGGAGAGCGTTGGGCCACCACATGTGAAGGAGATCATGCGCCACAAAATCCCATTCGATGAAACCTGCCACTGTAGCTCCTAGGTTAGAGCACGCCCGTAGAAAGGCACCCACACCAGCAAAGGCCTCTACGACTGCAATCCCAGCTCCACCGGAGTCGATCTTGACCGAGCCATTGTACACTAGAGACTCGACCTGAGTAGCCCTCTCCGAGGCACCATCAGGGCAACCTTTGATGACAGCCACCTTGTTCAACTCAAGGTTCTTCTCCGTCTGTGACCCACCACCTGGGGATTCCATCTGGGTAGCCCTCGCCGGGGTTCCATCAGGGTAACCTTCAGTGGCAGCCAAAGGCACGCTGGAGATCGAAACTCCCATCTGCATCGCATTCACCGACAAGCTCCTTGGTGACGATGAGATGGTGGCAGAGGCCTTGGCCTCGACCACCTCACTCTCCTAAGAGTGGATATGGTTCAGAAGCTTCTGAGAGAAGACATGCTCTGGACAATCATGAGTATGAGCGAGGTCCATGCAGAAAGTAGCTCTTTCCTTGAGAGTGCCCTTGTCTGAGCAAGCCACTAGCCAGCATCTCTCCGTCTTCTTACATTTCTCGATAGACGCCAATTCACCCTTCTCAAACAGGTCTTCGCCAAAACCAACCTGAGATCTGTTATTTGTGAGCTTTCCCGACGCAATGAGCTTCTTGACGTGATCTAGCCTAGCTTGATCTGTAGCGAGAGATGAAGCCTTGGACTCGAGCCTGACCTTCTTTGCAGGAGGTGCCTTTTGAGCAGGAGGCGCTCTCGGAGAAGGCCCAGCCTGATCCTCCTCCTCCGACACAGAATCGAAGACATGATTGCTGATAAAGAAGCAAACATGAAGTTAGTCTAAGGAACATTATTGACGTGGAGAGCATTATCACCAACGAATAACTCCCGAGAAACTATTGACGTGACGAATGTCTCATCAACGAATAGTAACTCATACAACTTGAGAATTTCAAAATTCTTAAGGTGTTTTGAGCATCATTGACGTGATGATTGGTTATCAGATTGGAACCAATGAACCAACCATCAACGAACAAATACTCCGAGAGGCCATTGACGTGATGAATGTCTCATCACGAACAGCAACTCGCTAGGATCGAATCCCAGTGACCAGGGGTCACTGAAACGTCACCCGACTTTGAGTCTCGATCACCTCAATCACATGTCGTGGAAGAGATGAGAGAGTTAGCCCATCCTTAGCATGCCGAGATTTTTGGCATGAAACAGGACTGAGGCTACTGTGATAGTACAACAAGAATGATAAGATCAAAGCTCAGGTTGTTAATGAAATTACCTTAGCTGACGTCTGATATCTTCCTCCAGCGTTTTCAAAGCAGAATTCAGATGGGTGTCATTGAGCAGCTGCAAGTCAGGAATGAGCTCTACCCTAGGCGACGAATCCTTTGCACATCGAGCGAAAAGCTCACCCCCTTCCCTGAGTGCAGTCTGCATGATCGCAGCCACCTGTCGACGAGCCGACACCCTCGTCCTCGCGCACCGAACTTGTGCTGCAAGAGCAAGCACCCGCATCACCTCACGTTTTATGGTGCAGTAGGAAGAAGCTCCATCAGGATTGAGAGTAAGAGCTCGAAAGAAAAACGGCAAGTGTCGTTCCATAGCTGACTCGATAGCCAGCTCAACATGAACATTTTCGGCTTCAAAATAACGTCTGGAGGAAGTGATCCCAGCCTCTGCAGATTGAAGAACCCTGACGAAATCATTGTAGAAACAGATCTTATCCCACCTTCCTGTTCTTATGAAACCTAAGAAGTGCGGATCAACTTGATCCGAATAAAGAACAAGCCTGTTGAAGACCTCCCTCTCTCTATCAGTGAAAGGGACACTTAGCCAGCCGTTACCAAACTGAGAAGTGACGAGCAGGTACCTCATTATGTTAGAATCCGTGCAGGCTTGATAAAGAGCACTGAGGCCAGGATGATAGGAGGTTGCAGGCCGCTTACCCCCAAAGACAATCTGACGCCACAGCGAGTCCTTTGCCGACAGGACAGTCGTGGGATCAAAAAGAGTCGCATCCATGAGAAGCTTTACATATCTCATTGGATCATCAATCTGCTGACTGAGAGTAACAAAACGCTCAAGTTGAATAACCGTGTCACTCTCAGTAAGAAGCAAGGCCAGATCTCCAGCCACAGAGGACGGGTAAGAAGATGTCACAGCAAGATCCATGTCCACACCTATGAGCTGCCCAGAACTCCCCTGTCCTTTCGCAGTCATCGAGACTACCCTCACTCTGTTAATGACAGACTCTAAACGAGCCTGGATATCGATCTGGAAAGCCGGGGCATTCATCATAGAAGTATAATCAGTAAGAGCAGAATTTAGCTTAGCCAAGTCCTGGGTTGAGTCCTCAGCCAGAGAGACATTCAAAGCACTGGCCAAGGACCTAACCACTTCACACATTCTCACTGAACCAGGGCTTTCCAAACCAAGAGCCTTATTAAAATGACAAAAGGCCCTGACATTGGCATAGGGACTTATCACCTGCTCGAAGTGCCTCTTGATAAGGCCCTTCTTGACCTCAGTGGGACCCAGGTGCCATTGCAACTTGGCAAGCATCATGGGTAGAGACAATGCATATGAATCTACACTGTCATGACTGAAAGGTCTTTGATCGAATTCCTGCAGAAAGTAAGGCACATCGAAGTCCAACAGATAGCCCAAGATCGTCCTCGCAGAGTTGAGATCATCATCAGGAATGGAGGATTCCGGAAAGTTGTAGCAGTCCACCTTCCTGAGGAATGCCATAAGAGGGCGAAGCCTTTGTCGAGCCTGAGACCAGGCCATCGATGGTGTATATGTTGGGCCAGCTCTAACAACAAAGATGGCCACCATGTGAAGACGACCTTTGCTGTTAGCAAGAGCTTTGTATGTTTGCTCAGTGTAGATGCAAGTGTCCGACAAGAGTGAACGGGCTGCTCCATAGAAATTGTGGACTTCAGACCTCATGCAATGCTCGTACAAGTCTGCAGCTTGAAGCCTAAATTCAGCTGAAGTAGCATCACCAACCTGATACGACGACCGAAGCTTCTGCATCCAGTCCCCATACGAAGAAAAGGTCATTCCTGAGAGCCTTGACTGAACCCTCAAAGCCATCCTCTCCAGAGCCTCAACCTTGACCGAGTAGCAAAAAGGTTGAACTCCAGCCCAGTATTGATCTTGTGTATCAATGTAGAAACAGTCACAAAGAAGACAAAAGAGATGATGGAGAGAGCCCTTGTAAGACTCTGCAACGGCCTGAACTGCTGCAGCTGGAGGAGCGGCTGCAACGGCTAGAACACCGGGCTGGTAAACCCAGGGTACGAAAGCATTGGTAACTGAAGCCACCCAGTATAGGGCCGGAGAACAAGAGATGTCTCCAGCTACCCTTGTGAGCACGAGTTGATGACCATCACGATGAAGGGCAAGTACACCACCCGGTGTCATGCCATCAGGAGCGTCTGGGTGGGGCACATAAGTGGAGTCGACAGGAAATGACATTGTTTAAGTAATTATTCCCTTTCCAACTTGTATTGATTACTCTGTATGTGAGAACACCCGGGCGTTGCTCCTTCAGAGTTGGCTTCCCGTTGGAAGTCAACTACATGT
>Ga0302136_1001557_pt1 | contig 10497 bp, 18 predicted proteins | sample CBN3_20m_MG_FD_203116 | JGI IMG/M metagenome (GOLD analysis project Ga0302136, IMG submission 203116) | Marine microbial communities from Western Arctic Ocean, Canada - CBN3_20m | ecosystem: Environmental > Aquatic > Marine > Oceanic | place: Canada: Western Arctic Ocean | collected 2017-09-15
TGTTGTCACCCAGAATAAACTTGAGTTCATCTTTGTCTATAGATTGTATGCGTCCATCAAGGCGACCCAGTAGGGTGGCTTCCTCTAGGGGAACTATTGTTGGGATAAATTTATCTATAGAACATACAACAGAATGCTCTTCAATGAGTAATTCTTGATATTCTGCTGGTGAATGTGTGGAAATTATGCAGTTTTTAACAAAATCAGGCAGGGGCTTCAAATGATTCTTAGTAGGGACGGGGATTTCATTATAATCTGGGTGAAAGTCAGTGAAAATATATTCTCGTTGTAGAAATACTCTACCGTCTCTGTGTTTTAATTCCCCAAAGCCCGTTTCAAGAAAAAGCAGTTTTTCCGTCGTAGAATCATTACATCGCAACGAATAGAAAAAATTTGTATCTGCAGGAATTGTATCACTTAACAGATTACAATTATTTAAAAAATCAATATCTGATGGTGCTATGTCATTAGCATTCTTAGGTGACATGAGTTCAATACCGTCATCAATGACTCGTGCTGGTGAATGCGATCTATGATTATAGATTTGTTTATTCTTCACTCGTCGTTCCTCCTCGATAATTTGGATTCGTCAGCCTCATCGACTAGGGAAGCCATAGATTTATCTGGTGGATCAGGAACTTGTAAATCATCGAGAATTTCATCGCAGAGATCAGCAGTGGCTCTCGCAACAACGACGGTTTTTATAGTTGTAATTTCTTCTGGGTCTTTTTTCATGTTGTACCTCCTAATAGTAATATACACGAAATGGTAGTTTTGATGGATAAAAGATTCTAAAATGGTAAATTTTCATAAAAAATCATTGTAAAACTGTTACTTGTGGATATTATAGATAGTGACTTATCAAGAGGGAAATTTCTTTTTGAACCATGTCCGGCAAATATCTCGTCCTGTGGACGAATCAGTTGTGTGACCGGCGAGCTGCAATGCTTAAAGAAATTACCTGAATGGTCTGGAGTTTAGCATGAGTATTACCCGTACTCATATTAGAATTACGAGCGTTGCTCGATAAGAGTAACAATCGGACAGAATGGATCAGGCTCTGGCGACAGAGGACTTACTGAAAATTCAGGAGTTGAGGTTTAAGCATCCTCCCAAACATCAAGTGGTAATCATGATCCTTTTGCAGTTCGCTCACAGATGGTAAGTTAATAGCTACTGGTAGTAACCAGTTGTAGCTATATGCTCGGGTTGTATCTTGACTCTACCTAAACACCAAGCGAAATAAATAGGGGCGAGGGGGTAAGATTGGGTAGGACATTGATATTGGTGCTGGTGAATTATGTTTGCACCACCCTGGCTTTTTCCACAGCAAGACACCATTCTATCTTTGAAGATAAAACCCCTACCACTATATTTGTATAAGTCGTTGTACAGTATAGACTTAGAGCGATACTAGTGGGCTTTCGGCGACGTAAGTCGTTTGATAGCAATGACTTAGGTCAATATGGGAAATATCTTTTATTTTCTTGTGCAAAGCTATTGACAAACGGCAATGATGCCGATATAATACTTAGAGACACAAGACAAAGACAACACAACAAAGGAAACACAATGATCAATCCACTACCACGACCAACACACAAACTGACAGTACATGCATCAGACAAACCTGTGTTTCTTCCCCAACCAACACACAAACTCACAGTAAACGTATCAGACAAGAAATCTCACAAAAACTGCAATACTTACGAAATCTACACGAATTAGGGTTGAAACAACCAGAACCATATGGTACAATACACTATCACAAACAACAAACAACACACAAGGCAACACAATGAAACGCTTTCACTACTCTTTCACAATCGTACCGCTTTCAGGTAACAGCGAAGTTTCTACATCAGGCATCATCTCTGCTGAGAATGAAGAAATCGCTATCATCTTCGCTCGCGACCATCATCGAAAAACCACAAAGATTTTTGGCAAGGCGATTGACATTCGCTGCTTTGAACTGTAGAATACACTCTCACACAACACACCACCAAAGGAAATAACATGAAACGCTTCAACGTAATTGCTAAGTATCTCGACACTGATCAGGTAATGAATCACCAAAGTGTTCGGGAAGATCAGATTGATTTTGTCAATCAGACTTTCAATTACAATCCCTTTTATCCTGCTCAACCAATCCAGAGCATTGAGAATGTTGACACCGGATACCTCGCAGCATTTGACAGCTACTGTGAACAATTCGGCACAGCAGCGGAGTAGGGTATGAGTAAGCAAAACAGGATTGAAACCATTGCTGTATTCTCAGGAATAATAATTGCAATAATCTTCGCTACTATCTCGACAGGGTAGAGCTGTCCTACCCAAAGGAATCAGCTAAGCCGACGTAAACCCTTACACAGTAACGACTTACGACACGGAAGGCCCGCCCCCGGCGACGTAAGTCCTTTGGTAGCAACGGGTTATGTCAATTTTCCGCAAGCAAATTCCATGCCATAAATACTTTGGAATACTTTGGAAATTAACGCCCATATGCTGATGACAGGCTTTACGTGTGTCGATAATTATAGTACAATACACGTATGACAAACAACAACACAAAAGGAAACAAGATGACAAGTCAAGAGCAAGCAATCAAAATCAAAGAAGCAACCGCCCGTAAATGGGCACGTCGCCAAGCACGCTGGACAGCGAAGAAGGCCGAAACGGCCAACGAAGAAGTTACACCGAACTGGGGTATTGAAGCTGGACAGGATGCGGTTTTCGAAGGCCGATGGATTCACGTTGACGAAGTCAATCCCACTACAGGCGAGTTTTTCGGAAACGATCAGGATGGCGACGAAGTCTCAGGATTCGCCGATTCTCTTGACCATGTTTATAATTAGCCTGCAATTGACCTTGCATTTTCCACCTCTTATCTGGTACAATACACTCTCACAAACAACGAACGAAAAACAGAAAGTAGAACAATGGCTGGAGTATCTTGGAACGACCGATTTTCCTGCGAAATCCCAAACAAAGACGGAAACCGCGTTTTCTTGAGCATTCGGGAAATGCTGGCTTTTATGTGGCTGCAAGGTGCTAAAGCAATCGCCTACGATGACGAGTTTAGTTGCTGGCGTTGTACTGATCCCGAGTGGGTCGCAGGCCGCAAGAAATACTCTGACATGGTACAACGACAATGTGACCGATACGGTTGCGAATAGCATTCGACCAACACCTGAAGCCAGACAGGATAACAATGGCACCCCACACACCCTCAAAGGAAAAACAAAATGAAAAACAGTCCTGACCTAGTATTTGCCGTATCGGTTGCGGTTGGATTCTTCCTGACTGGTGCTACAATCGCACTGGCTGGAATCGCTCTCGAAATAATTGTCCTACACTAATGTCTCACCTAAAGGAATCGGATCGGCTGACGTAAACCCTTGGTATCAAACGACTTACGGCGAGGAAGCCCGGCCCCAAAATTCCTAAGTCCTTTGGTAGTAACGACTTACGTCAATATCTAAAAACTTTTAATTATTTGTGTGTTTTTGTAATGAACAGCATTGACTTTGGACGATAATAGTAGTATAATACAACTATGAAAAACAACACAACCAAAATCGTCGCAACGGCTCCAGATCATCTCGCTGGCTGGGATTATAAACTCTACAACTACGGCAAAAAGTGGGCCATCAGGATAAATCATAATGATGAGCCAGTAGGATGTCATCATTTCGGCTCTGAAAAATATATCAAGAAAGTTTGGAAAAAATACACAGATCGGGCTTGATACATCAGGCGAGTTCTGATACAATACTCAGACACTTTTCAACTTGAAGGATTGACACGATGAACAGTTTTGATGAGATTCAGTGCGAAGAAACCCCAAACGAGCAACTTTGTTTCAACATGGAAGAAATGGCATTCATGCAGGAATGGGAAGACGGACGGAAAAGAGAATTTCAGGAAGAACTTGACAATCTGGCGGATTTGATGGCCGCTGAACTTGACTTTTGAGATTGGATGTGTTACAATTAAGACCCCGCCCTTCGGGGGTCTTTCTTGGTTCGATTAGTTTTTCATTTGAACTTGGAAACTTTTGGGAATAGACTTGACATTGTCTTTTGAGTGTGTTACAATACACACTCACAAACCTTACTTTGGAGATTGAGAAGATGAAGATTGAAACGACGTACACTGTTGGAAACGTGAAGCACATTACTTGTTGGAGTAACTTAGAGATTTGTTGTGAAGACGGCAGTACAGTCATCGTGCCTATGTCAATTTCAGACAAACAGATTCTGGCTGATAGTTTGCTGAACCGAATCAAGAACGACAAGAAACGTGAGTTGGAAAGTCTGAAAAGTGATTTGGAAGCGATTGAAGCAAAAGAAAATGAGGAATAATTATTATTATGACCGTTTTGCTTTCACTTCTGCCACTAGTGGCATTCCTGTACATTATTAGAGAAACCCGCGAACCATGAAAAATCTCTTGCTTTCTATTGCTTTGTTTTGTATCATGGGTGGAATTGCTGAATCAGCAGAACCTGAAAAGATCTATGTTCAACCTGTGCCTGTGTTTTATAGTTGGATCGGCGGTTATACTAACTTTCCACAATACCGAATGCACAGACCAGCATACTACGTTTGGCCAACAATCATTATAAAAGAACAACCAAAGAAAACTATGATGTTAGGCGATTTGCCACAATACTTTTAAGGTTACAGAATGTATACACATATCAAATTTATCCGACCATCGACGGGAAGTGAAATACTTGTAAAGCCACCTTGCGACTCATTTGATGAAAGGTTATTCGTCGATAACTCAGAGGCTGCAAATTGGGCGGTAAAAATGTTTCCGGACTTTATTCCAATGGAGTTATTGGAAGAACAACAAGCACAATTTTTAATGAGGAGTGAGTTTGAATCAGACACCAATAATTAAAGTAGGAACTGAGCTAGAGATTGGCACCGTTGTTAAAATCCTGCACGACGGTGTTATGATTAAGAAGGCAGGAAATGAGTTTAAAGTATCTTTTAAAACCGTAGAAAGAGAAGTTTAATGATTAAGACACACAAGCGAATTGGTAGCACTGTAAAGTTTATGTATCCACGACATGGAAAGTTTAACATTCTTCGGAATGTAAGTGGTGTTGTGGTTGGTAAGGGTAAGGGGCCGAATGGTCCATATCTGACCGTTGACGAGGTTCGGGGTGGCACCCGCTGTTTCTCGACCAAGAAAATTGTTGACATGTAAATTGTGTTGTGTCGCCGTAAGTCCCTGCCCCGTAAGGGGTTAGGGCGGGCGGGGCGGGCCGGTTTTGTCGTAAGTCCTTTGATACCATACACTTACGTCGATTGTTATTTTTGAGAACTTGGGCATTCGCACCACACCTGCTATTGTGTGGGATGTCCCATCTAACCCTAAAGGGTTGCGTTTTTATAGTACAGCCAGTGAGTTAGCGAGTTAGCCAATTTTGACTAAAGTCCTTGACATCATATGGACGATATGATATAATGGGGAGTATCTTAGCCTCAACGGAGAACGACCATGCCGCGTAAAACTCATTGTATTAATGTTCATAAGACGGATTCTAGACTTGCTGAGTTATGTCGCACCAAACTGGATTTCAGTAAACCGATTGAAGTTTACAAAAATCTCCACAAAGATTGCTGGTCAATCCGGCAGAACAGAATTGTTCAATTTCACACAGATTACATTTGTTTGCAGGATGCTGAGTTTATAGTGTCACAAGCCGGACGTTTGCGAGTGTTGAAGAATGCTCAAAAGAATGTTCATGCGTTTGTTCGTGGTTTTTGGTGTGATCCAAAACAGCAGTGGGAAAATCGGTTGCCGCTACCTTTCAAGCCAGTCACCTATAACCCGTACAAATACGATTCGTTTGTGTTGGCAAATACGAACGGAGAACCTATAGAACGTGCAAAATTCGTGGATATGGCCATTGGCCATTGCTATGGTTCCGAAGTTGTGGTACAATTCACCGCGTAACACTTTTCCCCTATTGGAGGAGCGACTATGTCATTCTCAAAAGCCAACAACAAATTGCAAGCAATGGTCGATCATCCTGATCTGCAAGTATATCTTGAGAATAAGCGTAAAGTTTATTCGTTCGATCTATTGTCTGGTCACTCGTGTCCGTTTGCTGAACAATGTTTGAGTAAGGTAAAAATTGTAGATGGTAAGCGGAAAGTTGTGGACGGCAAGAAAACAGAATTTCGCTGTTTCAGTGCATCACAGGAAGCCACATATACGAACGTGTACAATTCTCGCAAGAAGAATTTTGACAATTTGCGTGGTAAGTCTGCTGGTGAGATGGTTTCGATTATTCGTGACCAGATGCCGAAGAATCTGGGAATCTGCCGAATTCACGTTGCTGGTGATTTCTTCAGCCCGGCATACTTTGAAGCATGGATTAGAACGGCAATCATGAATCCAGACCGATTGTTCTATGCTTATACTAAGTCTTTACCTTATTGGGTTGATAATCTGGAAATTATTCCCGATAATCTGATTCTTACCGCAAGTTATGGTGGACGCCGTGACGATATGATTGTAGACTATGGTCTACGATCTGCGAAAGTAGTGTTCTCTTATGAGGAAGCCGATATGCTGGGTTTGGAAGTCGATCACGATGACACACACGCAGCAAATCCGTTTTGGGGAAATGATGATTTTGCCCTTATTATTCATGGCATTCAACCGAAAGGATCTGAGGCAGCGGACGCAATCAAGCAACTCAAAAAAGATGGAAAGAGGTTTAGCTATGGGAAGGCACAAACCGCATGAAAAATGCCGGTGATTTGTTTTTGTGTATTTTTATTATGTTCGCAGTGGTAATTTTTGGAGTAAAGTACAATGATTCTGACAATGAATAAAACAGGTGATGCAATGGATAATGTCAAAGTAGAATGTTGGAAATGTTCGAATGCACATAGTATTCGGGTAAAACCATCGGACTACAAGGAATGGCAGGAGGGTGAATTGATTCAGGATGTTTTGTATTATCTTACTGAAGATGAGAGGGAATTACTAATTTCGGGAACTTGTGGGGATTGTTGGGATACTCTGTTTGGGGTGGATGACGAGAATGGGGAAATTACGGACGATGACTTAATCTGGGAGGAATGACAGCAAAACGTCGCCGTAAGTCCTTACCCCGCAAGGGGTTAGGACGCCGGGGGCGGGCTGCGAGCGTCGTAACTCCTTTGATACCAACGACTTACGACGATTCTGGGATGTCTTGCCCTATCTTTACCGATTGCCGCCGAAATACTTTGGAAAACTTTGAGAAATAAGCCCTAATCACTAAGGCTGAGCTATACAACTGCCGATAATTAAGGTATAATACCTGTATGACGCGACAACGAGTCGCAAACAACCCCTTTTTTGGAGAACGTAGAATGACGACTTTAACAACTGACACCGCACTGGAAACCGTCCAGAACACTTTCAACTTTTCGGTTGACAAGTTTCCACTGTACGGCCCCGACAATATGCGAACGCCTCATTTCGGATTGTTCCGATCTGACAACAGCGAATGTGTTGGCAAATCAGTTTCTGCCCGATATGTTCCGCACAATACGGATGACATTTTGGCAATCACTGAAGCCGCTGCCGAAGCGTTCGACGGTGATACAAATGTCCGTTGCCACTTTCGCAATGGTCATTTTGTTCAATTTGCACCTTCGAATGAGGATCGTCGTGATATGTTCAATGTTGCCGGTGGTGACAACATCTTCCCGCGATTCATGGTCAACGGTGGTTATGATGGTCGAGGCTTCAAAGCTGAGATTGGATTCTTCCGTGACATGTGTTTGAATCTGTCAATGATGAAATCTGTCGAGTCGTTTTCTCGATCAATTCGTCACACTTCTGGTCTTCGTGGTCAAATGGATGAACTGATCGGAGCATTCTCAATGCTCAAAGAATCGTGGTGCGATCTGACTGCCATGATCAAGCAAATGAGTCAACAGACAGTTGACATGCGAGATTTCTTGAATGAGATCTATCCAGAGCCTGTCGAGGATGCTGGCAAACGTGCGGTGACGGTTCACAAGAATCGTACAGAATTGATTCTCAAGCGTTTGAGTGGTGAGATGCGGCGTAGTAACGTCGATTTCGACCTGCGGAATCCCAACGCATGGCTTGCATACAATGCCGTGCAGGGATACGAGCAGCACGATGCAACTCGACGCAAGTCATTCAACAATGATTTCGACAGGGTTCTCAAAGCTGGGAATTCTCAGGCTGTTCACAAAGCTGAGAAACTGGCTCTGGAACTGATCGCATAGTTGAGAATAGGGGTGCCCTGCCCGGTTGTCGTTCGCCGGGCGGGGTTTTCTTATTTCTTTAAAATAGTAATTGACCTAAACCCTTGCCACCAAAGGACTTAGGGCCGACGCGGCCCGCCCCGATTTCCCTAACTCCTTACCACCAAACGACTTACATCAATTCGTGTTATCTTGTTAATTAGTGTACTGTTGGGCTTGCTCTATTGACGATATATGATATAATGGAGTATCCCTTTACCCCTATTGGAGATTTTGAGATGAGTAACATTGTGGTTGAGTTCTCTGGTTGGGTCGTGGCAGATCCTGACAAGACTTTGTTTTTCAAGATTGGTGATAGTGAAGGACCGGAAACTATCGACGGCAAACAGTGGTTGGCACTTGACGAAGATGATCGTGGGGATTACATTCTTGATAATGTGATCGATGCCCAACGAGATTCCCTTGACGGGGATTATCTCGAAATAGACATTGAAGAAAGAGAATGATAGAGTGTTGTTTGAAAATCCCCCTTATCCTGTGGAGAATTGAGATGAGACTTGACGAAATCGACGAAGAAACTGAAGTATCACAAGGCGAGGCAATTGCCGAACTTGAAGCACATCGCAAGAATGTTGAAGTTTTGGGGGCTGGTGAGTTGTATGACATAGACGAAGAAGATATAATTGCGGAATCGGACGGTAATGGAAATTACCTCGCGATGAACATTCTTAACTGGTTGGGATGGTGAATGGTGTTCAGCTAGAAAAAGAGGTGGTCACCAAATAAGCCACGGGGACTGTAGCTCAATTGGTTAGAGTACCGGACTGTCGATCCGGTGGTTGCGGGTTCGAGTCCCGTCAGTCCCGTTATGCGGCCCTATCGTCTAGTTAGGTCTAGGACACTGGATTTTCATTCCAGCAACGCGGGTTCAAATCCCGCTAGGGTCATTCAGGTTGGGGTCCATAGCTCAATGGTTAGAGCAGCGAACTCATAATTCGTTGGTTGTAGGTTCGAGTCCTACTGGACCCATTTCGTTTGTCCCGCCCGATCCTCGGGCATCGCCACTTGTTAGACAGTCAGCGAAAACTGGACCATTTGTCCCATCTGATCCTATAGCATCGCCAGGTGTTCAACAGTCAGCGAGATTTGGGACTATTTGAATTATAGCATTTTTACATTGCTGTGTCAAGCCCAATCTATCATACTCGCCAGTTGTTTGACAGTCAGCGAAAAGGGGGTGATGTCCCAGTCAATCTATAAGCATCGCCCGATAACGTATAGTCAGCGAAAAGGGCCATTTCGCCTCATTTGGGCCGTGTCTCAGCTAATCGTCTCATATAGCGATTTCCCAAAAATGACAAAAACACTGGCTTTTTCGAGAATGTTGAAGTGTTTCCCCGTAAAAAAAAACACTTTTGCCCCATTTTTGAGTCTTATGAATCACCAGAATCAGCCGTCTAGAGGCCGTATTTGGGCCGCACATGCACACGGTTCGACCGCGTCGAGTGAGGCCGAAATATCAATTCCACCAATGTTTTTACTGGGTTTTGGCTTGCTGTATGGGGTCGTGGTTGAAATTATAAACTTATCACAACTTAAAAAATCCTCATGTCAACAGTAATCCTTGTATTAGTCATTATATTAGTAGTATTATTAGGGCTTTGTTTTCATTGATAAAGTGCATATTTAGGATAAGATAGCCTTGACATACAATAACCATAAAACGTATAACTATATTGGGTAATAATCCCCAGAAATGTTTTCTATTATTCTCACTATTGGGAGAAAAACCCACAATTAAAATATTAAAAAAGAAAACCACAGAAAAAACCAATAAATCCATCACTCTTGTGAATAGGCAGCTATAATACATTGGATAGATGTAGTTTATTGATCACCTTTTGGATCATTATAAAGAAGGGTACGGGGCAGTAGCGTAAGAGCCTGTCTGGATTTCACCTTGCCATTAATGTGAATTTAGATCTGATCAGGGGCGTTATAACAGTAACGTAGAACTCAGGCCCATTCTGTAACCAAACAGAATAATAACTTATCATTGTAAAGATGTTAAGGGATGACCGGATAGCTTCACAAGCTTTGCCGTAAGTAATTAGTTTTCAAGGGAATCCAAGCTCTACTGAGGAGTAACTTGGTGGGTCACGTCGAAAGACGAATTGAAATTTTTATTACTTGAGTTTTAATCTATATAAATTACTAAGGGACTTTAGGGGTAAGCTTAACG
>Ga0302136_1001567_pt1 | contig 10462 bp, 5 predicted proteins | sample CBN3_20m_MG_FD_203116 | JGI IMG/M metagenome (GOLD analysis project Ga0302136, IMG submission 203116) | Marine microbial communities from Western Arctic Ocean, Canada - CBN3_20m | ecosystem: Environmental > Aquatic > Marine > Oceanic | place: Canada: Western Arctic Ocean | collected 2017-09-15
GGACAACCCCTGAAGATCGCTTGCCGCATTCGCTGCATGCTTATTTTCTGCGCCCGGGCGATCCCTTGGTGCCGGCGATCTTCGAGGTCGACCGAATCCGCGATGGTAAGAGTTTTACCACCCGGCGCATCAAAGTGGTCCAATCCGGCAAGGCAATCTTTAACATGGATGTCTCGTTTCACGTGTCGGAGGTTGGGCTGCATCACCAAGACCCGATGCCGGACCTAAGCCCGCCGGATGAAAGTAAAATGGTGGCGGGTTTAAAGCAGCGGCCATTCTTGAGTTTTCGGCAAGACCATAAACGATTACTGGCAGAAACGCCCCAAGACCCAACCCAACAACTGTGGATTAAGGCCAACGGTCAGGCCCCGGATGATCCCAGAATTCATCTTGCACTTTTGGCCTACGAGTCGGATGAAGCGCTTTTGGGGACCGCGAGGATGCCCCACCGAGGCAAGTACCAGCGCGAGTCGATGCAGGTGGCGTCGTTAGATCACAGTATTTGGTTTCATGCGCCGGTCGATGTGAATGACTGGCTGCTGTATTGCGTTGATAGTCCGGCCGCTGAAGGCGCGCGGGGCTATACCCGAGGATCGGTGTACGCTGCAAGCGGAAAATTGATCGCAAGTTGCATACAAGAGGGTCTGATTCGGCTGCATTCGTGATAAACTAGCTGCGGCTGCCCGAGTGGTGAAATTGGTAGACACGCAAGACTTAAAATCTTGTTCCCATTAGGGAGTGCCGGTTCGATTCCGGCCTCGGGCACCACCTAACTCGTTGTTTTTACTAATAAAATATTTTTGATTTTGAGCCTGTGGAAGGTTTGTGGAAGGTTTCAAATCGCATCCATCATTTTTTCCTGCCTTTTCGTCTCATCGACCTCGACCCAAATCGCATCGATCCTAAAGAACATTTCGAGCCCGTGGCCTAGTTGTTGGGCTGCAAATGCGGTTGTTTATAAGGCTCTTTGGGCCTCTTGATGCACCGCTATGCCGTAGGTTGTAAGGAACCCGGCCTCGGCTGTTGCGTTAAGCATCCGCCAGCGAGAAAACGGCATAGATCCTAGAACTCGGATTAGGGGGTGCTCATCAGACGCGGCTGATTAAAAGCGGCGTTGCGTGCGTTGTCGAGCGCCTCTTTAGCATTTGGCTTTTGGCTTTTGGCATTTGGCATTAGGCATTAGGCTTAGAGCGTCAATCTAAGGGTTGTCGCCGAGCGGCACCATGCGCTCAACAAGCGTCTTGTGCGAAAATGACGGCACTTCAGGGCCGATTGCGCCGGGGCAACTATTCCTTGCTGTGCAAGTGTCCGGAAAATTGAGTGGGGTGCTTGTTAGGTCGACAACATAGCCTTGTTCAACCGGGTGTGAATACTGTGAGAGTACGACGATAACGACATCCTCTTCTGGCCAAACAAAGATGTATTGACCATGAATGCCTTGCGCCGACGCGACCTCGATCGCCGCGGGTTCGCCAAAGAAGTAGGCAGCATTCAGGATCCACCACTGATACCCATACCAACCGTTAGCGGTCAGGCTGCTTCCGACATATTCTGCAGGCAAAATTTGATCGCCGCGCCATTGGCCATCTCTGGCATAGAGCAAACCAAACCGCGCGAAATCAACAGCCTTCATGTCAATACAGCAGTAGGTCATAGGGTTGTTCCCGCTGGCGTCGAACCACAGGCCAACATCATTCAGGTTGATGCCGATGGGCGCGAGTATTTTTTGGCTTAGATAGTCATGGGCAGACACACCGGTTGCTCTGCGAAGGATCGTCTCAAACAGTTGTGAGTTTGCATTGGAGTAGGCAAATTGTGACCCCGGTGCGCGTACCAACGGGCGATCAATAGAATAAGCGGTTTGATCGGTTGCGAGAAAAACCTCGTCACTGCCTGAGTATCCCGATCGCATCTGTAACATGTGATGAAGGGTCACATTTGCCTTTCCTGTGCCTTGCCACTCGGTGATGATGTCGCTGGCTTTTTGGTCGACCGAGGTGATGAGGCCGTCTCCAATGGCGACCCCAATGGCGGCGCTGTAGAAGCTCTTGGCCACAGACCAACTGGTCCCGAGTGCGTCCGCGTCATATCCCGGGCTGTAGCGTTCGCCGATCAAATAACCATCTTTGGTGACCAGGACCGCCTGCACAGCCGTATCTGTAAAAATGTGGTCAATCACCCCATTAACAGCCGCCTGACTGGTGCCGACCTGCTCGGCGAATGCGGGGGCAAAGTCCCAGGCCGGTTTAAGGACCGCGGGTGCATCATTTTGTGTTACCGGCAAGCGGGTCTGTATAAAATCGGTGATTGCACCGGCTTCAGTCCGTTGGGCATTGCTGCCAATTGCGCCGGTGACCAGGGCAGATGCTTCAAAGCCAAAGAGATAGCGCAGCAGTAAGAGCCCATCGGTCAGCGGTTCGGCCCGACCATCACCGTCAACGTCAAGCTGTGCCTCAAACGCTTTTAAAAACGCGGTAATGTCTTCGCTCGATCGCCGTGTTGCAGTGCCCGCTAACGCGCCGCTGACCAGTGCGTCGTCCGTAAATCCGAATAAGTACCGTAAGATAATAAGCCCATCGGTTAGCGGCTCGGCCTTTCCGCTGGCGTCAATATCCCATGAAAAGCAGTCGAGGCAGGTTGCGGACGCGGAACCTTCGGTTGCTTGGACCCTTGCCGCTAGCGATTTTAGGTGCTGCTGCGGCGCGCCCTGCGCGGCGTCCTCATAGGGGCTTCGGCTTACACTTTGGTTTGGTTCGCCAAAGGCTTTTGAACTCATAAGCAGCGGTAGCAAAATGAAGCTAAAGCAGAGAAATGAAAGAAGTTTTGAACGATTCATAAAATAATAGGCCGATCGAAAGACAATTGTTTTGCGGCTGATAAAGACGCCCCTCGTTGGTAATGCGGGGGTCGTCAGCGATCAAGCCGAATGCCGATAAGCATAACGGCAAAGGTCTTGTGATGAAAATACGCGAATGGCGGATTCATAGTGATGCTGATTGGGTTGTTTACCGGCTTGCGCCTAACCGTTCTTTAAGCGAATGATGCGTGGGATCGAAGCGTTACCACGTTGGGTGGCTGATTCTCGCTTTGCGTGATGCGGCGTGACAAGCTGATCGGCGCAAAGTCTCGTAAGCATCTCTATGAAACAACTGCCATCAAAATTTGAAAGCCGCGAGGCGCTCACCGCGCTGATTGCCGAGACCTTCGATGCGGTACTGATTGAAGGCCATCGCCAGCCGAGTCCAATACACGGGCGGGTGTTGAGCGAGGCTGAGCTTGCTGAATGCGTTCAGCCCGCGGCGTATGCGCGCACCAGAAACTTCTATGATGGGGCTGTGAGCCGGTTGTCGCCGTTTGTTCGGCAGGGTGTCGTGGACCGAAAGACGCTCGCGAGCATCGCCTTGTCGGGCGGCGACAAGCCCGCCGAGAAATTTATCCAAGAACTCATATGGGGCGAATTTTGGCAGCACATGGCTGAGGGTCGTCCGAGCGGCCTGTGGCAGGACGCAGAACCTTACAAAACCGGGTTCTTAGCGGATGATTACGCGTCAGAGCTGCCGCAGGATATTGCAACGGGTACAACGCCGAATGCCTGCCTCAACCATTTTATTCGGGACCTGCAGGCAACGGGCTATGTTCATAACCACGCTCGGATGTACCTTGCGGCGTACGTTGTGCATTTTAGGCGGATTCAATGGCAGGCGGGTGCGGCTTGGTTTTTAGCCCATTTGTTGGATGGCGATGCGGCGGCCAACAATTATTCTTGGCAGTGGGTTGCGAGTACCTTCGGCAGCAAACCCTATATCTTTAATCTTGAAAACGTCGCGAAATATTGTGGCAACCAGGTGGATTGCCGGCCCGAAACCAATCTGGAGCTGGACGCGAGTTACGACGTGCTCAGCGCGCGGTTGTTCCCGGCGCGCGCTTTATGAGCCCGCAACTTTTCTGGTTACACGAAGAGGTCTTAAGCGAGGCCTTGATTCAGACGCAAGCCGCGGAGGGCTGCGCGTTCCTATTCGTGTTTGATACGGTTTGGCTGTCTCAGCGCCCGGTTTCGCTAAAGCGGATTCAATTTATCTTTGAAACCCTGCTGGCGCTGCCGGTTGAGATCGAAATTGTTTATGGCGATGCTGCACAGGTGCTGAAGCAGAAGGCGCTGCAACATAAAGGCCTGAGCTGTAAGGTTGTCCGGCCGAAAGACCCCGAACTTGCCGTAAGAGTAGACGGCATTGCGAGCGAGGCTGGGGTCGCGGTGTTGGAAAGGTCGCGCTGGTTTGCGCCGCCAGCGAATGCGTTTACGCGTTTTTTTAAGTTCTACAATGCGGTTCGCGGCGAGGCCCTGACTGCGGCGCGTGGCCGTGTGGGTGACCTGTGAAAAGCTTAGCCCTTGTTGGCGCAGGTTGCTTATGGCTGTTAACGACGGGTTGCGCGGTAAACAGTGCAACCAGCAGCAGCGGGGCGGCTGATCAAGGCGCGCCTGCGACTAAAATTACAAGCGCCTTGGGTTGGGGCGTCAAACCGCTACTTCCCGCGCCGCAACCCCAAACGCTGCCGAAGGTTAAACCGGCAAAGGCGATGGGTTGGCCGCAGGGCCAGTCGCCGACGCCCGCCGAAGGCTTCAAGGTTTCCCGATTTGCCGTAGGGCTCGATCATCCGCGTTGGCTGCTCGTACTGCCCAATGGTGATGTGCTGGTTGCCGAATCGGATGCCCCGGATAAAGGGTCTGCTCGTGGCGGGATCATGGGCTGGATAGCAAAGCGGGTGATGCGGTACGCGGGGTCGGGCTTGCCGTCTGCTAATCGAATCTCATTGCTGCGAGATGTCGATGGCGATGGGGTCGCCGAGCTAAAGGTTGCGTTCATCGAAAACCTCAATTCGCCCTTTGGTATGGCGTTGCATGAGGATGTGCTGTTTGTTGCCAATACCGACGCCGTGCTTGCCTTTGATTATGTCGAGGGCAGTACGCGGATTGATACCCCTGGGCGAGTGGTGTTGGCCCTGCCTGCGCAGGCGCCAAACAGCCACTGGACCAAGAACCTACTTTTGGATGCACAATTAAATAGGCTCTTTGTCGCGGTTGGCTCGAACTCAAATATTGGGGAGTTGGGGCCGATGCAAGAAGTAGGGCGGGCCGCGATCTGGGCGGTTGATCTTGCCACCTTCGACGCCGAAGTTTATGCGCGCGGCCTTCGAAACCCAGTGGGTATGGCCCTGCACCCAAAGACCGGCGCGCTTTGGACCGCCGTCAATGAGCGCGATCAGTTAGGCGACGACCTGGTGCCAGACTATCTGGCGGAAGTCGCGCAGGGGGACGATTATGGCTGGCCCACGCGGTACTGGGGGGTGCTCCGGGATCCAAGAGTGCCGGCAGATTGGTCTGAAGCCCCCGGCAGTGGCAACGACCTGGCAGTCATGGTGAGGCCGCAGGATGGGGCGCGAAAACCCTGGGTTCGAATCCCAGTCTATGCCTTAGGCGCGCACACTGCGTCTTTAGGATTGGCGTTTTATGCCAATGAGGCGATGCCAGCATTCCAAAGCGGGGCCATTATCGGCCAGCATGGGTCCTGGAATCGCGAACCCAAAAGCGGCTACCAAGTAATCTTTGTGCCGTTCGATAAATCCGGTCAAGCCGTCGGCGCGGCGTTGCCAATCCTGACTGGATTCCTAGACGATAAGGGTCGGGCTATGGGTCGGCCGGTTGGGGTTGTGGTCGATCAAAAAGCCGATATTTTAGTGGCCGATGATGTTGGCGGTATGGTTTGGCGGGTGTCGCCGAGCTCGCACATTCCGGTGACCCACACTAGCGCTTTGATTCAGCGTTAGACCCTGCGCTTTGCGTAAGCGGCGGCTCTACTCACGTCTTTGGTCCTCATTTCAGGTAATGTTGGTTAACCGCGGATTCTGCGGTGATCACTGGCCGTCCAATCACGAGGACTTTTTCGGCAATGCGAAGACTCAAAATCGTCTCAATGGTGCTGCTGTTGCTTATCGCGGTTTGCGCGGTGGCTGCCTGGCAGTTCGCCAGCGGGCATTTCCCGGAACGAGGACCGGCCTATCAGGCCAGAATGGTCTATTTACCGATCGCTGAATCTGAAAAGGCGAACACGGCAGATGCCGTTTGGCCTTGGCCATTTTCAAGGTTTTACAACGTTTTTTTAGAAACGGGACCGTATCTTTTAACCTATCCGGTCGTGGCAGCAAAGCCGACCGCCGCGGTGCTTATTTTGCCGGGTGGGGGCTACTTTTTTCGGTCTGAGCAATACGAGGGTATGGACATTGCCGAATGGTTGAATGCACAGGGGATTGCGGCATTTGTTTTGAATTATCGGTTAAAGCAATATCCGGCGCCCTTAGATGATACCCAGATGGCCCTGCGGGTTTTGCGCCGCAATGCCGGCCTTTACAATCTCGATCCGGCGCGCATTGGGGTCATGGGTTTTTCAGCAGGTGGCCATTTAGCGGCGCTTGCATCGACTTTGTATGACGAGGGTGATGCGGGCAGTCTGGACCCGTTACGGCAGCAGAGCAGTCGGCCTGATTTCTCGGTTTTAGCGTATGCGATTGTAAGTTTCTCGGAGCCTCTGCATGCCGGTGTTCGGGCGAACCTGCTGGGCGATGCGCCGGAGCCTGCACTCATTGAATTGCTGAGCGCGGAGCAGCAAGTGACCTCGGCCACGCCGCCAGCGTTTATCTGGACGGCCAAGACCGACTCGATCGTGCCGTTCGAAAACTCGGTAGCGTACGAGCAAGCGCTCTTGGCTGCGGGCGTACCCGTTGAAACCCATCTTTACCCGGAAGGACGACATGGGAGCGCTTTGGCACAAGATGAGGTCTACGCTAGGGCTTGGCCGCAGCAATGGCTCACTTGGTTAGATAATTTAGGGTTTCATAACCTAGATTGAGACGCTTTTGCCCATAAAAGATGTCGCGTTGAGGCGCTGATGCTTAGAAGGTTGAAGCGCGGCCGCGGCGTCACTTGGCGCGCCCAAATAAAGCGCATAAATAAAGTGTATCAATAAAGCACATAAATTTCCCTAAACACCTAAAGCTCTCGCCTAGAAAACCGATAAACTATCTAAGCGCTCTCCAATTGGTTGTACCTTGTTTAGAGTCTGTCGTTATCTAAGCCTGCTCTTGATGGTGCAGGCCTGCGGTCAAAACCCAGGGGATCCCGCCTCGGGCGCAGATGCTGCGCCAATTGTCAGTAATCGGCTGCCCGAAGTATCGGTGCCGTCGACTGTCGAGTTCTTATCCGGGGACTCAGCCATTGTGGCAACAGCCGCAGCAAGCGATGCCGATGGGGACACGATTAAGTTCAGTTTGAGCGACGAGGATTCGGCGCACTTTGCCATTGCGAGCAACGGCGACATCCGCTTTTCACAAGAACCGCGTTACATCAAGCCTCAGGATGCCGACTCAGATAATCAATATGAGCTCTTGGTTGTGGCATCTGATGCCGCAGGGTCCACGAATGCCGCCATGACGGTGACCGTTGTCGATGCCGTACTTGGGGTCATCACCTCACCAATTTTAAAGCGTGCAACCATGGTATTGGATCAAGACTTTGATCTAGCGTCTGATGCGTCGAGCGCCGCCGAGTCCATCGAAGTCGACCCCGAAGGGTATTTTAGGGTTCGGCGGGGGGCTGCGAGGCAAAGTAAAGCTCAGGTTTTGTACAGCCAAGGCGGATTTTCAACCGGGGCCAAAAATGCGGCGCAATTCTCACTGTTCTCAACCTTTCCGGCTGACCCCGTTGTTGAGAAGGTTCGGATTACGCCGATTTCAGTGTTGTTGTTTACCCTAAAGCAAGACGAGCGGTCTGCGCTGTTAAGGCAGTTGGGTTTGCGGCCGAAACAGGTGGTCGCCACAAACGGTGATTTCTGGGAAGGCTATGAGCCCGATACGGCATCGGCCGAAAATATCCTGCGAACGAACTTAAAGGTTGATTTGGCGCTCGCAACCGGCGCCGCGGTGCTGTCGGAGCAGGGCGCGGCGCTGAGTCTCGACGCATCGCTCGAGCTTGCCAATGCCATCGCCCAGCAGCTTTTGAAGGATGGCGTGCTTGGACTAACAGAGCCGACGTCGCTTGAAGCCATGCTGTCAGCCGTTGCCGCAAAATCGAGTCTTGAGCGGGATTATTCGGCGGCAAAATTCCAAAAGGTCGCTGGCGCGCTCTCAACGCTTAATAAACTGTTGTCGGATACCCGAGTCGACCCAGCAGGGCGCGATGCCGAGGCCATTGCAAGCGCTGGGAACAATGAATTGGCCGCCTCCGCCGCAGACTTAATGGATAACGTGGTGAGCTTGCAGGCTTTTTCAACCGCCACGGATCTTGAGACCTTACTGCCCAATGACCTTGCATCGACGCCGGTTGACTATGACCAAGATGGCCGCCCGGACGTTTTTGACGTTGATAATGATGGCGACGGCGTTGATGACGAGGTTGACGCCTTCCCGCGGGATCAAGATGAACAGCTCGATACAGATTCGGATGGGCTCGGTGACAACGAAGATACCGATGATGATGGTGACCAGGTGCAGGATGATCAGGACGCGTTTCCGACTGACGCGTCTGAATCACAAGACAGCGATGCCGACGGGGTTGCTGATGGGCGCGATGCCTTTCTAATGGATCCCAACGAGCAGTTGGATTCTGATGGCGACGGCATTGGCGATGCCGCGGATGACGATGATGATGGTGACCAGGTGCCCGATGGGCTCGATGCCCTGCCGCTCGACCCAAGGGCATCTCAAGATAGCGATGGCGACGGCGTTGGCGACGCGCTCGATGCCTTCCCGCTAGATCCGGCAGAGTCCCTGGATAGCGATGGTGATGGTGTTGGCGATGCGCTCGACGACGATGATGACAACGATGGTGTTGTGGATTTGCTCGATGAGTTTCCAAATGATCCAACGGAGTCCGCCGACAGCGATTTGGATGGGATCGGCGACAACGCAGACGGCCGGCCCTTCGATGCCGCCGAACAGCTTGATTCTGATGGCGATGGCATTGGCGATAATCTTGATTTAGATGATGACGGCGATGGCGTTGAGGACGCCATCGATGCGTTTCCGCTGGACCGCACAGAATCCCTCGACAGCGATGGCGATGGCGTGGGTAATGCCGCCGACCCGGATGACGATAATGATGGCATCCTCGATGTCGATGATGCGTTACCGACGGATGCAACCGAGTCCCTGGATACGGATGGGGATGGCATTGGGGATGGTTTAGACCCAGACGACGACGGCGATGGTGTGGCCGATGCGGTGGATGCGTTTCCGCTTGATGGTACTGAAATCGAAGATGCGGATGGCGACGGCATCGGTAACAACGCCGACTTTGATGATGATAATGATGCCACCCCAGACACCGAGGATGCCTTCCCCTTTGATCCGGCGGAGACGCTTGATAGCGACGGTGATGGTCGGGGTGATAACGCAGACCCAGACGATGACAACGATGGCGTTGCCGATGGGGTGGATGCGTTTCCGACCAATGCCACCGAAGCGCAAGACTCTGACGGGGATGGCTTTGGCGACAACTCAGATGCTTTTGTAAACGACCCGCTGGAGGCGCTTGATACGGACGGCGATGGCACTGGAAACAATGCCGACGATGATGACGATGATGACGGCGTATTGGATGCAGCCGATGCCTACCCGCTGATTAGTGTCTTGGGATTGATCGATTCCGATGGGGATGGTCGCCCGGACGCGTGTGATCCAGATTGCATTGATCTCGGGATGACGGCAGATCTCGATGACGACAATGATGGGGCTGAGGATGCAGCGGATGCGTTCCCGTTAAACGCCGCCGAAAGCCTCGATACGGATGGGGATGGTGTTGGCAACAATGTTGACCTAGACGATGATGAAGACGGCGTCGATGATTTGGTAGATGCCTTTCCGCTGGATGCGGCCGAAACCGTCGATACCGATCTGGACGGGCAAGGTAACAATGCGGATTTGGATGATGATAACGATGGGGTTGAGGATGCAATAGATGATCTGCCGTTGGATGCATCAGAAACCATTGATTCCGATGGCGATGGCACTGGGGACAACGGCGACGCCTTTGTGCTGGATGCCGAGGAATCGGTAGACACCGATGGCGATGGCGTCGGGAATAATGCCGATTTGGATGACGATGATGATGGCATCCTGGATGTGGAGGATGCCTTTCCTCTTTTTAGCTCACGCGGGCTAATCGATACCGATCGTGACGGGCGGCCGGATGAGTGTGATGCAAATTGTACGAGTTTGGGGCTTGCCGCGGATACCGATGACGACGGCGATGGCGCGGCGGATGATGTGGACGCGTTCCCGCTGGATCAGACCGAAAGCCTCGATACCGATGGCGATGGCGCCGGGAACAACACCGATACCGACGATGATGCCGATGGTGTGGCGGATGAAAATGATGACTTCCCACTGAATTCGGCTGAGCAGACCGACACGG
>Ga0302136_1001568_pt1 | contig 10456 bp, 11 predicted proteins | sample CBN3_20m_MG_FD_203116 | JGI IMG/M metagenome (GOLD analysis project Ga0302136, IMG submission 203116) | Marine microbial communities from Western Arctic Ocean, Canada - CBN3_20m | ecosystem: Environmental > Aquatic > Marine > Oceanic | place: Canada: Western Arctic Ocean | collected 2017-09-15
GACCTGCTTGGTGTAGTGGTGTGTTTGGGGTGGGGTGGTTTGTAAAGAGGGTCAGGGGTCCGGTCGTCGTGACTGCAGCCACCGCATCGCTGATGGGTTTCGCGGGACTAGGGTATCGGCGAAATTCCTGCGTCGCAACATCGAGGGATCGTCAAGCACACGTACCGTCTTCATCTCCGCCGATACTTTCGTGCAACGCCTTCGGCCTGTGCCTGTTCTGCGATCCGCGCGGAGCGATTTTCCGCCGAGCCACGGAACGCGGGAAGCGGAAAGGTTCAGGGCAAGGCGCGCGAGCGACATGAGAAGTGAGAAGTGATGACTGACTCGATCGGAGGATCGAGCGGACTGCGCTTGGCAGACGACTGCTGGCGCAGTGGCGCGTTGCAGGCCGCAGTTTTCTCCAGTGTGCCCGAAATCGTCCAGTCCGTTGCTCTGTCTCGGCGATCACTCTGGGTGGACACACGTTTCGGTTCGTGTCACGGCACGTGCCGTCTCGAGTCGCGCGGCATGCGCCGCGGGGACTCGGCAAGCGTCGCGAGTGGCGGCAGCGGTGGTGGTAAGTCGTGGAGCGGCCGGGGCGTGACTTCACTCAACGCACTCGGCGTTTCCGGCGGACGCAATGTTCGCGCCAGCGATGCGGTTTCCGAGTCCGCCGCGAGTGCGTCAAGCACGGGGTCGTGGATGCGGAAAGGTGCGTAGTGACACTAGGGTAACCAACGCGAGGGGAGCATCGTTGAGGGTATAACGAAACGAACCAAGCAAGTGGAACCGACCACGAGATGGACGACTCCGAGAATCGGCATTATTTCCCATTCGACACAAACGATTCGTTTCATCGAATCGATATCAACGTATCCCTGACCCTTCTCACCCCCCTTCCTTTCCCCCCTCCAGAGTTCGGGTTCAAGCCCCAAACGGTGTCCCGCCAGCCCTCAAACGAAACCGACCAGTCGTCTCCCAAACGAGCGCCGGACGCGAGCACCGCGCGAAGGGCCGCGGCCGCCGCGGCGTCGCAGAACTTCGACATCACCGAAAACGCGCGCGTGGCGCTTGAGGAGAAACAAAAGCTAGTGGACAAGCTTACGAAACGTTTGGCGTTAACGGAACACGCGCTTTCCGAACGAGAAACACAAACCAGAGCTCTTACCAAGAAACTCAGTGAACGTGACGGGAAACTGGTGCTGGATGACGCGGAGGCGTTGGGGGCGTCGTTGCGTTCGGCGATGCGTGACGTTTCGGGTTTCTTTTCGCTAGGGGGAAAATTAAAAACCGCCGGGAACGGAACCGACGACAACGTCGACGACTCCAACGAGAATGGAACCAACCACCGACATCCTAATGGGACGTCTAATCACTCCCCTAAGGGAACCCCCCCACCGTCTGCGTTGAAATCGAGTGGGTTGAAAAAAACACACACACCAAACGGCGTCGCGAGGGGAGTTTCGTTCGTGTCGCGGAGCGAACAAGAACGGTTGGACGAAGAAGGTGGGTTTGTCATGCGTCTTACGATGAAAACTCGGGAAAACGAGACGTTGCTTGCTAAGCTCTTAGTGTCAGAAGAGCAGTTGGAACGAAAACGAAACCAAATGAGGGTCGCTAAAAGTAACTACCAAGCGCTGCAAACGCAGCTAATCGACGCCGAAGCCGCGCTTGCTTTAAAATCGAAACCAGGGCGGGGTTCTTCAGGAGGGCAAGCATCAGCAAGCGACAGTATCAACAACTCACGCGATTCCAGTATCAACAAAACCACCCAGGTGTTACAAGACCTGCTACGCATCACCACGCACTGCGCTGGCGTGAGTGGCCGGGTGTGCACGCGCGGGGTGTTACAAGCGCTCCCTTTGTTGGCGCAGCTCGCGAAACAAAACAACGGCCAAGTGTCGATTGATTTGATTGAAGCGAACGTGTTGGAGTTGGTGAGTGAGACGTTTTCGGTACACGCTGGTGATTCACGGGTATGCGCGCGATTATGTGCTTTGCTCGCACAGCTGTGTGCGGGTGCGAACGCTGCTAGTGCTGACGACCTTTTGCAGAGGAAACGACGATGCGCCTCCAAAGTGTTCGCCGATTTTAAACAAATCGCACGGCGCGCTTTACAAACCCTCGCCGACCACGCAAAGGACCCAACGGCGTGCGCGTGCGCCATGGACTTGATACACGAGCTCACCGAGCTCGCATTGCGCAGCGGAGAAGTCGTTGGGTACCTACTGACACAAAATGTACTGACTAGCGTCGTGGCGAGCACGGAGTGGCACGCGCGGGACGAGGACGTTTTGGTGGCGGCGGCGATTGCGATTGGGACTTTGGTGAAACACGGCGGGCGAAACGAGTTGGGACTAATTGCCCGTACGCCAGGTGCGGTGTCCACCGTATCGAACGCCGTCGCGCTTGGAGTCGTGGGTATTTCTCGGTTTGGACCTGATGTCATGCGGTGGGTGGAGGAAAACGAAACCAGGGTCTTTCCGGAAAGAAACGATCGGGACCGATCCCGCGAAGAGACGGATGGTGGTTTTAACTCGCCGAATTACGCAAACGCCTCGGAAACCGTCACGCCGCGCCGCCGCGCCGCGATTCCCGAAAACGACCAGTACGTGGGAAGCGGGCTGAAGCCACACCGGACCCGGGGGGGGGGGATACCTCCGACGCCGCAGGTTGACAAAAACATCGACAGCGACGATGATTTCGACGACGATCAATTCGACGATAACTTGTGAGCGGAACGTCAGAAGTATGACTCTGGTAAAGCGAGTGTGTCGGGTTAGGTTCCGCGCGGACGTGTAGTTGTTAACAAGAAATAGTACTACCCACCGCGACTCTTTATTGCGACTCGGCTCGGAGTATACGTATAGGACGACTCGTCGGTCAGCGACCGACTTACTTGAAAGGCTTACATCGTCAGAGACGTTTCTTGAGCGACGACTCAAACCTCTTACTGGAAGTGGTCCACCACCGCGGCGCGCGCTTGTTCGCGCCGCGCCTTGACGTTGCGCAGCTTGTCAGTTACGGCGTTCGCGGCGGCGGCGCGGTGGTTGTTGGCCTTGCCCATCTTGCCCTACTAGTAAAAAAGAAAGTGTCAGTCTCTCGTAACGTGTATTACGTAAACAGTCAGAGGGAGTAGTCCCTTCGCAGGTCGAGTATGGGCAACCGCGACCGGCGGAACGTGGTGAGTGGGAAAGCCCCGCACCTGAACTAAGTTGCCGAAGGACTTGGAGCGCTTGTCGCCGTGTTCAAGAAGACGTCGCCTCGTGTTACCATCCATCGAGTCCATGTCCATTTCCATGTCCATGTCATCGTCGGAACCCCACGACGACTTCTTGCCGCCGTGCAGCGCGTCGGCGACGCCTCGAACTTGTTCAACCTTGCGCGTCACGCCGTCGGTGACGTGGTTGGTCACCGCGGTCGCGACTTGCGTCTTGACGTCAATCACCTTCCCGGTCGTGGCCTTGACGTGTTCGTGCCACGCGTTCGCGGCGCCCGCCATCGCGGAAAGCGCGGTCTGCATGGAGTCCTGGAACTTGGCGTGCGCGCCCGTCGCCGTGTCCACAACGTGCTCGTGGAACCCGGACTGCGCCGAGCGCAGCATCTCAGCGCCGTCCGCAACCTTGCTCACGGTGGCGGCGATGTGGTCGCCTGTCATGTCCCGAACGGTGCCCTGCATTTCCCGAAGCGTCTCCGCGGTGTTCGCGACGTGGTTGATGCTGCCGGCGATGAAATCCTGCTGCTTTTGTTTCGCAAGGGCCGCCGCAGCGGCGGCGGCGGCGGCGCTTTGCACGACGTGGTCGGTCACCGCGGATTTCACGTTTTGCGCCGTGGTGATTGTCTTCGCGACGTGGTCACTCACCGCGGTCTTGACGTGGCCGGTCACCGCACTCGCGGTATCCACGACGTGCTTAATTTCGTCGTGCACGGAGCCGGTCATGGCGGCGTGGATGCGCGCCAGGTCCCGGTGCACGTCGTTCACGGTCTGGGAGGCGCCTTTGGAGTACTTGGACTCGGACAACGTCGGGTGGTCGCCGTACTGGCCGCCGTGGTCGTCCGCGAGGGCGACGCCCGCGAACGCGGCGAGTGCGAGGCACGCGAGAAGCCTCGCGGCGAAGGAAGTGGATGCGCGCATGGTGAGGGAGGCGCTTTTGGGGCAGGGAGGGTGGAGGGGACACGCGCGAGCAAAGGTCGACGTGCGTTTGGAAGTGACGACACGGCAAACACGGGCAGGCTCGATACGGGAAACGGGTTCGTGTTCCAGTTTGTCAAGGCATAGTACGTCCAGTGCGTGTCGAATCGCAATCTCCGAGGCTCGAGCCTCGGTTTCCGTTTCGACCGAACGCGGTGTCGCGCGCCCGAGGCCGCACGAAGATGTCGACCGGCCGAGGCCAGGGGGGCTGCAAAAATATTCGTTTTTCGTTTTTCGCACGAACGAACGACAAAGGCCGGCCTCTCAGCGCGTATCGGTCACCGCATCCAAGAAAACCTCGGAACCGCGATGACTGGACGACAACACGCCACACGCTGTCTCAAACCGCTCATACTCACGTGCGCGAACCACGTCCCCCACGACACCAGTTCCCAACGTCCCGACCATGACCAACACCTCAACTCATCGTCCTCGCCGCGCCGCCCCTCGAGGCGCGCGCCTCGCGCTGTGCCTCGCCTTCGTCGTCGCCATGGCCGCCGCCCGCCCCGCGGAGGCTTTTAAGTGGAAGTGGTGGAAAGCGAAGGCTGTCGCATCTTACGACGGCGACATGGACATGAAGGACACGTCAATGAAGGGTGGCCACCACATGAACATGAAGCACATGATGCACAGCTCGGGAGGCAAGTGGTCCGGCAAAGACAAGTGGTCCGGCGACGACTCCGAGTGCGACGACTGTGGCACGTGGTGGAAGGCGAAGCAGTGGGACAAGGACTCGTGGTGGGGCAAGCACACCAAGCGCCAAGACAGGGGCACGTGGGTGCCCGGCACCGGCCTTCGCGCCGCGAAGTGCCTTCTTCACCAGTGCGGCTGGGAACTCAAGAAGTGCCGCTTCGACACGACCTGCCGCGAGTCCATCCAGTGCGCAGTCGGTGCGTGACCTCCTCCTCCCCCACGCTTCAACACGTCCTCTTGGACCGGCCGTTTTTGCACCGTTCCTGGCCGCTCGTTTCGGTTCTTTTATTTCTCGGCAGACTCGACAACACAACAACGAGAACGAGTGACGTCGTCACCACTTGTTGTGTCACGGAAGCATCAACTAGCTTTTTCGTTTTTTTCAGTCTCCACAAGTATCGTATTTCCGCCGACTCACAAAACTCTCCCTCCCTCCCAGCGTGCGGCATGGGCGGCGACCCCGCCAGCCGCGCGTGCGCGTTCCAGTGCGCCCTTGATAACCGCAACGATGTTACCGAATCCCTGTTCACGTGCGTCCTTGATAAGGAGTGCATGCCCGAGATGTGAGTCTCTTTCCGACGACGAAAACAAAACTAGTAGAAAATGCTGAACTCGACGATAGCGTTTGCCTCTGTCGCAAACGTTCAGCGCACTAGGTTCGCGACGAAAAGAAAGAAAACGAGTGAGAGACATGGGACCACGGCACAGTTACCCTGACACAGGGACTGTTGTTTCAGTTTGATACCCGATTGAACGACGTGCGCCCTGTGCACAGACGGTGCCGTGGGCCAAGAGTTGTACATATGCATGTATAAATTCACTTCTTTTCTTTACGTTAATTCGTTACTACGTGAGTTAATAGTCACAACAGTTCAACAACACAAACCCTAAGTCGACGCGAACAGGCGCGTGAACACCTTCTCCGCCCACCCCGGAACTTCCAAATCGACCGGCGCGCAAAAGTTCACGAGCGGCGTCTGGACGTGGTACCGCAGCTTCCGTCCTTTCGACGCCCGTCTGTCGACCTGTTTCCTGCGTTTCGGGTTGGTTGGCTTGACGGAGTTTACGCCAAAAGACGGTCCCCGGTTTGATCCCGCGCCGGACCCGAACCCGCCGCGCGTTTCCAGAAACTGCTTAAGCGCCTGTTCGTAGAAATCGGCGTCTTCGTAAACCTCCGCGACTCTTCCTCCGTCTTCGAGGGAGTCGCCGAGCAATTTTTCGGCATGTTTTTCCTCCGGATCGTCCGGGTTCGAACTGCCGGGGCCCCCCCCCCCCACAAGCGGCTCGCCCAGCCGTCGCGGCGCCAAGTGCGCGGGCGGGCGGCTGCGCTTGACGAGCCGGTCCGGTAACCGCATCGCGCTCCGCACTTGTCGCGACAAACTCTGGTCAAACGCGGTTAACGAGTTGTTTCCGTTTTTTTGACTCCCCGTTACATCCCCGACCTTCCCAGAACTGACCTGCGCTTTCCGGTGCCACCGGTCACAGGATTGGTCTTTGAAGTTGGCGAACTCTTTGTACATTTTGTCGGTCAACGACCAAACCAGGTCGTGCGGCTTTCCTATCAAATCCAGTCGCGACGCCTCGGCGAAGACGCCGCGGGATTTGCGCTTCCCTAAAGTGCCGTCGAGCTCGTTCGCATGCGCGATCGCGGGATTGCACTCCATCAAACTCGCTTGCAGGCGAAGCAGCGCGTCCAGAGTTTGGCGCGCCGCCGCCGCCGCTTTCGCGAGCGCGGGCGCGACGTCGGGATCCAGCTGTTTCAAAGATTGCAAATACGAAGGCGTCGGCATCTTTGCCGCTAGGTTCAGGCTTTTCTGTAAGACGATTCGCGTGCGCAGCGACCGTTCCCACGACGCGTTCTGCGTGCGCACCGCGACGCCTTTCGCGCAGTTTTGCGATTTCGTGACCAGCAACCTGTTGGTTTCCGCCTCCTCCGCCCGCACCGCGGCGAGCTGTTCTTCCAAATCCTCGTCCACCGGCGCCGGCGAGGTCATCGGATACGCGTAATCCTCATCCTCATCCGCGTACGGATCGTCTTCGGATAACTCGTCGTCGTCATCAACAGAAACTTCCTCGTCGTCACCCGAAACGCCTTCCTCTTCGGATAACTCGTCGTCATCATCAACGGAAACATCCTCGTCGTCACCTGAAATGCCTTCGTCTTCGTCTTCCTCGTCGCTCATGTCCTCCTCCTCCTCCTCCTCCTCCTCCCCCGCCCAGACTCCCTCCATCGCTTTCCGCGAACTGGATTTCCCCACGTACTCGCCGTCGTCCAGCGCGATGCCAACCCGCATGCGGAGTTTTCCCTTGCCCTTGCCTGCAGCGATAGCTGCGTCACCCTTCGTCGGTCTACGCACGCCTTCGTCGTCGTCCGACTCGCCGAACGGGGGCGCGCCGGCGTCCGCGTCGGCGTCGGAATCGGAGTCGTCGAGATCCTCATCTCGTCGCCCAAGCGCCCCGCCGGTGGGGTCGAAGTCATCGTCACCCAGCTCCGTGCTTACGGGAGTGGGAATACCCAAGCCAGCCAGGGTTGCGGCGAGGCCGCCGCCGGGGCGGCGTCGAACGTGAGGCTCGCCGCTCCTCATCCGGGCGTCGTAGCGTCGCGGTCTGATGATGCGAAAGTCGGCGGCGCTCTGCAGGACTTTACTTTCAGCCGCCGACGAAAACCGGAGCGAAAACACAGGTTGCATTTTTTCATAGGACCTTTTTGCAGGTTTCAAACCCGGGAATTGTTTGATCGCACTGTTTCGATCGCATATTGTTTTGGGTTGATCGACGTTTTGCGCTCGATTTTGCGGTTTCTCTTTTATCAACGGTGCCCTTTTTTTTCTGAGATCGATAGTCTCGCCCGCGCGGTGCTGGAGACGCACGGCACACGGCGTGCGTGACGTCCACGATGAGTGAGACGTACTGGGTAGTGACGCAGAACTTGCTTCAGGGGTCGTCACCACTGGTGACGAAGCCGAAGGTAACCACCGATCGCTTCCTCGCGCCGTAGCGGCACCTCTAGCTCGGGGTTTGAAACGCCTCGCCCTTGTTGATATCTACTTCTCCCATCGTCGTCGTACATGAGACTCACCGTCCCCCCCCCCCCCCCATAAAAAACACAGCTCACGGAGTCCCTCCTGAAAAAGCCCCCGTTCCGGTTCCTGCACGACGTCGTTTCCGAGGTGATGAGGAACACGGGTTACGGGGCTGGGCTTTTTACGGGCGCCGAGGTTGACGCCGGGGCCATCAAGGACAAGGATGGAAAAGTGAGTTGGCTTTCCAAAATTATCGACTGCGTCGCAATCGACTCGAATTTCGCTTCAGAAATACCTGTCGCGCGGCCGGTGAAAATAGTAGCCGGCTTGGAACCGGAGTTGACGAATTTGTTCCTTCAGGCTCTGGCAAAGGCTGCAACGAAAGGCGATGGCGCGGAGGCGGCGCGACGGGTTCTGAGCGGCGAAACCGCTGAGTCGGTTGCTGCGGCGAAACGGAAACACCATTCTTCAAGTCAATCTGCGAGTCATCAGACAAAGCAACGCACGTCCTTCGACCCGTTCGCGGGCGGCGAGGAGGACAGGACCACCGGTCATGACTCGCAACGAGCTTCCATAAAGACCTCGGAACCGGATTCGCCGGTAGAGGCAATTACCCAGAAACGGGAAGCGGCGCGCCCCACCAGCGCGAGGCGCGCGCCGCCGAGGGTTAAGGAAAAAGAGCCATCCTCGCTTCCCGAACTGTCGCCGCCTAAAGCGAAAGCAGTCCTTGGATCGATCCCGGGTGGGGATGGGGATTTAGGTATCTCAGGACCTGACCGCGCAAAAGGCGGAGTCGCGGCTGCTGTGATGCGTGAACGCGATGACTCGGAAAGCGACGATGAGTTGGACCAGGTTGGGATTGGGATGGACGACTTTGACGGCGACGCGAAAGTAACCACGGACCCACACGCGCCCACCGGCGCGCTGGTGAGGGACATGCTGGCCGCGAAAATGGAGGGTGACACCGCGTTGGGTGGGTTTGGTAACGTGTTTGGGGAGGTGGACGACAACGGGGGTTCGAACCCGGGGGGGGGGGTTATTTTGGGGTCGCGACGACGGCGGCGAGGAGACACTACTGGGAGCACGGGCGATGCTGTTTCGAATGAAAACGGTTCGGCTCGGCTCTCCGCGGACGTTTTCGCGGACCAGAACGAGAACACGAAAAAGAAAAGCGCAGCTAGTGACTCGACCACCGACCTCAACGCTGTGCGTGACAAAGTACAGCTTCTTACGCAAACAACCAACCCGCTGGGCAAAGCCATGGACGCTTTGGCGGAGAACGAGGGTTCCATTAAACGCGAAACTTTGTTTTGGCGTTTGGAACGCGCTAAACACTGCGTTTTAGCGGCAGAAACGCGGGGACTGGTGGCGAGTGATAAGAGTTCACGGAGTACCGATGACCCAAGTTCAAGGAGTAATGACCCGGAAACAGCCGTTGGCAAAAACTCCGCGGTGGACGAGGCTTTGGAATCCGTGGAGGAGGACATTACCCAAATGCGCGAAAAAATCAAACTCGCGCGTTTCGATATCGCGGCAAATGATTTGCGCATCCAAAAAGTCCTAGCCATGGTCGTCGCGCCGAGTTAGAGTTGTCGTGTGGGTATTTATTCACACACACCCTATTGTACCCACTCAGGGCTGCGTATCGCGACTACGCGCATCCCTTCACTTCACCCCTACGAGTATACCTCCGCCGGTAAAACTGATTCAACGCATTCATATCTCCTTCATTCATCACCTCACCCGTACACCTCCATCTACTACTACTCCCCCATTCACTTCCCTCCTCCCCAAATTCCGCTTCCCTTTGTAACCGTGATCTTGCCCCCACCGCCACTGCCTTCGTACTTTTTTAAGTAATCGCACCCCAGCGATTCCCGCGTGCTAACCTTCGTGAACGGGTTCGTGCCACTCGCGTTTTCGCAAAGCGCAATCGCCTGGGTGGGTGTTGACGAAAAAGGTCAGTCGCGAGTCGGCCGGGTGTACTGTATATCGCGATGTATGGACAAACAGTCACCAGCTGAGAGATAAAACAGTGCACCTGTGCGGTATGTAGTTGTCGCGAGTACCTGTAAATGTTACTGCCGTAGTGCACTCACCGAGGGGACGTAAACAGTGTCCTGGATTTGGGAAAGGCCAACACATGGCCGTACCTGGTACCGGTCCACCACGGCTTCGGTGAAATCCGCGTTGGTCACGTCGACGTCGCCTGGCACGAAAAAATCGAAAGTGTCAGTTGGCCGTGACGCGTATATCTGGGATTGGTATGAGGGATTGGAAAGGGTAGGCCCTGTACTCCATAGTATGAGGGATTGGAATAACCGTCCCTTCCCTTTCGTAACGCGCCCTTCGCAGAACGAGTATATCGCGATGTATGGACAACAGTCGCCAGCTTCGGTAATGTGTATGGGCAAACAATCAGGGGAATGTGTATGGGCAAAAAGTCAGGGGAACGTGTTGGGTGGGAAAGCCCCGCACCTAAATCGCTCCGCGTGAAGTTGGCGTTTGTCGCGATTACGTTTCTGAAGTTGGCTCCTCGCAACACGACGTAATCAAGAAACGCGCTCTG
>Ga0302136_1001583_pt1 | contig 10393 bp, 9 predicted proteins | sample CBN3_20m_MG_FD_203116 | JGI IMG/M metagenome (GOLD analysis project Ga0302136, IMG submission 203116) | Marine microbial communities from Western Arctic Ocean, Canada - CBN3_20m | ecosystem: Environmental > Aquatic > Marine > Oceanic | place: Canada: Western Arctic Ocean | collected 2017-09-15
ATCAAAGCGTTTGGCAGAAGAAACTCCAAATAGTTGGTATGTAAATCAATATGATAATCCATCAAACTGTAAGGCTCATTTTATGAGTACGGGTCCAGAAATCTGGAAACAAACCGATGGTAAGGTTACACATTTTGTAGTTGGCGTAGGTACCGGGGGTACCATAAGTGGTGTTGGTAGTTACCTTAAAATGAAAAACCCTAATATTAAAATATGGGGAATTGACACCTACGGAAGTGTATTTAAAAAATACCATGAAACGGGTATTTTTGATGAAAACGAAATTTACCCCTACGTTACAGAGGGCATTGGAGAAGATATTTTACCTCTCAATGTTCGTTTTGAAGTTATCGACGGCTTTACCAAAGTAACCGATAAAGATGCAGCCATCTGGACGCAAAAATTATCAAAAACCGAAGGAATGTTTCTGGGTAATTCTGCAGGTGCAGCCATGAAAGGCTTGCATCAATTAAAACAGCATTTCTCAAAGGATGATGTGATTGTTGTCTTGTTTCATGATCATGGTAGTAGGTATGTTGGTAAAATGTACAATGACCAGTGGATGCAACAAATGGGATACGTAGAGTAAATAATTTAGTGTTTTACACCTTTTATAAGGTCCTCTTAAATGCTCTTATTTATGTGAAATGAGTCTAAGGTTTCAGTAAAAAAATAAGTAACTTGCATAGATGTTACAATGGCTTTACAGCGCGAGGCATTATTTTGAGCGGCATGGATATTATGTCTGTTCACGCTTAGCAGACCGCCTTGGTATGCGGGCCAAAAGTGTACGGCTATTTTTTATTTATTTGTCTTTTGCTACCTTAGGAGTTTGGTTTGCTATATACCTTACATTGGGTTTTTGTTTCCGCTTAAAGGATTTAATATATACCAAAAGAACATCTGTATTTGATTTATGAAAAAGATTTTTCAATCTAAGATATATGTTGCTGTTTTATTATTGTTGGCTGTTTTTATTGCCGGTGTGTTTGGCTATAAATTTATTTCAGAGTACTCTTGGATAGATGCTTTTTACATGACAGTAATCACCATTACTACAGTTGGTTTTGGAGAAGTTGTACCCTTAGATGATGTAGATAAGTTATTTACATCTGTGTTAATACTTTCTAGTATTTTTATTCTAGCCTATGCTATTTCTGTAATTACAGAATACATGTTAAGTAAAAACAATATTGGTAATTTAAGAGAAAAGAGAATACATAAAATAATTGATAGTATGAAAGATCACGTTATTGTTTGCGGCTATGGTAGAAACGGAAAACAGGCTGTTGAAAAATTAATAGCCTACAAAAAGCCTTTTGTTATTATAGAGAAAGACCATGAAGTGGTTGACAAATTTGGATCAGCAGCCCTTTTTGTGGAGGGAAATGCTAGTGATGATGAGGTCCTTAAAGAGGCTGGCGTGAACCGTGCTAGCACCTTAATTTGTGCCCTGCCCAGTGATGCAGATAATTTGTTTATTGTGCTAACGGCTAGACAAATGAATCCTAACCTAAGAATTATAAGCCGCGCCACCGAAGAGACTAGTTACAAGAAATTAAAACTTGCCGGGGCAAACAATGTAATACTTCCAGAGAAAATAGGGGGAGACCATATGGCATCCCTTGTGGTGGTTCCAGATTTAGTAGAGTTTTTAGATAACTTGTCTGTATCTGGAGAGAAAGACAGCATTAATGTTGAGCAAATTCCTTTTGAGAAGATGTGTCTTTTGGGACAAAAGCAAGCCATTAAAGATTTAGATATCAGAAAAAAAACGGGATGTTCTGTAATAGGGTATAAGTCTCCAACTGGAGAATATATCGTAAACCCAGAGCCGTCCATGATTTTAGAAAAAGATTCTTTATTAATTCTTATTGGGCGTCCTGTTCAAATAGAAAGTCTCAAGCAGTTGTACAATGTTTGATATTTCCTTTAGAATTTAATGACTATTTACTTGAATTTGGGTTAATTTTTTAGCATCTTGCTTTGCTTAAATTCTAAACTAAACTTAACTCTTATTATGAAGAAATTTCTTCTTTCTCTATTTACAATACTAGCACCCGTTTTTTTGTTTGCACAAGAAGCTCAACAAAAAAGTATTGATGAAGTAATCAACGAAAAATTCGGTAACGCTACCGGCTGGTTTGTGGAATTAATTTTCGCACAAATTCCAGTAACAGACGAGGTTGGAATTCCATGGGTAGTAATTATGCTCCTTGGTTTTGCTACTTTTTTCACCATTTACTTTAAGTTCATCAATATTAGCGGTTTCTCTACTGCACTGAATGTTGTGCGAGGGAAATACGATGAACTAGATCACCCACAGGCGGGAGTCTTAAAGGGAGATTTAACTCCTGGGGCAGATATTCCAGAGACCATTAGAGTAGAGGGTGAAGAAGGTGAGGTTTCTCATTTTCAAGCATTAACAGCTGCACTTTCTGGAACCGTTGGTTTAGGGAATATAGCAGGAGTTGCCATAGCGATCACCATTGGTGGTCCTGGAGCAACACTTTGGATGATTATTGCTGGATTACTAGGTATGACATCAAAGTTTGCTGAGTGTACCCTGGGTGTTAAATACAGGGATGTAGATGAGCATGGAACTGTTTTTGGGGGCCCTATGTATTACCTTAAAAAGGGATTGAGCGAGAGAGGTGCTGCAGGCCTTGGTAAGGTACTTGCTGTTTTGTTTGCTATCTTTTGTATTGGCGGCTCATTTGGAGGAGGAAACATGTTCCAGTCTAACCAAGCTGCTATTATTTTTAATGACACTGCAGGATTTACAGGAGGTGCTTCTGGACTGATATTTGGTATTGTAATGGCTGTTTGTGTCGGTTTTGTTATCATTGGAGGTCTTAAAAGAATTGCCGCTGTAACAGAAAAAGTGGTTCCATTTATGGTAGGGATTTACCTACTGGCTGCCTTGGTAGTAATTGGTATGAATTTCACAGAAATAATTCCTGCTTTTGGTAAAATTTGGAATGGTGCTTTTGCTCCTATGGGAGTTGCTGGTGGATTTGTTGGAGTGCTTGTACAAGGATTTAGACGTGCTGCATTCTCTAATGAAGCGGGTGTAGGTTCTGCAGCAATTGCGCATTCTGCAGTTAAAACAAAATATCCTGCTAGTGAAGGTATTGTTTCTTTACTTGAGCCTTTTATTGATACTGTAGTGGTGTGTACTATTACGGCTTTAGTAATTGTGATTACCGGAAATTATTTAGACGCTGGCGCTGCAAGTGGTGTACAATTAACTAGTGATGCATTTGCTTCTGCAATACCATGGTTTCCATACGTACTTACTGGTGCTGTAATCTTATTTGCATTCTCTACCATGATTTCTTGGTCTTATTACGGGCTTCAGTCTTGGTTGTTCCTTTTTGGAAGATCAGAGAGAAATGTGATGACCTACAAAATTGTATTTTGTTTATTCACAGTATTAGGAGCTTCAATAAGCCTGGGTGCGGTAACAGATTTTTCTGATGCCATGATCTTTGCAATGGCTATTCCTAATTTAATTGGTGTGTCATTATTATTACCTAAAGTAAAAGAAGAATTAGTAAAATATAGAGATGCAATCAAGGCTAGTAAAAGCTAATCTATAATACATATACACGCATAACTCCCCAGTTACAAATCTAAGGAGTATTATGCCAAATTTTAAATCCCATTTCGAGTTTGACAACCAACAACGAAGTGGGATTTTGCTATTGTGCTTTCTCATCGTTGGGCTGTTTTGTGTCTTATATTTTTATAAACCCTCACCCGTTTTATTGCTTGATACTTCTTCACCACAGATATTAAAACAACAAGCATACCTAGATTCTTTACGTCTTCAGGCCTTAGAGAGAAAAAAGCCCAAACGCTATGCTTTTAATCCTAATTTTATCTCAGATTATAAAGCATATACTCTGGGTCTCTCTGCCGAGCAGTTTGATAGGCTTTCCCGCTATAGAAGTAAAAACATGTGGATTAACAGCATTGAAGATTTTAAGAGGGTGACTAAGGCTTCAGACAGCCTTATGGCACTATTAGGACCGTTGTTTAAATTCCCGGATTGGGTCGTAAAATCAAAACCTTCTAAAGCTCAAAAAAACTCAAGTCTTGCATTGTCTTACAAAGATAAAATAGATTTAAACATTGCCACCCAAACGCAACTTCAAGAAGTGCGAGGTATAGGCCCTGCCTTGAGCGCAAGAATTATATCTTATAGATTAAAACTAGGTGGTTTCTCTGTAGATAAACAATTGCTAAGTGTCTGGGGTTTGAGTGAGAAGGTAGTTGCCAATGTCTTAGGTAGCTTTACGGTCAAGACGCCAAAAGAAATAATTAAGATTGCTGTAAATACAGCATCTGCCTCAGATATTGCCACGATTTCTGGAATATCCTATGACCTTGCTAAGCAGATTTGGGAATTCCGGGTCTTGCGCGAAAAAATAGTATCTCTATCTGAGCTTCAAAAAATAGAGGGAATGACCACAAGTAAATATGCCTTAATTGAGTTATATTTGCATGTAGAATAACTAACAAAAAGAGCTTTCTTTTATAGTTGTTTTATACATCGTATTAAATATCAATATTAAATAGTTAGCCTTACAGTATGAGTTTATATTTTACAGAAGAGCATGAGTTTTTTAGAAAGAGTTTTCAAGACTTCTTGAAAAAAGAGGTGGTTCCTCACATTGATGCCTGGGAGCAAACAGGTACTATAGATCGTTTCATTTGGGAAAAATTTGGAGAGATGGGTTATTTTGGCCTTGCAACTCCTGAGGCTTATGGTGGGATGGACTTAGATATTTTTTATACTATTATTTTTATTGAAGAACTGCAAAAAATAAACAGTGGTGGTTTTGCTGCTGCTATTTGGGCTCATGAGTACTTGGCTATGACTCACCTCAATAAGGAGGCTAACGAGGCTCAAAAACAAAAATATTTAGTACCTAGTGTTACTGGAGAAAAAATAGGTTGTTTGTGTATTACAGAGCCTTTTGGTGGAAGTGATGTTGGAGGCATGAGAACTACAGCTGTAAAAAAAGGCGATACTTATGTAATTAACGGATCCAAAACTTTTATTACAAATGGGGTGTACAGCGATTATTTAATAGTAGCTGCAAAGACTTCACCAGAACTAGGAAATAAAGGAATCAGCATTTTTGTGATGGATAGAAATCTTCCTGGTATTAGTGCCACCAAACTTGATAAATTAGGTTGGAGGGCAAGTGATACAGCAGAGATAGCTTTTGACAATGTTGTAATTCCTGCAGAAAATTTAATGGGAGAAGAGAACCTTGGTTTTCCATACATTATGCAACACTTCGCTCTTGAGAGATTAATCATGGGAGTAAATGCACATGCAAGAAGTGAGTGGGCTTTAGAATATACTATAGGGTACATGAAAGAACGTACTGCTTTTGGAAAGCCTATTTCAAAGTTTCAAGCTCTGCGTCATAAAGTTGCAGATTTGGCAAGTGAGGTAGAAATGGCTAAAACCTTTAACTATGTTACGGCAAAACGCTTAGATGATGGTGAGTATGTAGTTAAGGAGGCAACCATGTCTAAACTATTATCAACAAAAATTGCAGATCAAGTTGCCTATGATTGTGTGCAGCTCCTTGGAGGATATGGCTACATGGAGGAGTATCCACTAGCAAGAAACCTAAGAGATAGTAGGTTGGGGCCTATTGGAGGAGGTACTTCAGAAATACTAAGAGAGATTATCTCTAAGATGGTAATTGATGGCGTTAATTATAAGCCAGCTACATAAATTAGATACAATATAAACCAAATCTAGGTGTTATAAACAGTACCCCCAAAGTGTTGTGTTTTGCAGCGTTTTGTTGTTTTTAAAATTAATAGCCCATGCCCAAAAATAACAACCTGCATAGATTTTTTTTGCTCGTCTTGCTGTGCTTAGTTTCTATAAGCGTGACTTCTCAAATAGAAATTAAAAACAAGATTGTAGATTTTGCGAGCTTTGCTCCCCTAAAGAGTGCTAGTGTGTATGTTAAAAACACAACCATTGGTACCATTACAAATACAGATGGTAGGTTTTTGTTGAGTATTCCAAAAAGGTATGCCAATGACACCTTGGTTATTTCCTCTATTGGTTACAAGAGTTTTAAGTCTTTGGTCAGCAGTTTTGATAGCACGATGGATATCTTTCTAGAGGAGGATATTGCATCTTTAGATGAAATTCTATTAATAGCAGAAACAAGACCCAAAACTGGAAATGACATTGTGCTTCGCGCTATTGAGGAGTTACCCCAAACCCTCCCTGATAGTTCCTATATACAAAAAGGGTTTTTAAGACATAAGGAGCGTAATTCAAGTGAGTATAAATGGCTTGTAGAGAGTGCTATTACTTTGTATGACTCTAGTTATGATGCTGGATCAAAAAACACGCTACGTCTCAACGTAGACCAAACACGCAAGAGTTATGATTTAAGAGATGTTGACAGTCTTTTTGCGTACACTTCTTACCTTAAAAAAAGAACAAAAAACAAAACCCTTCGTAAAAACAACTTGCGGCGAGATACTATTTCTACGGCATCACTAGTTGAGGCAATTCGCTGGAATGACCAGCGGGTAAATGGGCTAGATAAGCTCTTTAGAGGTAAAATAAATATTGTTAGAAATGCCAATGCCACCAGCGCGCTTTTTGGTGAAGATATATTGGCTCGTCATGAGTTTAGGTTAGATACGGTGCTGGTAGAAAATGAGAAAAAATTATATAAAATTGAGATATTAAAAGGAGTAGATTTTGTGGGTTTAAACACCCCAGATATCTACAACGAAGGTTTTCAGGCCAAAGGGTGGATCTACATAGATTGGGACTCATGGGCTATTAAAAAGGTAATGTATGAGCTGGTGGCTAGCTCAGAGAATCAAGTTAAACGTAGTAAGAGTTTGTTTGGCACTCTTTTAAACCACAAACTAGTGATGACCTACATGGAGTATCAAGGAAAGATGTACCCTAAGTATATTTATTATGAAACTCCTAAGCTAGTAAATGCTGGAGATCGTTCCTCTGATCAATTAGATAAAGACGGAAATGCTACCCAAGACAAAGCAGATTTTTATTACAACACAGTACAAGAAATTGTTTTTACTGAAATCATTAGGGATCCAGAGCTTATAAAGCTGGAACGGTCAAAAACCTGGACCGAAGATATTTTCTCTCCCCAGCCGTATCGTCCAGAGTTTTGGGAGAACTATAATGTTTTGTTAGAGAGTAAAGAAGAAGAAAAACTCATAAAGGATCTAACCATAAGGGCAGGTTTGTTTAAGCAGTAACCTTGCTTTGGGGTACTGTATAGATTATTATCATAGATTTTATTAAAAAAAATAAAATTCATAATTCATAATTCATAATTTGTTTCTACTTTTGTCGTCCAATTGAGAGGAGGTTATGGAACTATGTTAATTATACCAATTAAAGACGGAGAAAATATCGACAGAGCACTAAAGCGTTTCAAACGTAAGTTTGACCGTACAGGTACAATGCGTCAACTACGTGCACGTCAAGCATTCTCAAAGCCATCGGTTGTGAGAAGAAAAGAAGTACAGAAAGCACAGTATATTCAAGGACTAAGAGACGCAGAAGAAATTTAGTATTCTGCTCCTTATACATATCAAAAACCGCTACACATTTGTGAGCGGTTTTTTTATTGCCTACATTTATTTTTTAATTAAAAAAATGCCCTTCAAACCCTTTACAGATTATTTGCTGTTAGAGAAAAAATATTCTCCTCATACCGTGGCGGCATATACTAGAGATTTAGAGCGTTTTTTTGATTTTATAACAAACCAGTATGAACTGGTTTCATTGCTTTCGGTAAATTATAGTATGGTGCGCAGCTGGATTGTATATCTTGTAGATACAGGTATCTCAAACAGTAGTATTAATCGCAAGATATCTTCTTTAAAAACCTATTATAAGTTTCTTTTAAAAACCAGTCAGATATCTGAAACCCCTCTGGCAAAACACAGGGCTTTAAAGGTTGCCAAAAAAGTGCAAATTCCATTTTCAGAAACAGAGGTAGAAGATGTCTTGGAGTTGTTTGATCAGGCCAATGATTTTGAAACCCTTCGAGATAAATTAATCGTTGAGCTTTTTTACAGCACTGGTATGAGAAGAGCAGAACTTATAGGGCTTAGGCTTTCTGATGTTTTTGAGATTCAAAAAACCATTAAGGTGTTAGGTAAAAGAAACAAAGAGCGAATCATACCCCTGTTGCCCTCAGTGCTAACTACTATAGCCAAATATAAAATCTTTAGAGAAGCCTTGCCTTGTCTGGGCGCTTCAAATACATTGCTGCTAACCTCAAAAGGGAATCCTATATACGAGACCTTGGTGTATCGTGTGATTACCCGTTATTTTTCTAAAACTTCATTAAAAGTAAAAAAGAGTCCTCACATTTTAAGACATTCTTTTGCCACTCATTTATTAAACCAGGGAGCTGAGCTTAATGCCGTGAAGGAGTTGTTGGGGCATGCCTCTTTAGCCTCCACCCAGGTGTATACTCACAATAGTATAGACACCCTAAAACAGGTGTATAAAAATGCCCACCCAAGAAATTCAAAATGAGGGAGTTATTGGGGGCTTGTGTTTCTTCTAAAATTAATTCAAAAAAAGCTTTGCGTATCTATATGATTTGAATATTTTTGCCGCCGGAATTATTGTGAAGCTTTAAATAAATTTTCCAACAATTTGTTTTGTAGAAAAAATTAAATCTTTACATTTGCAATCCGTTAGAAATAGCGGGGTTCTTTATGTAGATTTATTCAGCATAAAAAAACATAAAAAGCCGATGTAGCTCAGCTGGCTAGAGCAGCTGATTTGTAATCAGCAGGTCGTGGGTTCGAGTCCCTCCATCGGCTCTTTAGATTTTGAAAAGTTTGGTTTCTTTTTTGTAGTTAGAAACACTTAATATATGGAGGTCTTTTTAAATGTTAGTTCTTTAAAATATTGATTCAAATTTGAATAATACATTCAAAGTAAAAAAATAGGGGAGATACTCAAGCGGCCAACGAGGGCAGACTGTAAATCTGCTGACTACGTCTTCGCAGGTTCGAATCCTGCTCTCCCCACAAACTTTTTTACTCTTAAATGTCTACAATCGCTACTATTACCATATTGCGATTGTGGTTTTTTGAAATTGAAAGCTTGAGAAACCATCGTGTTTCTCTTTAAAAGCGGGAGTAGCTCAGTTGGTAGAGCGTCAGCCTTCCAAGCTGAATGTCGCCAGTTCGAACCTGGTCTCCCGCTCAATTTCCATCCTTGCAGTTTTGTGAGGATATTGTTGTTTACAGGCGTTTCATCTGCAAATAACAAGCAGCTCTTTTGAGTTTTGATTTGATTTTTTATTGAATCAGACGTGAGACCAGCAAGCAAAAGCCGGTGTAGCTCAGGGGTAGAGCGTTTCCTTGGTAAGGAAGAGGTCACGAGTTCAATTCTCGTCATTGGCTCAAAATAGATAAGTATAAATACAATTGAACACTAATATATAACTAAGTTAAATTAAATACAAAATGGCAAAGGCAACATATGATCGTTCGAAACCACACCTTAATGTAGGTACTATTGGACACGTAGATCACGGTAAAACAACATTAACAGCTGCAATTACTAAGGTATTAGCAGACGCTGGTTTTTCAGAAGCATCGGCTTTTGATCAAATTGACAACGCTCCAGAAGAAAAAGAGCGTGGTATAACAATTAACTCTTCGCACGTTGAGTATGCGACGGCTAACCGTCACTACGCACACGTTGACTGTCCAGGTCACGCCGATTATGTAAAGAACATGGTTACGGGTGCTGCACAAATGGATGGAGCAATACTAGTTGTTGCTGCAACTGATGGACCAATGCCACAAACACGTGAGCATATCCTTTTAGGACGTCAGGTAGGTATTCCACGTATCGTTGTATTTATGAACAAAGTAGATATGGTTGATGATGAGGAATTACTTGAGCTAGTAGAGATGGAGATCAGAGATCTTTTATCTTTCTACGAGTATGATGGTGATAATGGACCTGTAATCGCTGGTTCTGCACTTGGTGCATTAAACGGTGAGCAAAAATGGGTTGATACTGTTGTTGAATTAATGGAAGCTGTTGATACTTGGATCGAAGAGCCGTTAAGAGAGGTAGATAAGCCTTTCTTGATGCCTATTGAAGATGTATTCTCAATTACTGGTCGTGGAACTGTAGCTACAGGTCGTATCGAAACGGGTATTGCAAACACTGGAGATCCTGTTGAGATTATCGGTATGGGAGCTGAGAAATTAACTTCTACAATTACTGGTATTGAAATGTTCCGTCAAATCCTTGATAGAGGAGAAGCTGGAGATAACGCTGGTATTCTTTTAAGAGGTATTGAGAAATCAATGATCT
>Ga0302136_1001591_pt1 | contig 10376 bp, 11 predicted proteins | sample CBN3_20m_MG_FD_203116 | JGI IMG/M metagenome (GOLD analysis project Ga0302136, IMG submission 203116) | Marine microbial communities from Western Arctic Ocean, Canada - CBN3_20m | ecosystem: Environmental > Aquatic > Marine > Oceanic | place: Canada: Western Arctic Ocean | collected 2017-09-15
AACCGACCACAATCTAAGTATTAAAATAGAAAAACGTCCATTTCCTGGCGCTTCTGTGTTTGAAGATCTAGTGGTCGCCAAAGGGAATATATTTGCGAAAAAAACATTATCTCGAGACAACATACCTGTTGTAGTTTTTGATGCTGGGTTCGGGTCAATGGACGCAACTTCGGACATTGATATTAGCGTTGTAAGTACAAATATAAATGTCTTGACTGAATGGATTCAATATCTACAAATACAACAAGAAAATATTAATATTACGTTTACTCAGTATTGGGACTCAAATTTTTATTTTGTGCCTGGCATTGTAATAGAAAGCAAGTTAGTGCCCAAATTACAGAAAGATTTGGAAAAGACATTGCCAAATAAGGAAACAATGATAAGAGACGCGGAAATGATTGAAAAATACGCAACAGCGTACGTAGAAAAAAGATCTATAAAATTGGGCGAATATTATGTTTATCCAAATGCTGATGCAGTGGGATTCAATAAGGATGCTGAAATCGAACAATATGAGGCGATGGCATATTTTGGTGAAATTTGTTTAAAAAGAAAAAATAATCACCAACAAATCAGCAATGATTTGGCTTGTACTAAAATAGAAGGGTTGATATGTGCCGGTTCATTGGCCATTTGTGGTGTGTTCGGAAAGGAACTCCAAGAAAAATACATTGGAAAAATGGAAAATAGCCAGCCGTGGCGTTTGGTCACGGCATTTGAAATGTTGTGGAATCTAAAGATACATATGCACGGAACTGATGTCAAAACAAAATATTTAGAACGTTTAGACAATGTACTAAAACAAGGAGATAATTCATGTACAGAGGACATAAGAAAGTTTATTACGGACGATATTAAAAAAATAAAAAAAGCCCATAAATCTACCCCATTGTCGGGGGTGTTGTCGTTTATCAATATGGTGATAGAAGATGAACAAAACGGGACTAAATGCCTCAAAAAAACCACCGAAGTAAAAAATCGTACACTCGAAGACAATATAGAGTTGTTAAAAAATTTGATAACTCTATACGCAAATTCGGATAATGTGGCCACAATCACCAATACATATCCACCCGTCGCTAATTTTATAACTTATTGTGTAAAGGAATGCGTGTTTAATTCTCCATAATAATTCTGATACATTGCCAGAAAGCGGTTGCGAACAGATAGCATGCCACTTGCAAATCAACGATATTAAACATTAAAAGAGACACTAGACCTATTATTGCACACCAGAGTATGGACATAGACGCAAAATAGTGATGATCATCTTTCATGAAACAATCAAAGCACATGGCCATTTGTATAATTAAGATACCTAATAATGATGTGACGGGTTGACGTAACTTATGGACACCGTAATAGATAATTACCCAAACCATAGAAAACATAAGATTCGGCAGGATAATAAACATTTAATTTTTTAGAACTATTTACATAACCTATATACTTTATGACAAAATGCAAGCTGGACTTGCTTATGTTGCTGGTACGGCCGGAAAGATGGTTGTTACATCTGCAGTATCTCCTGTCATTGGCTCGACCATATCGTTAATTACATCGTTTCGAACATCAACACAAGGAACTATGACATTGCAACAAATCATTCAAAAAAGAGACATTACTTGCACATTACAAACTATAGAGGCCACTATGATAGCTTTAAAATGTGAAAAAGAGCCGCTCAAAACGGCATCAGAACATGTGGTCTCTTGTATTCTCCAAATACACCAAATACTTACTAAAATTGCCGATGTGACGGCAAATCATAATGCAGGTTATATATCAAGATGGAGACAGTTGGTCTTGGACAACGAAATAGAACAATTGGAAAATCTTATGGACATATTATCAAAAAGATTTAAACTCATGTGTGATATACGCTCTGTTGTAGAATAACATATATTATTTAAATCTCACAAAACATGTAAAATAGATTAGTATTGATGAACACAAAAAAAAAGCTTTTTTGTTCTATAAATGGCACATAGATTTATAAACATGCAAATCTTTGTAAAAACACTCACTGGAAAAACAATCACTTTAGATGTTGAACCATCCGATACCATCGAAAATGTTAAAGCTAAAATTCAAGACAAGGAGGGCATTCCGCCGGACCAACAACGGCTCATATTCGCTGGAAAGCAGCTAGAAGACGGTAGAACGCTCTCAGATTACAATATACAGAAGGAAGCGACGCTTCATCTTGTTTTGAGGCTCAGAGGCGGGCTTTTTGAAGGAAACTGTATATGTGATTATTGTTAAAGTTATAAAAGAAATTAATATTATAAGTATATTTTATTATTTAAGCGATGTATTTTTACTGAATGGCAAGTTTAACTACTGTCGTACCACAAAGAAAAAGAAGTATTCTGTTTGTCGAAAAGGTACAAGTCTTTGATCCAAATTCTAACACAACTTATACTTTACCATACAGACCATTACGTCTAAATGATTTCTTCATGGGAGGACATCTTCGTCCAGGTATCATTGAAATACTAAAACATGCTCCCCAAATGCTCACCGACGAATATATTATGCAAAAAATTTTATCGGCGAGAAAAAGAAACGATTTTACACCGAAAACAATCGTCCAATATCTATTGAAAATATTCAATATAAAACTAGAAAATATGAAAAATAGACAATACACATCAATATCGTCCAAATTAATCACAAGAGACATACTCATTTTACTCATTTTTAGATTACAAATGTTTTTAGAACAAATGTCCATTTAATCGCCATAGGATAGTGCAAAAATACCTTCTGCGCCAATGGGATATACAGAACGTTTTCCATTGTCATATTCGACAATACACCAATCTTGATGCTGCTGTCGAACTTGGTTATATTGTTTCTGAACATTTTTCCCATGCAATATACCACCACTGTCCGTATAACCAATAATGATACCTTCGAAATCGACATTCCACTTTGATGACCAATGTCTTCCGCGCCGAGCACGTCTACCTATACTTACATTTTCAGACGTGACAACATGGTCACAATCTTCATATTCTTTTATATGTTCGCGATTCATATCCAAATATCCCAAATGATACGACATTTTGGTTATACTTTTACAAATACAATTTCAATTACACATATGCTTAAATTAATTTTAAAACAATTTCAACTTTTTTATTTTAAAATTCTAATACAAACTGGTGAAAATGTAACCCGGGTGTGCCAAGTTCTTAAAAAATTTATCCATTTTTCTAATGGAGCTACCTCCGTGCATTTAACAACCACGTCAAAATCCGAAGTTTCTGCCACGCTACCAAACGATGCGTCGAATACAACATAAACTTCTTTTGTTTTTTTATTTATTATTGTTATCTTTTTCCATTGGTTTTGGGGGAGCCACCTATTTTTACTTGTTCTTTCGTGTCCTTCCCGAATTTGAGTCCATTCAGATTTGGCCCAATTGGCATCAATATACTCTAACCATGCCTCATATCTTTGTCCATGATAATTACGAGCAGCATTCCCCTTTTTTATTGATACGGTTTTCCAAAATATGGTAGCTTTTATTATATAGATTGTTATAGATTGTTTTAGTAACAGCTTTTTTAAGTTTTTTATTTTTTTTGGCTTGACCCGTATTGGGTTTAATCATCCTGTCAAGATTTATAGTATCAAATATATAGTGTCATTTCAAATGTCGTATTTTAGACAACATTCTAAATTTTGATACTATAAATCTGTTACATACTTGCTAAATGTCAGCCCTCATTATGGAACCACAAAGGCCGCGGAAACGCCAACGCCTAGAGCATAGACATGCCTTTGGGTTCGATGTAACGACGTATTTCGACGAAATATCGCAGAATTACACTTTTCCACGCATTGTGCGCAACCTTGCGAACCGTATAGTCTCTGTAAATGCAGAAAATCAATGTATTTACAAACATCCAAACAAATTTTGGGAAACCGAAACTATCAATGGTATTTTCGCAACATTCAAGGGTTGTTCCAAGAAAATTTTTATATCGGGTATGCACACAAAACATACCGAATCGTTGTATAAGATGGCGTTCAAGATCAGAAACGCTCTTAGAGAACAGCCCAGTGTTTATTTGATCCAAAAGCCCGCTCGAAAGTTTAGAGATGTGGATATTTCAGGAGCCACAAAACAACAACGTCGAAATTCATCCAATGTGATCTACTTGGGAGCTATTCACGATGGTCGTACAGTTGTTCTGAAAACGACAACAGATCCAGGCATGCAATTGGTATATATTTTGGACGCCATTATACACGAACACGTGTCAAAAACAAGTCCAAACTATGTTGCAAAATTGCACTTTGTAGGGTTTGCTGGGGATGCTCTTATTGTCTGTTCGGACCAAATGACGAGCGAAGTTTCTATCGTTTCGTTCATGGGGACTTTAAAACAACGATATAGGCCAGACATTGCTGTCTATACGATGGTTCATTCTTTTTGCTTGGCCGTTCGAAAGTTACAAAGATTTTCGAATTTTACACATCGTGATTGCCATACCAACAACGTTTATTACGATTCGCGGCGGAAAATCACAAAGTTTATAGATTTTGATTGGTCTTGTGTTAAGATTGGGTCGAATAAGATTTCTGTTCCAAGGCATTTGTACGATACGACGAGGCCAGAATATGGAACAAACAAGTCTGTGGATTGTTGTGTATTTTTTCGAACACTTGGTTATTCTTTAAGGGATTGTCCAGTGTTTAAGAAAAAGATATATGATCCACTCATGCGCAGATATGAAGTTGATTCAAGGGAAATGTTAAAGCGTAAAATGCAAACAGGCGATGTGTCGGCCCTTCAAATTTTTAAGATGTCTACCATCAATGGAAAGGCGGATGGTAGATTTGCACATCGGTATGGTATTGCGAAACATAAGGAAAGCTATGACTATATTATGGGATACTACACATACACATCCATGACCCCAAATTTTATTCTAAGGTTTTTACAAGATAATAAATTTTTTTAATTTTTTTTAATTGTAAAATCTTTACATTGATTGCTTTTTGTAGGCTTTTTATTCTTCTTTGCTCCCGCTCGAGTAGGACCTTTTTTCAGAGGGTTCCATTTTGTTAAGGCGCGGCTACTCGGCAACCACCATGTATTTTTTTTCTCTTTTTCTACAGTCCATATCCAATATGGTGTATTATTAGGGCATCGCACAAAATCGCGGGCATATGTATCTATATCTTTAAAAACATCGTCAAAAAACCTTTGTTCAAATTTGACTTTTAAGTAGACTCCAATTTTTTGTAGGTTCTTATTCGAAAGAACTGCATTATTTGTATCGTCTTTCGAATGAGAATTTGTACCTTGATTTAATATTACCTTTTTTTCCCCGGCTCCATGTCGATATAGATATACATTTCGTATAATAATTTACAAAATACCGAGTAAGTATTTGGATAAAACTATAGAAGGACTCTTTTCTTTTTTTATAAAAAAAGACATTTATAAATGTCTTATAGTTTCAAATTAGAAACTTCTAAAAATTGAAAAGTTTAGACATATATTTTATTCTAAATAGAACTTTCTATATTACCACTCATTGAAACATGTCCGATGATATGAAAGTCTTTGCCTTTACCAAGAGAGACTTTATCGATTTCGGTGGAAAAATGGTCTTAAATAAAGAAAAACGCCCCTCTGTAACGTTTACGAGTGGTTGTGGGTCCAAACTCAGTCCCTATAGCTATTTGGTGGGTATTCACTCTGAGAAAATTTTAAAGGATTCTAAAATAAGTCATTGTGATACACATTTAAAAAAGATGTTGCCCCACCAAACATTTGCTATCATCGATTCTACACGCTTCTGTAGCAATTGTAAGAGCCCATCATGGCGTTTCCTCAAATTTGAGCGCAAGGGACATGCGACGTGTCCTGGTTGTGGTATTGTTCAAAAACTTCGACAGAATAATTTCAGTTTACGTTTGGGTGAGGATGGCCACTCCACTAAAAGTCAATGGGAACATACACCAGGTATGACTTCTAGAGATTGTTTTATTCACAAAAAAGGAAAACGTCTTGGTCAACGTCCCAAGTCTCACTGGCGTAATTATTTGCGAATTAATGGTAAAATCGAAGAAATGACCAATGGATGGCATTTCATGGCCATGGAAAGTCTTTTGCGTAGTTCCAAATCAAAATTGAAACGTTTTTACTATAACATTCACGATGATTTGGCACTTGACAATGAAGGTAAACTTCCACATGGAGGCGCCGCTTTGGCCGCTGCTTGTTTTTATTGTGCAGTATTGGAGTTTGAAAAACGTGTTGGTTACAAGACATTATGTACGTTACCAGCTATTCAGGAATCTGCTCAAAGTTGTCGCGACATTCGCCATAACCGCAAATGTCGTGATGTTACAGATCGTAAAATTTTGCGTTATGCGAGTTTATTGAAAAAACACGGGTTATGTAGCGTGGAAATTCCCGAAATGGGTGCTGAAACTCTTCGTTTTCACCCCAAGTCTGCAGCTCTTCAACATGCTAGAATGGCAATTTTTGGTGAGTGTAGTCCTGTGAGAGTCCATTTACCTACAAAAAATAGTTGGAAAATGCAAATTGGAAATACCGACCAGGGTGTTTTGTATATTAATGCTGTAGAAGTGGGTGGTCATGCATGGGAACAGGGTATTCGCAAGGGTGATTATTTATTTCAGATTGAACAAAAGACAATTGACATCCATTGTACACCTAAAGGACTGGCAAAATATATATGCGATCTACGTAAAAGATTGTCTAAAAAACCAGTAATTCAATTGACATTGATGCGTAAGAAAAAATAACTATAAATATAATATATTTTTAAGATACCTATATGTTTTTAGGGTTATTATTTCTTTTGCCTTTTGTATCGGCATATTTAGAACAAACGAGTGAAATAGAGTTTATAGCTAAAAATATCGGCATTGCTAATAATTGTATGTTGTATACAAACGAAACTCATACTGTAATCCAGTATCACAATGGTAATAAAATATATACGGGTAATATGTCTGATATTTATGCTATAAACAATGAGTGTAATCTTGTGATATATGGATATCCATCTGAAAATAAAGTTATTTTATGGCGTCCACAAGAAAATACATTTACAACAATTCAACCTGACCAACCCGATGGCATTTTGGTAGAACGTTTTGGGTTTTCTGTAGATGTTCAGAATCAATCTTGGGTAGTGGGTGCTCCCGGTATACCTAATTCTGCCGAAAATAATTATGAGGGATCAAGCATTGGTTATGCATTTACATACGTTGACGACGAATTACAAAGTTGCCGTTCATTATACGATACATTTTGTTATCCATTAGGGACTGAATGTAAATTGGCAAATTTCAAAAATACAAAAGATTACTATAAATTTTTGAAGGGTGATCCTATATACGATAATGTTTTTAAGAATGGTGACCCACTCGTCCAAATAAAAGATGAAGAGATGCCTCGCTTTCAAAAAGTATGCATTACGCCACAACAACCATATTATTCTACTGGACCTATTGATCCAGTACGTGTTCCATATTTCAGGTCGCAGCAATTTGGATATGCAGTGGCTTTATCTGGAGATATTCGCCATATGGGCACTAGTTTATATGTTTCAGCCCCTGGAGATACTAACAAATTTATGGAAGCTAATGATGGTAGCAATTATGGTAGAGTGTACATGTGGGATGTGAACTTGTGGGACCCTCAAGATATATCATTACCAACTATATCTTGGTGGGAATTTTCAATATTTTCACCGGTTATACCTCCAAACTTATTTGGATCGACATATAGGGCATTTGGTAGAGATATAGCTGTATCTAGAGCTACATTGGCAGTGTCTACTTATCCATTATATGAGAATAAAGTGGAACCATTTATCATCGTATATAGCTGTAAACCCGAATTGCATTCTGCTTCACATTGTGAGGAATCGCCAAATAGAGGCATTGCAATTAATGATCTTTCTGGAAATGTTTTATCTTATTTAACAAATAAAATGTTATCCTATACAGATGGTAAAACGCGTTGGAAATATATTCCAGCAGATGTAGAAGGTGATCTTTTGCCAGATTTTCAAAATGATTTTATTGGCAAACATATCGGAGTCACTGGTTCAAATATCATTATCCCCGACCATCACAACTCTTTAGTCTATAGATTCGGATCAAATTCGCGTCAGAGAGAAGTACATTCTTATTTACACAATACACAATACACTACAAATAGCGAACATTTGCTTACCCAATCTGAAAATGAAGTCACGCATATGTGGCCTTGTCCCCGTGGTTCTGTTTCTGGTAAGGAATTATGTAGCTATAATGATGATAAATGTGTTGAAAGGAAATGTGTTCCGTGTGAATTACAATATTATTCAAATGATGGTTGGTTGGACGAATGTGATTTGTGCCCAATAAATTATACAACATATCAAGAAGGTATGTCAGAGTGCGAGCTATGGGTCCCGCCTATTATTCCCGGCATGGCTTGGTCTGAAGCCAGAACAATAATAATTGTTATCATTTCCTCCAGTGTGGGTATTATGTTATTATTAACACTATATCAATATACATGTTATGAAAAAAATGGCAAATTAAAAAATTTATGTTGTTGTGACAAAAGACAAAAACGCAGATTTAAAGATACAATTGAAGTGTAATTATATTTTTTTACAGTATTTAAACTCTACTATATGAAACATTATGAAAACATCTCAAAAAATATTTTTTGCATTTATTGGTCTTTCTATTTTTATTGCTGCTGTTTTACAGTTTACAATTGTAGCCGACATTAATTCAAACTGTGAATGGTTGTCAAACAGAATGTCTACAGATATAAGAGTTTCGCCATGGTTGTCAGGTTTTTCGTTAATTGGTTCGTTTATAGGAAATGGGATATGGTTATTTGCTCTTAAAAACAATCACACATTATTGCGAAAAATTTCACTGTCATTCTGGTGTATTATTCTGCTTGTTGGCCTTGTCGCCGTAGGTTCAACATTGGGACAAATTCCTTTATATCCATTAGTCTGTCCTAATTATGAATCTAATTTGAATTTGAACGCTATACAATACGCTTCGTTAACTTTACTTATTTTTGCCATTTCAGCCCCTCATGTATTAAATAAAGAGAAAAAAGATGACCCCCTCCACGAAAATGGGGACGGAGCACCCTTGGTCCAAAAAAAAGTTGGCAACGGTAAAAATGAAACAAGCCCGTTGGTATTTTTTTAAAAAAAGACGTATTTAATACTATCCACTGTTCATATTTATGAGTTTCAGTGAACAAAAAGAAGCCATTGATGAAAATTCAAACTCTGTAAGATTTAAACGTGAATTTTTGCCTGGAATGGTTCAAGAATCAAAAATAAGTGATTATATTACAATAACTAAAGACAAACAACTTGTTGAACACGAAAAACAAATTATTTCTGAAGAATTTTCATTATCGTTGCATAAATCAGGGTTTAATATAAACTCTTACAAACATATTGATCAAGGCGGCGATGGTGCATGTACTCTTGTTGCTCTGTTACATCTTATCCACATTAATGATTTAGACCAAGTTATACATCTCAAAAACTGGACGAATGTTAAGAAACAGACCTATTGGAAATATTATTTATGGGATAATTTGGAATCAGCGGCATGGGATCAAGATTTGCTATCAATACGTTTTTTTGCAGATACATTAGATTTGGGTATATTATTAAGACAGCGCGCCATAATGAATGTAGTATCTCATCCAAAATTTAGATATGTGCCCATTCGAGGCAACGCCCAACGCGAATTATTGACAAATCCTATGTTTTTTACAAACTCCGCTATATCCACTGCCCGAAAAAGATTTGGTATCGAAAATGTAGAAAGAAATCCAGTGACGTGTTGTGTAGGCGAATTTGTAGAACACAATTTGGACAGTGGTAATGTTTTGGCAGTATCATTTAATGGTCATGCCCGTGTAGCCGTTGCTTACAACGATACTCATTTATTGTTTGCAGACAGTTGGGACAATACTATTATGGAAGAATCTGTTAATAAAGAAATTTATGTGGGTGGTATTTCAGTTGTTCCAAAATTTAACGTATATGCATATGCAAGAGACATTGTTTATTTTGAGATGGGAAATAAATCCTTAATACGTTCTACAGTTGTCCCAACAAAGCCGGAAAAAACACCTAAAGTTGCGCGGTTAATCCCCAAAACTTTAGATATTATACCTAGAATGCATGTTCGGGTTATTGGAGGTAAATACGCCGGGGAAAATCACGTTGTAACGAGTATATCGTCATCAAGGGTTTATTTCAATAAAAATAAAAATTGGACTTCAAAGAAATACGTAGTAAAAATATAGATGTTAATATTTTTTTTATGCACTA
>Ga0302136_1001593_pt1 | contig 10372 bp, 7 predicted proteins | sample CBN3_20m_MG_FD_203116 | JGI IMG/M metagenome (GOLD analysis project Ga0302136, IMG submission 203116) | Marine microbial communities from Western Arctic Ocean, Canada - CBN3_20m | ecosystem: Environmental > Aquatic > Marine > Oceanic | place: Canada: Western Arctic Ocean | collected 2017-09-15
CAGGCGGACATATCCACTATCAGCCAACGCTTTAGACGATAGCTCAGACAGGTCCCCCTCAGATGCCGCAGGGGCATCGAGACTGTCTTCGATGCCTTGGCAACCGGCGTGGACCAGCGCCGCAAGTGCTAAATGCGGCGAAGCGGCCGCATCTAAAGAGCGTACCTCGAAGTTGTACTGGCGTGCTATACCAATAGGATCGGTCGCGGTCACTGGACAGATTCTAACCGCAGCCTCGCGATCCTGAAAACCCAAATTGTTAAACGCGGCACTCCAACGATGCGGGGTCAGGCGAGTGTAAGAAATGACCGAAGGTGCCAACAAGCAGAGGATTTGCGGCAAATACTTCAGAACACCTGCGACAAAACATTGCGTGGTGCGCGACATGCCGTAAGGGTCCAAGGGGTCGTGCGTGATGGGTGCACCTGCTGCATTCATAAAGCTCATGTGGATATGCACACCGTTGCCGACGCCTGCTGGATCAGTGATGGGGGAAAAAGTAATTGGTTGTTCAAACCGACGTGCTGTCATGTGGGTCAGGCTGCGTAAGATCGCGGCTTCGTCAGCGGCAACCAGTCCCTGTTGCGGTTCAACCGTGACTTCGAACTGATCGGCGCCATATTCCTTGAGGAAGGTATCAGTATGCAGACCGGCCCTGTCTAGCACCCCCATCAACGTTTCGCCGAACTCTCGGTGGGCAGCGAAGCTTTCCAATGTGAAAGCCGTGCCATGCGCGCGAGGACCCTGCTTGATCTGGAATTCATGTTCAAACGAGGCATTTAGGGTCACGTCCGCGCAAGTTTTCAGGCGAGCGATTGCAGATTTCAGTATTGTCCGGGTACAGCAGGACCAGGGCGCACCTTTGGTGGTTGCGATATCGCAGAGCACAAAGCGCTCCGGCGCGCTGCCGTCTTCGAAATCAACCTCAATTAACGTTTTGAGATCTGGCATAAGCGCCAGATCTCCAAGGGACCCGAACGGCGAAGGTGCGATGGTGTCGAAACAGGTAATCAGTCCGTTGGTAGGCACCCAACCCACGCCTGATTTAACACGCTTTTCAAGCTTGCTCATAGGAAAAGATTTGCCACGCATTTTGCCGGCGAGATCGCTGATGGCGGCAAAGATCAGGGGATCACGGACCATTTTTTATCTCCTTTAAATCCAAGCGTAGTGAATCCCAATTACTGATGTGTTGGTGTGCTTGGTTCCAGTCTTGTTCCGCGATCCGGGTCAGCATCGCCTCAATCAAAACAAGCGATGCCGCATAGCTGTCCCAGACCGTACCGCTTTCGATGGGCAGGGCCACCACCTCAGTCGAATGACGTAAGATCGGTGACATCCATTTATCGGTCAGCAGAACCACATTTGCACTACGATCAGTACTTGCACGTTTGGCAAGTTGCAGTAGGCTTGGCTGGTAGCGCCGGAAATCGACGATAAAAAGGACATCGGGGGGTTTCATTCGCAGCAGGTCTTCGGGCCAGCTTTCAGGGTCGGCGGACAGTTTGTGCACATTGCCACGAATCTGGCGTAGGTGACGTGAGAGATAGAGTGCAAGCGCATCACTAATGCGCCCTCCGATTATGTGGATGCCACGACGTTCATCGCGCAACATATCGCAGATACGTTCAAACTGATGTTCACTTATTGTCTGTGATGCCTCGTCCAGCAGCGTGCCGGCCCGGGCGAAGTAATCCTCTAGAAAACCACCCTGCATCGTGCGGTTTCCCTGATGAAGGTCGATGGGGGAGCTTTTTCTTTCGCGGACCTCCTGGATCAAAGTGCGTTGAAAATCTTGGTAGCCATTGAACCCAAGCTTGGTAACGAAACGCGAAATTGTCGGCGGCGAGGTGTGGGTTCGGTCGGCAAAGGTCTGAATTGTGTCAAGTCCGGCAAAGGGATAGTCGGCCATCAACGTCGCGCAAAGGCGGCGTTCAGTTGGGGTCAGACCCTCTTCAATTTCAGCAATCCGAGCGCGTACTTGCATCTTTCATTTCCTAAGCTTCAATATGTTGAGGTTATAAAATAATTTTATCATTGTGAAGAATAAAGTTGACTCTGAAAAAAGTTTATCAAAAGCTACAGATGAAAACGGGGGTACCATGCTAGCATCATCACGTCCACAACTGCTGGCAAGCGGCGGCATGATAATTATGCTGTCAGTGATTGCCGTCTTGGTTGCAACGTGGTTCGGCGCCGCGACAGAGCGGATGCTGACGGTATTTTTCATCTCGTTGACAGCGGTTGTAGGTATCGGCGTTTATTCTGGCAATAGCGGCATCTTGAGCTTTGGCCATGTCGCATTCATGGGTATAGGTGCCTACGCATCGTCCTTGTTGACGGTCCCCGCGGCGTTGAAGGTCGCGACGCTACCAAGCCTACCTAATTGGCTTGCGGTTGTGGAGCTACCTTTGATCCCTGCTACGCTGATAGCAATGGCCTTCACGGCTGTCGTGGCGTTGGCAGTTGGGGCGGCAATTAACAAGCTGGAAGGTTCAGCGGCTACCATCGCGACGTTGGGTCTGCTAATCATTGTTCATGGCGTGATCATCGGTTGGCGTGACGTGACCCGGGGGGCGCAATCTTTTTTCGGTGTGCCGCGCGTTACCGATCTGGTTACGGCAGCGGCGTTTTGTGTAATCGCGTTGTTGCTGGCGCGGCTGTATCGAGATTCGGTATCGGGACTGCGGCTGCGTGCAGGGCGCGAGAACGCGATTGCCGCGGGTGCTGTCGGGGTGCGTATCAGACGGGAGCGGCTGATTTCCTTTGTACTAGCCGCTGCCATCATGGCGCTTTCTGGTGCGATGATGGCGCATTTTCTGGGAGCGTTCAGTCCAAAAAAATTCTATTTCAATGACACTTTCCTGTTGCTCGCGATGCTGATTGTGGGCGGCATGTCTACCGTGACTGGGGCAATCACTGGCGCTGTTGTCATCACCCTTGTCACGGAGGTGCTGAGGCGGCTGGAAAGTGGGTTCAGTATTGGTGTATTTGAGGTGCCACAAATTTTTGGGGCAGCGCAGATTGGTATCGGGCTGATAATCCTGCTGGCGATGTTCCGCAAAGTGGATGGGCTGGCGGGATTAAAGGAATGGGAGGAAAGGGTACTGCCAGGGTCCACCCTGATAGTAAAAGCCACCCTGCCTTCAGTGGGGGCCCAGGACGTTCTAAGCGGTGAAAGGCTGACCATGAAATTTGGTGGGCTGACGGCGGTTAACGATGTGTCAATCCAGATGTTACCAGGTCAGATCTTGGGACTCATCGGACCAAACGGTTCGGGTAAGACGACGTTATTGAATATGTTATCGGGAATTCTGACGCCTACAGGGGGACAGATTTTACTCGGAGGACGTGATCTGACGGGCCTGTCGTCGCCCAAGATTGCGGATCAGGGCATTGCGCGGACGTTTCAGAATATCCGGCTATTTACGAACCTTACGGTCTATCAAAACGTGCTGGTTGCGGCGCTATCGACCCATCGGGGTAAGGATGCGGTCGCACGGGCGCAGACTGCGTTGGACTGGCTGGGTGTGATGAAGCATGCCGCAGCTGATGCAGGCACGCTGTCATACGGTGATCAACGTCGGGTGGAGATTGCACGCGCGCTGGCCTGCCAGCCTCAGGTGCTATTTCTGGACGAACCTGCGGCGGGCATGAACCGCGAAGAAACCGACGCACTGATGGAGATCCTGCGCAGGATCTCTGCCGACCTTGGGATCAGTGTGTTGCTGGTGGATCACGATCTGGAGCTGATCAATCAATTGTCGGACCGGATCATAGTCCTTAACGAAGGGCGCATGATCGCCCAAGGAACTCCACAGGAAATCCGCAGGAACAAGGCGGTGATAGAGGCATATCTCGGAACAGGAAGAGAAAACGTAAATTAACAACTTTAGAGGGAATTGACATGAAACATCTGATATTAACCTCGGCCATCGTCGCGGCGCTTGCCGCGCCGATTGGGGCTGAAACACTGACCATCGGTACTGCCACCGCGCAGACGGGCGCGCTGGCCTATGCCGACGTGCCTACGATGCAGGGCATGAAGCTGGCTATAGAGGAGATCAACGCAGCTGGAGGGATAAATGGCGCAACAAAGATCGTACTGCTGGAAAAAGACGTGCGGTCTGACCCCGCACAGACCTCCATCGCGGCGCAGGAACTAGCTGATGCGGGGGTGTCTGTGATCGTGCTGCCGGGCGACTCTGATCCGGCCCTGGCCGCCATTGGCGTAGTCAGCAGCGCTGAGATTCCAGCAATTTCCACCGTCGCCTCATCACCTACGCTGCCAGAGATCGGTGGCGATTACATGTTCTCAAACTTCCCCGGCGATAATGTGCAAGCTGCCGTTTCGGCAAAATGGGCTTGGGATGAAGGTTATAAGACCGCCTGGATCGTGTATTCGCCCGACACACAGTACACGACCATGCCGCTTTATTTCCGGGACGTGTTCGAAAAGGTAGGCGGCGAGATGCTGGGCGAATCAACACACACAATCGGCCAGCAGGATTTCTCTGCCATCGCCACCACAATTGCGGCTCAGGACCCCCAACCGGACCTAGTGATGACCTCTGCCTATGAACCAGACTTTCCCTCAATGCTGATTGCGCTGCGGGCGGCCGGAGTGACCAGCCAGGTCATCGGCTCCGACGGGATCGACAGCCCAACTACGTTTTCGCTGGGTGACGTAGGTGAAGATGTGGTGTTCACCACCGCGGGTTTCGCGACTAAGGGCAGTCCGCTGGAAGCCTTTGATAAAGCCTTTGAAGAGAAATATGGCAACGCACCGGAATCGATTTATAGTGCCGTGGGCTATGACTTAATTAAGGTGATTGAGGCAGCGGTGATCATAGCAGGGTCAACTGACCCCAAGAAGATCCGTGATGCTATGGCAGATCTTGAGAACGTCCAGGGTGCAACGGGTTTGATTACCTACAAAGGCACCAACGGGATGCCAGTGCGGCAGGTATCTCTGATCCGCGTCAAGGATGGCGGTCGCGAGTTGGTTGGACAGCCCTCGCCGGACGCAAATCTGATCCCTGCGCCGCGGATGCAATAAGACCATGACCCGCGTACCGCTTCTGTCGGCTCAGGACCTGAATGTCCGCTACGGCGCAATTCAGGCGGTACGCGGGATCGAGCTTTCGATTAATGAAGGTGAAATCGTCACCTTCCTTGGGGCCAATGGTGCGGGGAAATCGTCGACCCTGAATGCGTTGGTTGGGCTTGTGGCGGTGGCCGAGGGTCGAGTGCTCTTTGCTGATCAGGACATCACCGATCTTGCGCCGGAAAGGTTGACCCCGATGGGGCTGACCCTAGCGCCAGAGGGGCGCCGTGTGTTTGGCGGGCTGACAGTTGAGGAGAATTTGCGCATGGGCGCCTACACCGTGAGTGATAAGGATCGACGGATGTCGGCCTGGGACATGGTCTATGACCTGTTCCCGATACTGCACGAACGACGCAAACAATTTGCAGGCACGCTGTCGGGAGGGCAGCAGCAGATGCTGGCCATTGGGCGAGCGCTGATGTGTGGACCCCGATTATTGCTTCTAGACGAGCCGTCGCTGGGTCTAGCGCCTAAGATCGTTGGACAAATTTTTGATCTCATCGCCCTTCTGCGAGAGCGCGGTGTGACCCTTGGTATCGTGGAGCAGAACGTTGCCATGGCGCTTGAGGTGGCAGACAGGGGCTACGTCATGGCGGCAGGCCGAGTTGTGGCAACTGGCACGGCAGAAGAATTGCGGCAGACGGATCGTTTACGCGCCGCCTATCTGGGAGAAGAGTGAGATGGACCTGTTCGTGCAGCAAACTGTGAATGCCCTAGCGCTTGGCGGCACCTACGCGCTCCTAGCGCTGGGGTTGGCGGTAGTGTTTTCAATCATGGGGTTAATTAACTTTGCCCATGGTGAGCTGATGACGATTTCTGGCTACACGCTGATGTATTGCGGAATTTCGGGATTGCCATTTGCGGTCTCGGTGCCCTTGGCGATTTTAGCTGCTGTGCTGGCCGCTGTAGCGATGGAGCGGATAGCGTTTCGCCCAGTGCGTGGCGGCTCGGGGGCGACCATGCTAATCACTAGCTTCGCGGTAGCGATGATCCTTCAGGTGCTGTTTCAGAATTTAATTTCCCCCCGATCGCAGGCCGTTGCGCTGCCGCAAATCCTTTCGCAAAGCGTGCATTTAGGTAATGTCATCATCGGAGTAAACAAGATTGCAGCCATCGGGGCGACGGTGCTGATGCTGATTTTTCTAGATCACTTCATGAACCGGCAGAAGACTGGCATCGCCATGCGCGCCGCGGCGGAAGATTTCGCAGTAGCGCGGCTGATGGGCATCCGGGCCAATACTGTGATTGCTGGTGCCTTTGCCATATCCGGACTGCTGGCAGGGGTGGCGGCGGTACTTTGGGTTAGCCAGCGGGCGTCTGTTGACCCGTTGATGGGCTTCACGCCAGTGCTCAAAGCGTTCATCGCAGCCATCCTCGGCGGGCTTGGCAGTCTGCGGGGTGCCGTCGCTGGCGGTTTCATGCTGGGCTTCATCGAAGTGTATCTTGCCGCCTTTCTGCCGCAGGAATTGCAGGAGTTTCGCGATCCCATCGGACTGGGGTTGGTGGTGCTGATCCTGCTGTTTCGGCCCAACGGCATGATCCCTTCGCGGTTTTTGGGATTGATAAAGGTATGATGTGGCAGGCAAATCACCAACCAGATAGGCTGCTGTCGAGCTTGGATCCCAATCCAGTCGAGCTAGTAAACGCCCATAGTGATCATCCTGTGGTGTTGGTCTGTGAGCATGCGGGACAAGCAGTGCCAGACGCTCTGAATGGTTTGGGACTGCCGCCTGGTGCACTGGATGCCCATATCGGCTGGGACATTGGCGCGCGCGCAGTAACACTGCGCTTAGCCAAGGCGCTGGGCATGCCAGCGGTATTACAGCGCTATAGCCGACTGGTGATCGACTGCAACCGCCCACCCGAAGCGCCGGACTCAGTTCCTGCCGTTAGTGACGGGGTGCTGGTCCCAGATAACGCAGGCCTTAATGACAATGCAAGGCAGGCACGGGTGTCAGAAATATTCGAACCCTTCCACGATGCGACGGCAGCACTTCTGGATCATCCGTGTCGCCGCGCAACTTTTGCCATCCACAGCTTTACGCCCAACATGGGTGGCAGAACGCGGCCCTGGGACATTGGGTTTCTTTATCGTTATGACGACAAAACCTCCCCTCTATTGCGCGATTCTATTGCTGCGATCCGGCCTGATCTACTTATAGGTATGAATGAGCCATACCAGATTGACGATGAGTCTGACTGGTTTGTGCCCCACCATGGAGAAGCACGCGGCTTCGCCCATAGCCTAATAGAGATTCGCAATGATCAAATTGTCGATGTAGCGGGCCAAGCGATTTTTGCGGATCTGCTCTCGGCCGCCCTAACTGATTTTCTGAGGAAACCCTGAATGACTTTATCCCGTGACGTGCCCATTATTTCGGAAAACTCCGCCTTGTTATTCGTGGATGTTCAGAATTTTAGTGCCGACCGACAGGGGGCTGAATTCAAGAACTTAACTGATGCAGAATTTACGGAAAAATACGGCTGGTTTTTTGATATGTTGAACGTCACCGTCATCCCCAACATGCAGCGCATCCAGTACGCCGCACGAAATGCTGGGGTAGAGGTGATGTACACCACTATTGAAAGTCTAACGCGCGACGGACGCGACCGCAGTCTTGACTACAAAATTAGTGGCTTTAATGTGCCGAAAGGGTCGTGGGACGGCAAGGTAATCGATCAAATTTTACCTAGAGAGGATGAGATCATTTTTCCAAAATCCTCCTCGTCAGTCTTCGTCTCCACCCATATAGACTACGTGCTTCGTAATCTGGGGGTCAAACAGCTCGTCATTTCTGGGTTAATCACGGACCAATGCGTCGAGAGTGCTGTTCGAGATGCTTGCGATCTAGGGTACCTGGTCACACAGGTAACCGATGCCTGTCTGACCTACAGCCAGGCTCGGCACGACAATTCGATCAACACTATCAGGGGTTATTGTAGACAGGTCACGACGGAGGAGCTGGTCGCTGAGCTTAAAGCTAACTGATCCTGTGGCAACAGACGTTCAGGACTATTGGGCGAGAGCTACAAGGTTTGATAAAATATTTTCCACTATTTCTGTTTTATCCACCAGCTATCGCCTGCGGAAAAGAGTCAGGTTGTGGACCAGTTTGTCATATGGCTGATCTGAAAACACTCATCTGGACTTATGGATGTTTGAGCCATGTCATTACAGCCCTTTTACAGGAGACATTACATGAGTGAGCATTGGAAATCTGCGCTTGAAAGACATTGGGCGATAGAGGCCGCTTTGCATCCCTTGGCGGGAGAATATGATCTAAACTTTCTTGCCAAAACGGCAGAAGGCGAGGGGTATATCCTTAAAGTGATGCGTACCAATTGCGCCAGGAACCTTGTTGATTTGCAGGTGTCTGCACTGGCCCATATGGCGGATCAACCCGCCGCGTCGCTATTTCCTGATGTACTGTTGACCAAGAAAGGTTTGCCCTTTGTTTGCGTTGAGGGCCCCGAGGGCGAGGCACGCTTACTATGGCTTTTGCAACAATTACCTGGGCGCAGTTATGCCCAAAGTTTCCCTAAAACACCTGATCTGGTGTTCGATTTGGGCCGGACGATTGGGATTACCGACAGTGCGCTTGAGAGCTTTCAACATGCGGGCATCGATCGGGATTTCAAATGGAACTTGATGCAATCTTTATGGATAAAACCTGAATTAGCGATTGTTGCCGACCCTATCCGTCGTAGTATTTTGGATAAAATTGTGATGGATTTTACGTCCATTGTACCACTATTAGAAAGCTTGCCCCAACAGGCACTTCACAATGATATCAATGATTATAACATATTGGTGGCGGATGATTTCTTTGCGCCGCGCCGTATTACGGGACTGATTGATCTGGGTGATATGTGTCGCGCGCCAAGGATCTGCGATCTTGCAATAGCTGCGGCATATGTGGTGCTTTATCAAACGGATCCCGAGGCTACGCTTGAGGCTTTGGTGCTTGGATACCACACCGTAAACCCTCTGCAGCCTGAAGAGCTTGATCTTTTATGGCCCCTATTACAAATGCGGCTTGCCGTCAGCGTGGTGAATTCAACCAAAATGGCACAGGCTGACCCCGACGATCCTTATGTGGTGATCAGCCAAGCCCCTGCCTGGCAGTTTTTAGAACAAAATACGGTTCATGCAGGTCTGCTGCTGGCCCGCCTGCGTGTGGCTTGTGGCTTTCCAATCACATCGTCTGCTGAGGCCGTACACGCTTATCTTAAGAAAATGCGAGGCCATTTTGCCCCTGTCATAGCGGCGAATTTATCTGTGGCGCCGATGTGGTCTTTGTCTGTGGAACAGTCTTGTGTGCCAGTTGATCCATTTGAATTGTCCTCATCTGAGGCGGCGCAGGTCGTTGGCGCATTGGCATCAGAGGATGCTGTGTGTTTGGGCTATTATAAAGAACCACGTTTGATTTATACCGCCCCGGCGTTTTATAAAGGCCCTTGGAAGGCATCAGACCGCCGAACGGTGCATCTTGGTATAGATGTCTTTGCACCACAGGGCACTGACATTTCCGCGCCAATGACAGGTCGGGTCCATGTTGTTGAAAACCGCAGCACATCTTTGGATTATGGTGGGATTATTATTTTGTTGCATGAAATTCCTGATGGGGCCTGCTTTTATACCTTTTACGGCCATCTGGACCCGAGCGTATGTGAGACGCTTTTCATCGGGCAAATTATCCAAGCGGGTGAGGTCTTTTGCCGCCTTGGGGGGGCAACTCAAAATGGTGGTTGGACGCCACATCTGCATTTTCAGCTGGCGTTGACAACCAAAGGGTTAGGTAAGGACTGGCCCGGTGTTGCTAATGCTGATGAGCTGGGATTTTGGACCCAGATTTGTCCCAACCCGGCTGCGTTGCTGAATTTACCAGACGAAAAAGTGACCTATGTGCCCACGGATAAAGCGCAGGTGCTTGCAGATAGGCAGGCATACTTTGGCGCTAATTTGACGCTCAGCTATGCTGATCCGGTGATGTTTTTACGGGGCTGGAAGCACCATTTATTTGATGAATGGGGGCGGCCCTATTTGGATGCCTATAACAATGTCCCCCATGTTGGTCATGCCCACCCGAGGATACAGTCGGTTGCTGCAGATCAACTGCAGCGCCTGAACTCAAACACCCGATATCTCCATCCTGCACGCACAGCTTTTGCTAAAAAAATTCTATCTAAACTGCCAACAGGGCTTGAGGTCTGTTTCTTTGTCAATTCAGGCAGTGAGGCTAATGAATTGGCCCTACGCCTTGC
>Ga0302136_1001596_pt1 | contig 10359 bp, 7 predicted proteins | sample CBN3_20m_MG_FD_203116 | JGI IMG/M metagenome (GOLD analysis project Ga0302136, IMG submission 203116) | Marine microbial communities from Western Arctic Ocean, Canada - CBN3_20m | ecosystem: Environmental > Aquatic > Marine > Oceanic | place: Canada: Western Arctic Ocean | collected 2017-09-15
CCCCCAGCTTTTGGGCGCGCGCGCGAAGAGCTCGTTGGAATTGCAAATGGCAGCCTCGCCCCCAACCCGAACTTCTCGTGCCAAACGGATCTCGCGCCAAAGCTTAGCACCGAGTGAGGACTCCGAACCGGGTCCACGTAATTTAAGGGGCGTGACCTGCACCACAGAGGTCCTGGTGTCAAGGTCGTACGCCGTGAGCAAGTGCGTGACCGCCACGGAATCGGGGTCGGGGAAGGCCGAGGGTTGGTCCGAGGAAAACGATTGACGCGGAGTCAACCGCCGGGACGACGAATCCTCCAGGAAACGCCGCCCGGGCGTAACGCGCGTGGGTTTCGGCGAGGCGAAATTCGGACACGCAGGGCCCGGGCGCCCCGACAAACGCAACGCCACGAGGGCCATGTCCAACCCCCGCGTTGCGACGCGCATGCGTGCGCGAGGCGGTGTGCGGAGATGGGACGAACGTGATGCGTGTTGATGTTTAATCGTCATCTTTTCGGGGAAACTAGAAAACCGCCAGGTCACCAGCCCGCCCAGTCCCGGTAGAGTACTTGTAGTAACCGGTACAACTGATAGTGATGTGTTTCAAATTCGTTTTGTTACAATCGATCGCGTCTCGCGCTTACTACGGCGCGCGCTTTTTCTGATGTCGGTCGAAGTACGCTCTTTCTTTTCGAAAGAAGGGCTACGTTTACGTTTCGAGACGCTCCGTACGTTTGTACATTCGCTCCGTACGTTTGTACGCCGTCTCGCGCGCGTCTCGGGGTTTCGCCTTGTTCCTTCAAACGGAATCAGGTCTCAAAACCCGTTTTACACCCTCATACACCCCGCCACCCCGCCCTAAACCCCCCAAACCCGGAAGCCCTTACACACCCCAAACAGATACGCCACCCACCCGAACCCGCCTTCGTCAAAACCCGCCTTCGTCCCCGTCCTCGGGAAGCCCGTCCTTTAGGAACATATCAAGCACGGCGTCGTCCCCGAGGTCGCCGATCCCGCCGCTGCCCTGGTTTTTCTTGTCAAAGCCGAGGTCGCCGCCGTCCCCCCCGTTGTTCATGAGCATCCCGTTCCCCCCGGATGCGTACATCACGCCGTTGCCGTTGAAGGCGTGCGGGTACCCGCCGTTGTTACCCCCGGACAGCGCGCCCATCACCATCCCCCCAGCGTGCATCTGCCCGGCGCTCCCGACGTGGTGCATCCCGCCGTGCATCTGCGCGCCGTGCGGGATGCCGTGCATTCCGCCGCCGTTCACGCCGTGCATCCCGCCGTTGAGTTGCACGCCCCCCAAACCCCCCCCCCCGTTCATCATCATCGGCGGCAGCATCGTGGGATACGGCCCGCCTCCGCCGTGCATCCCGCCCGACCGCCCGTCGTGCCCGCCCAATCGGAGGTCGCCATCTTTTTCCAGATGAATGCTCCCACCAGGCCCGGACCGCACGCCCGGAATCGGAATCATCCCGTTGTGGTTCATCTGGTACATCATGTTCCCCATCTGCACGCCGTTGGGGAGGTGGTGCGCATGTCCGCCGTTCGCCACGCCGTCGCCCGCCATGCCGTTTCCCATGACACGTCCATCCATCCCTCCGTTGCCATTTCCGTTCATGCCCAGGTTGGGGGACCCGACCCTACCCCCCGGCCCGCCCATGGCGACCATCCCGCCGGTCGCGTCAACGAGGCCGGACCCGGCGAGGCCGGTCATGAACCCCGGGCTCCCGCCGTTCCCGCCGTTCCCGTTGCCGTTCCCAACGCCCTGAAGACGCTTCAGGTACAAACGGTATTTTTGTAAGTGGCTCGCGACGTTTTCCCGGGTAAGCCCCTGGACGCCCATCAGGTCCAAAATCCGTTTCGGCACCGCCTTGTCGATGCCCAGGGTGTTCACCGCGGTCACGAACTGCTGGTGAAGTTCCGCGGACCACACCACCCGCGGTTTCTTCAAAGCGCTGCTGTCCTCATTTCCTTCGTCGTCCAAAGCGCCCGCGTCGTTTTCAAGGGACTCGTTGCCGTTGCCGTTGCCGTTGTTCCGGCCGTTTCCTAAACAGTTTCCGGTAAATCCGTTTTTACCCCCGTCCAACCCGTTGTCCGCGCCCCCGGGGGCGTCCAAAACGTCGCGGTCTCGTTTCAAAGGCTTCTTCGCGCGAACCAGATCGTCCTCATCCGAGGCGTGTTTTTTAGAAGGAGACCCGCCAGCCCCTACGCGGTCTCGCTTCGAGTTCCCTTTCTTCCCTCCGCTTCCGTGTGGGTCCCGTGACCCCTCGCTCCCCTCATCGGAAAACCCCTCGGTCGGGTCGCCGCTCCCGAAACCCAAACCCCCGGCGCCGTGTTCGCCGCCGCTGTCCTCGCGGCGTTTGCGCACCACGTGCTGCCATATGTTGCGCAGCTCCTCGATCCTAACGGGTTTCAACAAGTAATCAACCGCACCGTGAATGATCCCCCGAAGCACGACGTCAGTGGCGCAGTTCGCGCTCATCATCATCACCGGGACGTCCAACTCAAGCGCGATGTGCTCCAGCAACTTGAACCCGTCCATGTCGGGCATGTGCACGTCGGACAGCACGATGTCGAAATCGCGCCGCCGCTCCCGCAGCGCCGTAAGCGCGTCCGCGCCGCGGGTGAACGTGGTGACTGGGGTGTGGTTGAAAGGGGGGGGGGTGTTGATTCGTGGCAGGTCAGCATTGATAGGCGTGTCGGGTGCGCATTGGTACGAATCGGGTTTCGTCGTCGTCATCGTCGATGCGTTTTTTAAACCGAAAAAGTGAAGAAATAAGACGTTTCCAAAAATCAACAGAGGGCCTCACAGCCCGCCAACTGGCAATCCGCCGAAGGTCTCCCCACCTTCGTTCCCATCAATCGCGGGGGCGGGTGAACTTTTCATAGGACGGCATGACGTGAACCTCGACCGGGCCGCCCGGGTCGAGGTGGTTCGTTCGCGGGGTAGGACGCCGGTCCGACCACGCGCGTGAGCCGAAGACGTGTTTGACGTTTGAAGACCCTCGTCTCCATACACCAAGAGTCACCAAACCCGCGTGCCACAATCGATGGACCCGCACCGCGCGTTTTCCGGGCCCGCACGTCGCACTCGATTCTTTCTCGGGATGGCGTCGCGTCGCCCGCTGCAAAAAAAAAACAGGAGATTGCCGCACCTTCGTATTGACACCGCTGCAGCATCTTCTCCACGATGCGCAGGCACAGCGGGTCATCGTCCACGACTATTACACGCAGGCCCACGGGGAACCGAGGGTTTTCCAGTTCCGTGGACATTTTGTGGGGTTGCTTATCGAACCCTAGGCCGGCAACGTGAAAACGAAAGCGGACGTCGGCGGCACGGCGCGACAAATGAGAGAGATCCCCAGGTTGCCCAATCTCCGGGAATGCTCAACGAAAAGCGACACCGCGCACGAACGGTGGTTCCTCTTGCGCGTCCGTACTGCACACGCAAACACGACCGCACCGCGACCCTGAATGCGTCACGTGAACACCTCGCGTGACGTAGTGGAGGCACCGGCCTGCAGTTGTTAAGTTAAAACAACGCTTCGGGAGAAACGAGCGTCGTCGAGAGCGGCGGAGAGCCGTGGGAAAGCACTGAGCAGCGCCGGCGCGCCAACCGTGCCAAAACTCGGATTATAAAATTTCCGTTTGGACCGGACGGCGAAGGCAACATTGAGTTCAAGATTGATTGCCCCGCTCGCGCACACAACGTCACCGCGCCGTACTTGCCGCGCGTTTTCGCGGTGCGCGTTCGTGACCCCGCGTTCCGGTGGTACTTCTTTCGCAACCCAAACGATTTCCGCGGCCGTTTACGTCTCGCGTCGTGCCCGATACGCGCCGCACCTCCTTGAATTCGCGAGATTCGGCCAAACCCTGCCCTGAACTCTAGCTAGGGGAATCGTCAGATTTCGGTTCCTCGCGCAACTCACGGCGTATCGCGTGACCCCACAAGAGTCACCCAAAAACACCCACCATGACCACCCCCGAGTCGAACGTGGTCACAAAAGCGCCCGGGATGTGGGTGTTCGAGCACCTCGCGGAGATTGGGGTTGACGAAGAGGCGCTTGAGTACGCGGCGCCTTTGCTTGGGAACGACCAGCAGGTGGTGGACGCGACCAGCAGGCTGGCGGCGCGGCTGGCGCTTCTTTCCGTGGACCGCGCGCTCGCGGACGACCCAACGCTTGAGATCGATTTAACGCACTGCAAGCTGTTACGGGCGATACGGGACGCGCTGCACACCAGCGGCGTGGATGTTGAAACCCTGGAGCGCGAGATGAACCTCGCGCCGCTCTTCGCCGGCGTCGTGATTCGCGCGGATGACTGGGACGCGTACAAGAAAACCCTGGACGCGCTGTTCCCCCCTGGGACAAGCTCGGGTAAAGGCCCAGTGGTGGGTTCCCTCCCATCGCCAACGCAAATATCGCCCAGTCAACCAGCGGGGTTAAGACCCGAGCTGCTCGCCACGTTTTCGCGCTGCCGCAGCGGCGCTGACGAGGGGTACCTCAACGCGCGCCGGGCGAGGCACGGCATGACCGGCGACGCCATGCGAGCCGCCGCGAAACACGCGTGTGCAGTGGCTCGCACAAGGCTCGGGGAGGACTCGTTAACACGAATCGCGGTGGATTTCGGAAACGGGACGTACGTTCCGTCGCGAGGCAAAATTGCGTCGCACCAAAACAAAACGTTTCGGTTCGCGAAGGGAACTTCCGGGAATGAAGCCGGCAAGAAATCACCGCCACCACGACGGAAAACGTTACTCACGCCGAAAAAGACTGTCCCGAAGGGAAGAATGATAGTCGTTGAGAAAAACACCACACTGGTGGTGGACAAGCGAACCACGCGCGGCGCGGGCGCGGCGGCGGGAGCGCGGACGCAAAGTCAGGACACCGAAATCGAGGCGGACCCGAATGACGTGTATGACTTTGCCAACGAACGCGTGAGGGATGCCGATCGAAACGCGAACAGGGCGTTTGAAGCCCTGGGCGCGGCGGCGGAGGCGATGGAGGCAGAGGAGACGGAGGCGGGGGCGCCGCGGAACAACGACGACGACGACGATCACCAGATCCTGACCGACGATACTCGGATCCTCACGCCGAACAAAGCCAAGAGCAGGCCTGGGAAGAGTCCATCTCAAAAGGCCTTAGGTGCGATCGGGTGGCGAAGAGGCGGGGGGGGCGCTGGCAAGGACCGGAACGGCGAGGAGGAAAGCGGTGGCGACGAGGAAGAAATCTCCGACGACGAAGGTACGTGACGCGCGTTTCCCAAATCATAGACGACTGCTCGGCCCGACTGTTTGCTCATACACATTACGAAGTACACCCATACTCGCCGAGTCATGACTGACACTTTCTTTTACCTATCCCAAGACGTTCGCCCCACGCAAGCCGCGCCCGAGGACGACGAAAACGCCGGGTTACTACGCAGAGTGGGCGGTTTGTTCGGCCTGGGGAAGTCAAACGTCAAGCGCAAGCGCGGTGACGGTGACAGCGACGACGACGACGACGACAACGCGATCGCAACGTCGTCCAAAAAGAAGCCAAAAACCGCCGCCAAAGGCGGGACCGGTAAGACCCCGGGTTCGCCGCAACCCCTGGGCGTGGCGAACCGCCACAGCAAGCGCGCGGTGACGTTCGCTAACGTGGGTGCGTTGCCGCGGAAGAAGAAGGTGTATTGGACGTCTGGGGAAACGCGCGCGCTTGAGGTTGGCGTCCGCACTTTGATGGACACGAACCAGTTCGAACTGGGAAACACGTACGACAAACAAGCAAACACCCTGAACGACAAGTGGCGGAAGATATACGAACAACACAAAGACGTGTTCGACGTGAACGGCCGGACCACCATGGACTTGAAGGACAAGTGGCGGAACATCCTGAAGGCGAGGGGGGGGGGGGCTGGTGGGGCTGGTCAAAGAGGCGCTGCGGGTGGCGGCGGAAACGTCGCGGCGGCGGGCGGAACCGGCGCGTCCCCCGCGGCGACAACCGATAAGAGCACTTCCTGGGGAAGAGCTTTGGCCACCCGTCTCGGGTTGGCGCGGACGCCTTCCGTGGGCGGCGGTACTGGAGGCAGTACCCCGGGAGGCACGGTTACTGTTGTCCCTCTGGAACGATCATCAACCGCCGCGCCAACTGTGCCTCGCTCCCCAGGCATCAGCAACCGCCACAGCGAGTACCGCAAGAAACTCGGGTTGAGCAACGGCGTGCGGAAGAAAGCGGCGAAGTGGGGGGCGGACGAAGTCGCCGCGCTCGCGGCGGGCGTGGAGAGTTTGGGCGAGGGGAAGTGGGCCGCGATCGCGAAGGTAAGGGCCTTTCCCACCCACCACGCTCCGCCTCTGCGATTGCCCATACTCGTACCAGAAGGGACTATTACGACCAGAAGGGCGCATCCCCTCTGCCCAGTACCCTGACTGTTTACTCATACCAATCCCTCATACACATCACGACCGACTGACACTTTCTTGTTAATCTCTCAGAGCGCGCCGTTGATTTTCCTTGACCGGACCGCGGTGGATTTGAAGGACAAGTGGAGGAACTTGAAAGGCCGGCAAACGCGTCTTGCTGGTCAACGGGTTCCCGAACGCAGGGTCAACGGCGACGACTTCAAAGGAACAGGAGATGGGCCCAGCGACGACGAGTTAATGACTCCACAACAAAAACAGCCCAGCGACGACGTCTCCGACAGCGACGGTGACTTCGCGATCAAAACAAACGTCCGCGCGTTGACCGCGACGGATGCGGCGGGCGACGCGGGGGACGGGTCCGACAGCGAGGTTTGAGTTCGGTGAGTGAGACGATTTTGTGACGACATTCAATACTTGTACGGGTATAAAATTCTGAATTCGCCGTCTAACTTAGTAGTACTTCCTCTTTCCCCCTCCTCCTCGCAATACCTCCTCTTAATAACTCTTAGTATACACCTCCTTTGGCGTACCTCCTCTTAGAACACACCTCCTCTGGCGTTTCGCGCACGAAAGTGGTTTCCCTCACGTACACCTCCTCTTCTCCGTGCCGCCCGCTCTACTCGCCTTGGTCTCGCCTTTTCCTGTCGCGCCTCGCCGGCGGCGGCGCCGCGGCGCAGTAATCGAGCCCGGGGATGAACGAGCACCCCGAGAGCCAGTTTTGCGGGTCGTTGTTTTGGGCACTGCCCCTCCTCTTGCCGCTTGGATCCCTCGGGCCAGGGCCGGGCGTGCTTCCGCCCTCGGACATGAAGTCGTCCCCGTCGAATGAATCCGAGTCGTCGTCCAGAATTGGGGGCAACCGCGTGTGTGTGTCCCTGTCCCTGTCGTGTGTTTCGTCCCGTGCGTCCCGCTCCTTCCTCCGCCTTTGCTTGGCGTCGTCCCTCTCGGGGTCGGTGCGGTCGCCTTTTGGCCTTGACTTCGTCCGCGACGCCGACCGCCCTGACTTATCTGACTCATGACTCCCGTCCCTCTTCGATTTCTTCGCGTACCCCCCGTGCGCCGTGTCCACGTCGGATTTCGCAATCAACGAGTACGCCTTCGCGGACGTGCTCACCGTGAGCTTCCCACCATTCCTCTGGTGAACCCCCGGCGACCCCAGCCCGGCCCAAGTCCCCGAGGCGTCGCCGTTGTACGTCGCCATCATCAGCGCGCGCATGTTCTTCAAGTTCGCGACAATCGCCGTCGCCTCGTCGTGCTCCATGACCTCCCCGTCCCACTCCGTGAGGAATCTGCCGTACACGTGCTCGGCTTCCATGAACTGCTTACGAGGCAGCCGTCCCGTGAGCATCTGGTAAATCCGGATTTTCTGTGTCATCATGCTCCGGAACACGGAAAGCATGTGCGCTATCTGTACCACTTCCACTAAATCCGTGTCGTCGTCGGAGTCGGCGGTTGTCTCGGCGGTGAACTTGGGTGTAAAACAGAAAAGGGGTTAACGTCGTGTGCGTACGCCGCGACGTGTGGACAAAGTCACAGGCGCGTTCGAGGTAAAACAGGGAGGCTCTTGATTTGGGAAACGCGCAAGGCCGCACCTTGTCCAAAATGATGGACACGAACAAGTTACCGAGAACGCAGTTGGCGAAGATGTAGTAGGAAAAAAAGTAGAACGGCGCGCTGTATCGGTGGGTGCATTCCCGGCCCCAGTCCAGGGCGTCGCCCGCGCAGTTCCAGTACGTCGCCCGGAAAATGCTTTCCCAGTTCCCCGTGAACACCACGAAAAGCGTGAACATGGCGTTCGGCCAGGTTTTGAAGTTTGCGTGTTTGTTCAACCCGTCGGGGAAACCGTACGGCGCGTCCACGTCTCCGTACAGCGTAACCCCCAAGCACGCGTACATGAACATCAACAAAAACAGTAACACCCCGATGTTGCTCACGCCTGGCAGGGCGCTTATTATTGTGTACATCAGAATCCGCAACTCGTTCATGCCTTTCACGATTTTGAACAAGCGCATGATTCTGTTTGCAAAAAGAAAAGTGTCAGCGCGCGCGCGCGCGATCACCCTGGACAAGCGTTGGATTTGGGAAAGGCCCAATACGAACCTGAACGTTCGCAACACGGCGACCCACGGCGCGTCGCCTGGCACGCACAGCTCGATGGTCCTGGCGCGAGTAACCCCGAAAGTGTCAGCCGGTCGTGATGTGTGTTACGTAAACAGGGAAGAGTAATCGGTAATCGGGCAAATCGCAGAGGCGGTGTGCGGTGATTGGGAAACGCCCTTACCCGGCGACCACGATGAAAATGTCGAACCGGTTCCACGGGTCTTCCCAGTACACCACCGGGGTCATCGCGGTGACGAGAATAACAACCTCGCCGCAGTACAGGATCTGGAAAATAATGCCGCTGATGTAATCGGTATCGTCCAGCCACCCGGGTTGGTCCGCGTGCAGGCACATCAGGGCGAAGCCGTTGAGCACGATGACGCCCATCATCGTCCGGCCGAACCAGGGATTCGACGCGGTTGCGACGCAGGTTTTCGTAAACCGGTCGTGCGCTTGACGGTCCACCCAGTGCTCCCGGCGTTTCTGTTGCTGCTTCGTTAAAAGCAGCGCTTGCGTCAGCGCCGCGTTTTTACCGACGTCCGCCATCGCCTGAGAGTGTAAAAATAACTGTCAGTCTTGTACGTCGCGATGTATGGACAAACACTCAGAGCAGAGGTAATAGTCCCTTCTGGTACGAGTACGGGCAATCAGTCAGTGGAATGTGGTGATTGGGAAATACGTACCAGCACGCCTTCTTTTTCGCTCGCCTTGGTGTACTGATCAACCAACGTGCTGACGAACATGTTCGCCCAGAAGAAACAGCTCAACATCGTGACGACGACGTAGTACAAACAGTTCCACAGGTTGTAGTCGTACACCAGGTTCTTCCCGACCGCTACGGAGTCGATGCCGGTGTACATCGTGTCCTGCCAGTTGTCCGCGGTTGAGGTGATGAAAACAACAACCAAAGCCTGGCCGATGTTGTCGAAGTTGTACTCCGTGTTCGCCCACGTGCCGTTGAATTGTTCGCACTGCGATTGATAAAACAAAGGGTCAGTCTTGAGTAATAGGCACGAGCAAACAGGGAAGAGAGTGGCAAGACGGCGTGGGCGGTACTTTCGAAATACGCACCTGTGTTTTCGTGACAATCGTGGGCATGGCGCACTCCGTGAGTGCGACCGGAACGACCGCGGAGGTAAACGGCTCGCCGAACTCCGCAGACGCGGCGGCGTTTTCGCACGCCGTCAACGTTCGGTCGCCGTAGGTTCCCGCGTTTGCGAGACAAGTCGGTTCATCTGAAAACCCCCCAAACGCGTCCACAACCCCGGGCGGGAACTGGTATGAATACAAGAAAGTGTCAGTACGAGCAAACAGTCAGAGAGTGGGAAGACGGAGTGGGGTCCGTACTTTCCGAGTGTACTCCATACCGGGCAGGAAACGCGGAGGCGGGATTTGGGTCGGGAAACGCCGCACCTGACAGCTCCACAGCTTGCCTCCGAAGAACTGCATGCCGAACAAACCCAGGATCATGGCGAGGAAACCGCCCAGGACCATGATCCACTTAATCGCGGGGAGCGCGTTCACGGTGCAGTCGACGACCATTCTCAAGGCGGGGAGTCTTCGTATGGCGCGTAGTGGTCTTAAAATTCGCAGCAGACGAAGCGACCGCAGCGCGGTTAACGTCCCGGCGTCCACCCCGCTCAGCTCCAAAATCAAACTCAGCCACGCCGTGAACACGATCACGAAATCCAGCTTGTTCGCGGCTTGTGCGAAGTACCCAAACACCCCTAAGGCCATCCACTGGATCGCCATTTCTATCGTGAAAACCACGGTGAACGTGATGTCGATTGCGAAAAACGCCTTCTCCGCCTCGCTCCCCACCGCGGGGTACTCCGGGCTCTCCATGGCGAGCATTATGGACGACCACAGAATCGCAAACA
>Ga0302136_1001605_pt1 | contig 10332 bp, 7 predicted proteins | sample CBN3_20m_MG_FD_203116 | JGI IMG/M metagenome (GOLD analysis project Ga0302136, IMG submission 203116) | Marine microbial communities from Western Arctic Ocean, Canada - CBN3_20m | ecosystem: Environmental > Aquatic > Marine > Oceanic | place: Canada: Western Arctic Ocean | collected 2017-09-15
GGCGGAGGCGACACCCGTAGCGGCGGCGGGGGAGGCGGGCTCGTCGCGTTCGTCGAGGACACGTTCGTGCTGTTGGAAACATCTTGCGCGACGAGCGTTGGACAGCACAAAAGCAACACCACCAAGACGGTGGTGAGGAACGCCATTGACCGCCGATTGCGCGGACGCTGACGACTCGCCATCGCGACGCGCCTCCTCCTCTCGCGCGGCGCTGACGCACGAGAAAACCGACGCGTCGGTCAGACGCGCCGCCGCGTCTGCCGGGTCGGGAGCTCCGTGTTGGCTTTCTCAAATGTCGAATTCGGCACGTTCCGAGAGTTTGAAAAAGTTCGGCCCGGGTAACAACGGCCACGTCACACTTCATTCTCGATGGGTGTCATCACTCCGCCCTGCACCCTGCAGAGTCTGTTTTCGGCATCACCGAACAAGGTGTGCCGTCGCAAGCCCGTCGACCTTCTATCGCTCGGTCGCACCGCCGAGCCGTTCCCGCCGTCCCGCACGAAGCCCCGGCGCGACGCCTTCCCCGGACCCATCATCTTTTTTTCGCGTTCGTTCCGGACCGTCTCGTCCCCCACCATGGTGTCCGGCATCTTCGCCGCCCTGTTCTCCTTCGCCCCAAGGACCACGCGGAGTAGCTTCCACGAGTTCCACTCCGAGCTCGACGTGCACCAGAAGCCCCACGACTTCGCGCAACACAAGGGCAAGGTCGTGGTGGTGAGCAACGTGGCTTCGTACTGAGGAGCGACGCGGTGTCACTACGACGAGTTCGCTTTGTTGAAGAAACAGTTCGGCGACCGTCTCGTGATCGTGGCGTTCCCGTGTAACCAGTTCAGCGGTCAGGAACCCAAAAGCGACGCGCAGATCGCGGAATTCACGAAAAGAAAAGGCTTCGACGGCGTGGTGATGAGCAAGTGCAAGGTGAACGGAAGTGGCGCGAGTGCCGTTTTCGATTTCCTGAAAGTGAAATCGAAAACGGGCGGCGTGATGTGGAACTTTTACAAATTCGTCGTCTCCCCTTGCGGCACGGAGGTCACGCGGTTCACCACCGCGGCGACGCCGCTGACGATGGCGAAGCACATCGCGGAGACCCTGCGGAAGTGGGACGAAAGAAATAATGACTAGAACCGCGATTCATTTTTCCGTCCCCGCGCGGCAGTTGTTCGTTTTCCAAAGTTTCGCGAATGATGCCCGGCGACACACCCGAGTTTTCTCGGCGGCGCCGCGGCGGATCCACAATGAAAGCTTTAGAAAGGCGAAAAAAACCAAGCGCGAGACACAAGACATGTTTTAGTACCTTTGTATCATAGTAGCGAAACAGACATCTTTGGCGACGCAACGAACAGCGCGGTACGCTCAACCCTCCACGTACTTTGCGACTTCCCAATCCAGCGCCCCCTTCGGCGGATCGTCAATCGCCACGCCTCTTTCGTTGTACTTTTGCATGCGCTCGACGAGCTTGGTGAGGAAAATGTACCTCGCCACAAAGTCGTGACTTAACGTCTTTTCGCCCGCGTAGGTTGTCACCCATGTTTCCTTGAATCTCGTACCCCCGACGCCGTTCCACGACTTGGCGGTCATCTTCGAAAGGACTTTAACCATCTCCGAGGTATCGCCGTGTACGTACTCGACGTCGTCGGCGAACTTCTCGACGTTGCGCATGAAGTCCTGAACCAGCGCACGGCGCGCGGGGGTGACTACCGTGTGTCCCGCGAAGCTCTTCAGCGCGTTTGGAACGCGGAAGGTCGTCCCGTCGAACGAACACTTGCAGATCTGGAGGTCGAACGAATTCAGGAGCTCCCTCGCGTCCCCCACACCCTCGACGCCAACGATGAGCTGGACGTTTCCTTCCTCACGCAAGTGGTAGTCGTACAGGAAAAAATCGCCCTGGCTGCCCCATGGCACTCCGACTTTTCCGTACGGCTCGTTGATCGCGTGCGCGCCCCACTTCGAGACTTGCGCGAAGTACGCGTCGCTGGAATACGGAGACGGATAGTCCCTGCCAACCCCAGCACCGTGGCTCATGCCTTCCGTGGGGCGGGAGCAGTAGCTCTCGACGTGCGAAAGCGCGGTTTGCGTGAAGTCACCGAACTTGAGCACCTCGTCAGGGCCGGGGCTCATGTACGAGTTATCGTGCCCACTGCAGATCAAACCGCAATTTTCGAACAGGCGCTGCCGTACGAACGGCGCCGCTTCCCACGTGCAGAAGATGTCGACATCCGCATCTTCCCAACGCACATCGTCGCTCTGTACGCCCATCACGGACATCACCGCAAGTGAACCAGACAGCAGCACCTGGGGTTTCGTTTTAACGTCGCTCGGTATGAGTTTCGGGGGGAACAGGTCACGTAAAGAAAACGCGCGGCGGTTTCCTTGATCCCCAGAGGATGTTGAGGTGTCTGATGCCGAGCCGTCATACGCGCACGCGTCTGGTGCGGTGATGTAGTTGAGTGTTTCATCGAGGCGGCGTCTCAACGCAGCCTGCACGAGCTTCACGCCAAGCGGTTGGTACCCTTCCTCGGGGGCGGCGGACCAGAACAGGCTCTTGGACGTGGAGACGAACGAGAAGGCGTCAGGGGGAGAGAGCGACGAGGCGATGCGATCGAGGATATCCGCGTGCATATCGCACATCGACGTCGTCGTGTTGGACGGCGCTTGGTTGCGGCGTTTGGGCATCGCGGTTACGATGGGTGTGACGCGGTGTGAAGGGACGACGCCGCACTGGAAGGACAACAACAGCCGAAAAAAAGGCAAAATCTGAAAATAAGATGTTCTTTTATTCATTCGAACCCTTTTGTACAGAAACAAACGCAGCGTGTGTGATCGCGCATCCTTCGCAAAACACTTCTTACTTCTTTTCCTTCTTCGCGCTCTTCTCCTTTTTCGCGCTCTTTTCCTTTTTCTCGCTCTTGGGCTCCTTCTCGCCCTTGGCATCCTTCTTGGACTTTTTCGAAGGCGTCTTCGCGTCGTCGTCGTCGCCGCCACTCGTCTTGCGCTTCTTCCCGCCGCCGCCGCCGTTGGCGAGCAAGTACTCCGGCCCCGCCAGCTCAAGCGCCGCCTGCATCATGGCGATGTTTTTCCGAGGCGCCGTACCTTTGTCGTAGAACTCCAGTCTCTCTTCAACCTGTTCCTTGAGCTTCAACCCGAACGCGTCGGTTTGGAAATCGGAAAAGCAGTCGATGCGCGACGCGATGCTGCACTTGTTCGCCAAGTACCGCGAAATCCGCCCTTTGTTCCTCGCGTGCGCCTTACCAATGAACGAGCTGTGGAAAATCAACCCGTACTTCGGGGTGTTGCCTTTGGTCTTCAGCGCCCGGAAAAGCGCCTTCTCCGCGCCAAGAATCTGAACCGTCGACGCCGGGTACTTCGCCAGGTTGGTCAACGACCCGGCGTGCGAAATCAAACGCGCGCCCACGATGTCGCCGATCAACGCGCCAAGGTTGGGAGCGACCTGTTGGGGTTGTAGAAGAGGAAATAAAGGTGAGTCTTTTGGTCGCTTTGATGCGCAAGGAATGCGGGCCGGATTGGTGGAAAAAAATAAGTCGAGTCTCTCTCTCGCGCCACGTGTGTCAGAGTGGTGCATGAAGTGTATCAGCAAGGATATTCAGTTCAGGTCTGTGATAGGTGATCATAATCATCATAAACACGAGGCGCGAGAGAGGGCTTTTTGCGGGTCGTGTCAAGTCGAGGTATCAGGGACGTATCGAGGACGACACAAAAAACAGAAGAGGTCAAAGAAAAAAAGAAAAACCCACTTACCGCCGTCATTTTGTTTGCCAAGTATTCGTGCAGGTTCTTTCTGTACTCCGCTAGGGAGATCACCCGCTTCGCGAAGGCTTCGATGTTCACCAGATCCACGGGTGAGATGTCCTGGCCCATCGAGGCTTTCGCGGCTTCAATCACCTCCTTGGCTTTCTCTTCGTCGCCCGTGATTTCCGTGAGCATCTTCAGCCCGTCGTTGGTCAAAGTGGATTTGTCCTTCACCGCCAGCGCGACTTTGGCATACGTGTAGTTGTCCCCGATTACTTTCACGAGCTCAGGGAAGTGCCATCCGTACCACTCCCTGACCCTCATGACGAAGGTGTTGATGTCCTTGTCCAGGGTGTCAATCAACGCGATGGCGTTGATGATCATGTTATCACTACGGTTCACGTTGAACTTGACCTTCGCGCGCGAGTACGAGTGCGCCAACCCGAGCTGCGCCTTTTCGTAGTCGCCGTCTTTCAAGCCTTTGATGAACCGGCTGAAGTGCATGCGGCACCCGCGGATGATTTCGCCGATGTGGTCGTTGCACACGCAAGGAATGCTCGTGGCTTCCACGATGGAGTTCCCGAGTTTCGGGTCACTCACGCCCAGTTTGAACTTGGCCTTCGCCGAATCCTTAACCTTGGGGAGGTTCATCTCCAAGAAACTCTTCAAGTCATCAGAACACTGGGATTCGGAAATGGCGTTGATCTCGCCCAACGCGTTCGCCGCGCTCACGAACGGCTTGAAGCCCTTCAGCTTGACCACCTTGCCGAAGCGGGTCATGTCACTGTTTTTGAAGGAGAAAGAAGAAAGGCGAGGTTAGCGACGACGCGAAGGTTACGGGTTGACAAAAAAAAGAGGTGACACAGACTTTGCGTAAAGTCCCGACTGTTAACCCGGTCGCGGTCGATTTTAGGTTTGTTTTCGGTTGCGGCGGAGTCGCTTTTTTCCACCCGGCGCGTCGCCAATCGCGACCAGGGGAGGTCGTGGCGATTCGCGCGCGCGCCGACGTGACCACATAACACGACAACACGGGTGGGTTACCACTCGTGGTTCGCGCGATCGGGTTTTGGATGGGGTAGAGGCGCGCGCGCGTCGGGGGGGAGTCCGACGCTGCGCGATAATTACGCCCAATGAAAAAAAGGGCCGGCCGCCGTCACGTACGTGATGGTCTCTTGCACCGCCTCCGCGGTCTGGCCGATCTCGTCCATGTCCAAGCCTTCGAAGAGGGCATAGCCGGAGGCGGATTCGTACAACAGAAACGTCGCCATGGCGTCGTAGTACGCGCTGTAGTCGGGCGCGCGTTCCGAAGTGCCGGGAGGCGGCTGCGGCTGTCTGATTTGGTGAAATAGCTCCGCCGCCGCCACGAAAAGCGAAAGCGAAGGTCGAAAAAAGCTCGTGCCGGTTTATTTATTTCATGTCTTCGTCAGACCACCGAGAGTTTTCACCTTCGATTCGTCCGCCGCTCCTGAGCGCACACGCATCTGTTCGCGCCGCGGACGCTTGGGGATTATAACCTACGAGTATAGCGTCAATGCCCGCGTTTTTGGGCGCCACTGGCCATGCGGCAAGTATCATGCGTGTCGTCGAGCGGCACGACCCCTTTCCTCGAAAACTGAGCGTTTTCGGGTTTTCGGTATGGGCAAAATGGGTCGAGCAAAAAGTCGAAAAAGTCGTTTATTCTTTCCCTCAGAAAACATCGTCGCAACGCGTCGACGGTGGGCAACCCACCCAACCGTGTGTACCGCGCGACGCACCGCACGACCGCCGGGATGTTGCGCGCGAGGCTGCGCGCCGGTCGCGCTCCACCGGGGCGCGCCCGCAAGCTTCTCGCTGTGGATTTCTCCTCGGCGTGGAGGCAGGACGATGAGCCGAACATCGGGCGCGTTTCGTGTGGCGTGCGCCCTCGGGATATTCCGAGCTCGTCGTTGGTGGACGTGGGGGGGCTGGCACTCGGTTCGGGACAGACACAACTGCGTAGTCGTGAGTTCGATGAACCGACCTTCCTTGGAACGCGTGTTCTTCACCACGAAACTCTTCGCGAGGCATGGCGGGGAGGCGTACAGGGACGCGTCTCCGCGGTTCGCAGCCCGTTCGATTGTTCCTCCCGAGGTTTCGCGGCATCGGCATCGTCGCTGTTCGTGGACGCTCGCGTCGCGACTTCTCGTGTCGCGTCTTCACGTCGCGGGTTCGCATCGAGCCCAGAGCTGGAGCCGGTCAAATCATCACCCACGTCTCCGTTCTCTTTAGGCACGGTAGCTGATAAGAAACCCACGCACCCGGCTTCCGATAACGTACCCGCTACGCAATCATCAGAAAGCGCGTCCCTGGACGCGACGGACGATGACTTGAAAGTCGACCTGCACGCCCTCGACAGAGCGAAAGCCGAGATCGACGCCCTGCACCTAGAAAGGCAAATCAAACAAGCCGTGAGCACGTGGAACAAGCTAGTGTCGTTTGGCCAGTACGTCGTGAGCCTAGGGCCGTGGGCGGTGAGTTTAACGAAGATGTCGCAACGAGAATGGCGGGTCGCGTTTTCTCACGGGTACGACCATTTCAAGGACGAGATGAAACACTACTGGGCTGGGACCAAGCTGTTATGGGTGGAAATAAAAATCGCCACCCGGTTGTTGTTCAAAACCCTACGGGGCCAGCCTTTGACTCGACGCGAGCGACGGCAAATGACGCGCACCACCGCGGATGTTTTCCGCCTGGTGCCGTTCGCCGCGTTCGTCCTGATTCCCTTCATGGAGGTTTTCCTGCCCGTCGCGATTAAGCTGTTTCCCGGGATGCTACCCACCACGTTTCGGGACGAGCTGAAGCACGAAGAGGAGCTTAAAAAGCGGCTAAAAGCGAAACTGGAGGTGGCACGGTTTCTGCAGGATACCGTCAAGGTCATGGCCAAAGGGTTGAAGCAAAGCCGGAGCGGGGTCACCCGAGACAAGGCGGATAAGCTGTACGACTTCATGAAGAAGGTGCGTTCCGGGGACGCCACGGTGACGAATGACGACATCACCAGGTTCGCGAAGCTGTTCGGGGACGAGTTCACCTTGGACCACATCTCCCGAGGTCAGCTCACGAACATGTGCAAGTTCGTGGGGTTGTCGCCGTACGGCACGGATTCGTACCTTCGGCGAACGCTAAAAGAAAAACTAAAGGAGCTCAAAGCCGACGACAGGGTGATTTACAAAGAGGGTTTGGCTTCCTTGTCGTTCGCGGAGTTACAAAGCATCTCGCGAGCGCGGGGTATGCGTGCTGATACCACGGACCGGTCCTTGCTGGAGCGGCACATCAACGATTGGCTGGAGTTGTCCCTGAACGCGAAACTCCCGCCGTCGCTGTTGGTGTTGTCCAGGGCGTTTACGATCACGGCGGAGGAACGCGTGGGCGAGGCGGCGACGGCGGTGTCAGGCGCGGGCGACGTGTCCTGGAGCGACGCGGCTACTGATGAGCTCGCCGCGAAGGAACGCCTAGGCGCTGCGATGAAGGACATCGGCGAGACCCTAGGCTCGCTTCCGGAGGAGGTTGTGATTTCAGTCACCGAGGAGCGCGCGCTTGCTTCGTCGCGGTCAGAGCAAGTGTCACGAAAACTCGAGTTCCTGGCACAGGAGGAAGAACTTATTAACGAAGAAAACGCAGAGCGCGCGATGGAGGAAGAGGCGTTTCTTTTGGACAAGGCGAAACAGGAAGAGGAACTTCTTTCGGTGGAGAAGGCGAAACAGGAAACGGAATTTGGCACCGACACGAAAACGTCGTCGTCGTCTTTCGCGGGAGACACTTCGGCACACGCGATAGACGACGCTTCCGTTGATGACGGTTCGTCCACCCAATCTGCATCCACTAAACCCGCGACAACCGCTGTCGTCTCGCCGGCGGCAAAAAAGAAACAGAAACTAGACACCGGCATCGATTCCGTTTCTCTTGATGAAGTGCAAAGCGTGGTGCAAGGGAAACGCGCGCGACGCGCGGCGAAGCTTTCGCGGCTGCTCGCGGCGCTGACCGCGAACTCAGCGCTCGGGGTGGAGCGAAAGGAACTGACCAACTTGGTGCGAAAGGAACTGGACATGTACGGCGTGAAGTTGAAGCGCATTCAGAAACAGCTCGTGTCCCTGGAAGGCGACGCCGCGGTGGCCGCCGCGGTCGCGGCGGAGGGCGATTTAACGAAAGCAGCCGCGATCGAAGCCGCGTCTGCTGCGCCAGGCGTCACCGTGTCCCTGGACGCGATCATGAACTCGGAACTGGAAGAGGAGCGCGTCGCGGACGCGTGCGAGTTGATCCCGGATGAAACCGTCGAGGAAGTGTTGTCCAGCCGAACCGGTAGGGAGGAAGACGTAACCGAACGCCTCGCCGACCCGTTCGAAGTTATCGAGGAGGAAGAGGAGGAGGAACACGACGTGGATAACGACGACAAAGGCTGGTTCCGGGCGGAGTACGACGCCGCGCTTTGTGACCGGGTGAACGACCGAGTGAACCGTATGTTGGCGAACGTCAAGAAGGACCTGGACGCCGCTGACGGGAAGATCGGCACCAAGTTCAAGTGCCTCGACGCGGACGGCGACGGGAAAATATCCCCCGAGGAGCTGGTTAACGTGAAAGAGATGCTGAAAGACGCGCTCGATGCGGAAGGCGAGGAGGACCTAAGAGCAATTCTCGCGGAACTCACCCCCGACCCGGACGGAAACTTCGAAGTCGCGGATCTGTCAAAGCTGGTGAGCGATTTGGTGGAAAAAGAACTCGCGGACGGCGATCTGTACGCCGAGGACGATTACGGAGACGAGGATCTTGAAGATGACAAGACCTCACAGAAGGCGGTGGGGGAAGATGTTACACTAGGCCCTGGTAAGCCCACAGCAGCAGCGGCAGAGGGGGGGGGGGAGACGGGACGGTAGTCATCCCGATGTATTCGAGCGCTGTGTGAGGCGTGTTTAAAAAAATCTGCTTGCCCAGATCCAAAGCGAATCAGCTCGCTCCGTTTCCGAGGCGGCTGGTGGAGACAATTTAACGACCACGACCTCACAACGCATCGCGCCCAGACGCGCACCATGGCCCCGGCGAAAGACCCAGCCTTGCTTCGGCGCGAGCTCGTGGGGTGGTACATCTACGATTTCGCCAACTCTGCGTATTTCCAAAGCGCCATGACGGTACGGCTCGGAACGTCGGCCTCGCCCAACGTGTTTTCAAATGTCACCCACGAGCGCTAACAATTCCCCCCGTTCGCCCTCCCTCCGCAGGTGTTCGTCCCCCTGTTAGTGGACGACCTGGCGAACGAGTTCGCGTGGTCTCGGTACGGCAGTTCCCGCCCCGAGTACTGCTCGGATTTAGCGTCAGATGTGCAGACCAACTGCTTGCAGTGCGTGGAGGGCGACGGCAATCAGCTCCGTGTGGTGGACGCGATTTCCGGCAGTGTCACCTACTCCGATTTACCGTCCCTAACCCTACCGGGCGGCATAAACCCCACGAGTTTCATCTTCACCATGATTTCAATCTCGGTGCTATTCCAAGCCATAGCGTTCATCACGGTCGGGTCGCTCGGGGATTACGGGAACTACCGCAAGCGGGGGTTGGTATACGCGAGCACGATTGGCGCGATTGCGTGTTGCCTTTTCATCTTGTTACCCATCTCCGCGAGCATGTACTGGGTGGGCGGTTTGCTTATTATGATTAGCAACGTTTCACTAGGCGTCTCCGTGGTGTTTTACAACAGTTATCTGCCGCTGATGGTGGAGGACACCGCGGAGGTTTTTGCCGCTGTGAACGCGGAAAAACAGGGTCTGCTAGAGCAAGGTGCTGTCGCATCCGAGAAGTCGCAAGAGTCCGCGCACAAAGCGCGCGAAGCCGCAAACTCGGAAATCTCGTCCAAAGGTATGATGTGGGGCTACGTCGGCGGCACCGCGTGTTTGGTCGTGTCCGTGATCGCGGTGTTCATCACTACCGCTATCGGGATGTCCACGTGGTGGAGTTTCGGAATCGCGTCGTCGATATCAGGCGTGTGGTGGCTTTTCTTTTCGTTCATGGCGTTCAAGCGGCTACCGGAACGGCCCGGACCGGGTACGTATTGCGCGTTTCCCAAATCCCAACACTGTTTGCCGATTGTCCAGAGTAATTACTCTGACACATTACGAAAGACTGACACTTTTCTTTACAATCACCAGACCCTCCTACGGACAAAAACTTGCTCCTGCAAGGCTGGATCCGGACGTACCGGTTAATAAAGCACCTCGCGAACGTAGCGCCGAACACCAACTATTTCCTGTTGTTGTTCTTCGTGTTTTCGGATGGGTACGCTACGATCGCCACGGTCAGCGTTTTGTTCGCGTCGCGAGAACTATGCATGGGCGCGCTCGAACTAAGCGCCCTTGCGGTGATCGTCCCCTTGTTCGCCGCCATAGGGGCGTACGGTTGGCACCAATTTCAGGTAAAAACAAAATGGTCCTCGCAAACCGTGCTGGTGATAAACCTCATGCTGCTCGCGTTACTACCCCTGTGGGGCTGCGTCGGGTTTTTCACAAAAGAAATCGGCTTGAGGAAACCAATCGAGCTGTACATCTTGGGCGTCTGGTTCGGTGCGTGTTTAGGGTCAGCGCAGGC
>Ga0302136_1001608_pt1 | contig 10326 bp, 7 predicted proteins | sample CBN3_20m_MG_FD_203116 | JGI IMG/M metagenome (GOLD analysis project Ga0302136, IMG submission 203116) | Marine microbial communities from Western Arctic Ocean, Canada - CBN3_20m | ecosystem: Environmental > Aquatic > Marine > Oceanic | place: Canada: Western Arctic Ocean | collected 2017-09-15
GAGAACCACAGCACCAGGAACCCACAGCACACGTTGCCACGCCAGCCGTGCGTACTCACTTTCCGCACGCAAGGCCCGCACAACCAGGATTTGGCCAAGGGATCTTTACAGCAAACGAAAACCTCGTCGCAATCTTCCTTAGTGCCCTGTCGCAACCGAGGCATCTTACCTTACGTAACCTGGCCCTCGTCACCTCGTGCGCTGCGCTCGCGCGGTGGCGCCGCGAAAAGCGCGACAAGTACTGCGGCAAGTGCGACGCGTAGTGCGAGTAGTGCGACGAACGCTCGCGCGCGCCAGGTCGTGGGTTTTGATGACGCCGGGATTGAAACAGAGTTGAAGTGAAGTGTTTGTTTCAGAACTGGCTTGATTTGATAGTCTACTGGTACGCTTCAAAACCTTGCTACACTCAAAAATCACAACTACTTCTTCGTACTCGTGAACGCCCTTTGCCTTGGCACAAGTCCCTCTCGCTCCAGCAACGCCCGGCCTCCCCGGCGACTCACGGAACCCCGCGCCGCCCGCGAAAGCGCGGTCGGCGCCGGCGTCGAATTCCCATCGCCGTTTCTACTTCTATTTTCTTTCCGTTTTTCCAAACCCGTTTTTTCAATCATCATTTTCAATTCGTCGCGCAGCGTTTGTACAGTACCCTCCATTGTTCCGCGTTCCGTAACAAGCACCGCGACGGTTTGTTTCATCCGTGCTAAGTCGATTTCGCGCCCGCGAAGCACGGACGCGAGGCGCGTCACGGTGGTTTCCATCTGCGCGATGACCGACAAAGTCCGCGCGTTTCCGATTTGGGCTTCGTCATCGTTTACGTTGTTTCTCGTTCCTTCGTTTACGTTGGAACCACCTTCCTTTTTCGTTCGTTCCGGCGACCCCCGCGACCCCTCGTTCGCGAACCTCCTTCGCAACATCTCCGTGGTTTCCGCGAGCTGCGTTCTGGCAACTGTCGTGGCGACTTGCGCTGTTTCCAGCTTCGCAGTTAAAAGTTTCGAAGCGCGCGCGGTGGCGAGTGACCGGTCAAACGCGGCGTCGTGTCTGGTTTCAATCTCGGTTATTTTGTCCTGCAAGGTTTCGTTTGTCGCGCGCGCCGCCGTTAGCGCCGCCAACGCCGCGGCGAGTTTCGCGGTTAAAACAGACACCTCAACACTTGATGATTCTGTGTGTGATTCGATTGATTCGTGTTGTGTCGTGGAAGGCGTTTCACTTTGTCGTGCGTGAGCTTCAGTCAAATCCTGCGCTTTCGGTCCGTCGTCGTCCTCCTCATCTTCCTCCTCCTCCTCCTCATCCCCTCCCCCAGCCGCGAACGTTTTCAAAGCCTCCCTCAGGCGTTGCGCGGACGCGGCCGCGTCGTCCCGCTCGCGACGCGCCACCCTGGTTTCATCACGCGCGCGTGTTGTTCTGCGCTCGGACGCTTCCAACGCCGCGCGAGTGTCGGAAAGCGCGGCGCGAAGGTCCTGGTCGCTGGTTTGCATGGCGCCCGCGTGACTCGAACGAAGCAAACCACGACTTGCCGTGGATTCGGCTGACCGTTTCCGGTAGCGCTTCCGTTCGCTCGCAAACAAACCCACTGCCGTGAATCGAGTCGCGGACGGACGGACGGACGCGGCACCGAGTGACCGGGCGCCGGCGCGACCTGGCCCTGCGCCGCGCGTGACGCGCGTTATGCGGAAGGTTCTGAACGTCCTGTCTCTTCCCTGACGAAGCACAAAACAAAACGAGTAAACGACGGGACGCGAAAGAAAACGGCATGGACTCGCGCTCGGTGAAATCGAACGGTCAAACAGGTAAATGTCGGTCAATGTGATTGTCACCGGAACGATTGAAACCGCTTCGCGGGGTTGCTTTCAACTCATTTCCGCCTCAGCGCCGATCTGACAGACTCCGACTCCGACTCCGACTCGATCGGTGAGTGATGAAAGCTGCGTTGATCGGCCCCGCAACTCCACTCCCTGCGCCACACTCCACCGCGCATTCACGCCCGGTCGATCTCGTCACCCCCACGCCCACCAAAAATGGCCGACGAAAAGAAAGACCCTGAAGAGGAAGAGGAGCTCCTTGATTACGAAGAGGAAGAGGAAGCCGCGCCCGCGGATGGGGCGAAAACCACCGAAGTGGCTGTGAAGAAAGGCTATGTCGGCATTCACTCAACCGGGTTCAGGGATTTCTTGTTGAAGCCCGAGCTTTTACGCGCGATCGTTGATTGCGGGTTCGAACACCCCAGTGAAGGTGCGGTTGGTGGTGACGTGGTGACCTGTTGAAAGAGCACCGCGGATCAAAGGCGAAGCGCGGCGCCTTGATCGGGGCGACAGTCCGTTTTCTCGCGATTTTACACATTTTGGCGCGCAAACGCAGACCCGACTTACAGTGGCCTCTGCAAGTAGCGACTTCCAAGGATCGCCGAAACAAACGGCAGATCCGAGTCACGCGACGCACGCGCTGGTCAACAAAGTGACCCTGCTTCCACCAACACGCCGTACACCCCGCTGACGTCCCCCTTCTCATCTCAAACGAACCTGGATCGGCCGAATTTCTTCTGTACCCCTCTGGATCTGGCTGGATCTCATTCATTCATCATCTCTTCTTTGATCAATCATCAAATCACTCAACCAAATAAACCAGTCCAACACGAGTGCATCCCCCAAGCCATTTTAGGCATGGACGTGATTTGCCAAGCCAAGTCCGGGATGGGCAAGACCGCGGTTTTCGTGCTGGCGGTGCTGCAGCAGCTGGAGCCCGTACCGGGCGAGGTGGGCGCGCTCATTCTTTGCCATACGCGTACGTGGCCTTGGGGCTTTCCCAAATCCAAACACTGTTTACGGACCCTCTTTGACGTCCACTAGTCATTAAAAGGAAGTGCACGACATACATCACAAGTGCCCTGTTTACCGCCCAAAGTCGACTGGACTACTGGTAACGTTTACCGGCGTACTCGCAACTGTTACTGCGTGGTAAATTGACACAGTACTCGTACGTCGTCTTCTTTTTACCAAAACCCACACTCGCTGACTCACAGCACCTCCCCGTTTTCTTTCCCAATCACAGGCGAACTGGCGTACCAGATCTGCCACGAGTTCGACCGGTTCGCCGCGTACCTGCCCGGGGTGAACGTGATGGTGATTTTCGGCGGCGTGAACATCAAGCAACAGCGGGAGCAGTTGAAAGAAAAACCGCCTTCCGTGATCGTGGCGACGCCCGGGCGGTGCAAAGCCCTGGCCAAGGATGGCGACATCTCCCTGAAACAGTGCGGGCACTTCATTCTCGACGAGTGCGACAAGATGTTGGAGCAGCTGGATATGCGCGCCGACGTCCAGGAGATCTTCAAAATGACCCCGCACGACAAACAAGTCATGATGTTCAGCGCCACGCTTTCCAAGGAAATCCGACCGGTTTGCAAGAAGTTCATGAACGACCCGATGGAGATCTACGTGGACGACGAAACCAAGCTCACGCTTCACGGGTTGGTGCAGCACTACATCAAGCTCACCGAAGCGGAGAAGAACCGCAAGTTGAACGACTTGCTTGACGCGCTTATGTTCAACCAGGTTGTTATTTTCGTGAAATCCGTGCAGCGGTGCACGTACCTGGACAAGCTCCTCACGGAGTGCAACTTCCCGTCCATCGCGATTCACAGGGGGATGAGTCAAGGTAAGGGCCTTTCCCAATCACCACACACCGCCTCCCTGATTGCCCATACAAGACTGACACTTTCTTTTTTATCGTATCAGACGAGCGTTTGGCGCGGTACAAGTCCTTCAAGGAGGGCCACAAGCGAATTTTGGTCGCGACGGATTTAGTCGCCCGAGGCATCGACATCGAGCGCGTGAACATCGTGATCAACTACGACATGCCGGATTGCGCGGACACCTATCTGCACCGGGTTGGCAGAGCCGGACGGTTCGGCACGAAAGGACTCGCCATCACCTTCATCGGCAGCGACGAAGACAGCGACGTTTTGAACAAAGTGCACGAAAGATTCGAGGTGGAAATCAAGGAACTGCCGGAGCAAATCGACACGAGCACGTACATGCCCGCGTAAACAGGGAAGGGAACACGCGATGCGGTTGAACAAACAAAAGAGAGAGCGCGGCTCGCGAATCTCGAGTCGCGTGGTTTTGCAATTTACAAACCTACTGGTATTTTCACTTCTTGCCCTGTGTTATGGAACGCTGGGTTGCTTTTGGGGTATCTTTGACATTTGGGATGAGCTGCGCTGCACTACTAGCTGAACGTTGATTTGACAGTATTGATAGCACTACCATGGTAAGTGCTGTTCGTAAATCGTAAATCTTGTGTAAAACGACGCCCCTTCTTCTGCCATCCCTCACAACGTGTCGCGTCGGTTGTTGGGTTTGTCAGGAGTGGCATGGCGTGTTTCGTGACGCTGGTGTCGCCACCGGTGGGCCGCGCGAACACCCAGGGCGATTTCGCCGCGCAAAAAGCTTCGTCACGAAGAGTCGTCCTCGGAGGATTCGGGTCGCGTTGGGATAGAAATCTGGCGCGCCGTCGACGCGTTCCAAATCACGTCTCTCCATCTGTGTCTCCGGATTTTACCCGGGCAAAGACGACCGCACTACGCGCGAGCGGCGAGGACGCCGCACTGAGCGGCAACGAGAACATCGCTACGAGGTTCTTCGCGGCAGGCGGTTTGAAGAAGGCCGCGTTTTCGGACCCGGAGCTGGCGAAACTTTTGCAGTCGGTTGCCAAACACCTAATGGTGCTTTCACAAATTCCAGACCTCCTGCTTCATCTGCACGTGGAGTTTGACTCTGTGGAGGTGCGTGCGTCCAAAATATGCGACGGCCGGGGGGTTTTCGCAACGCGGGCGATTCCAGCGCACACATTGGTCACGACGTACCCTGCGACGAACGAGGTGAGTTTGATGTCTAACGTCGCGAACGGCGACGGCGCGTCATCGAATTCGTCAAGCGAATCCAACGGAGAATCAACCACAAAAAAAGTCCACACCTGGCGCGGCGATACCTACACAACAAGCCAGCCAACGTACGCCATGTGTAACGGCCATTCGTTTTTCGGCGACAACGCGTTGCGGTTACAAGCTGACCCTGAACGTGACCCACAGCCCGGTTTCCTCGGGCACTTAATCAACGACGTATTGATGCCTCCCACGGACGGTACCGACGTTAAATACGCGCACGCCTACCTCACAAGAACCACGAACGAAACCAACTGCCACGCCGTGCCGTTTCCGAGCGGCTTGGTCTCCATCGCCACGTCACGCGCCATCGCCAAAGGTGACGAGCTCACCATGAGCTACACGTTTGGGTACGACGCCAGCTTCATGTCCGCCGTGAACAGCGACCTGGGGTTGAAGAAAGCGATGTTGACGAACGCGTTCGCGGCGGACATGAAAGTATCGTCGGCGAAAATGGAACAGCTCACGGCGGAGACGATGAAGCGACACGCGGAGGCGGAACACCTTTCGCGCGAGCTGCTCGTGGACGCGGCGGAGGAGGAATAGGTGGTTTTTTTTGGTGTAGAGGTGACATAGTAGGGTGGGAAAGAGGTGGTGTAGGTTTTAAGGTAGCTTGTTTGTGTGTACACGACTCACTGTTATCCTCTCCCCTCCTCTTCCCTGTGGTCCCCGGTCCCACGTGGAGGTACTGCTACCCTTTGTCACCCACCTCTGTACTCGCCTAAGTCACAACATCGAACCATCGCCAAATTCAAAGGAGGGCTTCATTGTGGACTGCACTGGTACCAGTGCTGGCTGTTGTCGTCGACGGTCGCGGTTCGTGTGTTTTCGAGCATGTGTGGTCCGGTACGTTAAGTCACAGGGTTTAGGGTACATCAAGTTACAGGTGTTTGGTCCTTACCAGTACCTTGCCGTCAGGATGGATCCCACCGGCGGGCGCCCCGAGGATCTGTTCGAGCTCCTGGAGCAGCTCGGCAAAGGCTCGTTCGGCGCGGTGTACAAAGCCCGGCACCGCCCGAGTGACACCATAGTCGCGGTGAAGGTGATCCCCCTAGGCGGCGAGGACGAGGACGGTTTAGAGGACATGCGCAGAGAAATAGGGCTGTTGCAGGAGTGCGTGCATCCCAACGTGGTGCGGTATTTCGGAAGCTTTTTTTCCAAGGAGTACCTCTGGATCGTGATGGAAAACTGCGGCGGCGGGAGCGTTCGGGACGTGTTGGATTCGTTGAAAGAGTCTCAAAAAAGCAAAGGAAACGCTAAAGGAACTACTTACGGTTTAAACGAACCCCAGATAGCCTACATCTGCGGCGAAGCCTTGAAAGGGCTGGTGTATCTTCACTCGGTGCAAAAAGTGCACAGGGATATTAAGTGCAGCAACCTTTTAATCACCGACTCAGGGCACATCAAGCTCGCGGATTTCGGCGTCGCCGCGCAGCTCACGAAGGAAATGTCCAAGCGGAACACGTTCACCGGTACGCCGCACTGGATGGCCCCGGAAGTTATCAGCGAAAGCCGGTACGACGGGAAGGTTGACGTTTGGGCGCTCGGGATAACCGCGATGGAGATGGCGATTGGGCAGGTCCGTGTTGTATTTCCCAAATCCCGATACTGTTTGCCCATACAGGACTGACACTTTCTTTCGTTGGTGGCAGCCGCCGCGGGCGGACGTGCACCCGATGCGGGTCATTTTCATGATCACCCGAGAGCCGAGCCCGAGTTTAAGGTACGTATTTCCCAACTCCAAATCCTGGACGACTGTTTGCCCATACAAGACTGACACTTTCTTTTATTTATCTCAGTACCTCGAGCGACGGTTCCGATGGCAACCACGGTTGGACGCACTCGTTCACCGATTTCGTGGACCGGTGTTTAACAAAAAACACCCGGACTCGCCCGAGCGCGGTTGGGTTGTTGCCGCACGGGTTTTTGCAATCCAGCGCGGGGAGCGGGGCGAGTTTGGCGCCGCTGGTACAAGCGGCGCTTTCGCGCGCGGCGAGGAAGCGGGAAGCGGAATCTGATGGGTCAAAGAATGCAGCGGGCCAAGGCACTGCTTCGGAAAATGCTGAAGAGCAGCCACAGGTCCCTGCTGTTCAGAGTCTTCTTTCGGGAACACCCGCGCAGACAGTGCCTGCACAGACAGTACCTGTAAAGGTTCCTACCCAGGTCCCGACCGACGTCTCGCGAACCGCGGCGCCGCCGCTGCAGACCCCGAAAATGGGAACGCACAACCGACACGGCTCAGCCGAGGCACGCCACCGCCGCGCCGCAAGTAAGGGGACCATCAAGTTCGACCCTGCCACCGCGGCGGCCGCGATGGCCGCCGCGGAGGCGGCGCTGGACGTTACCGGGGACTCGTCTACTTTTTTGTTTTCCCCGAACGGCACTAACTCCACGTCCGTCGGGACGGTTGGCTCGGCGGTGTCTGACCCGTCTTCCGATATCGACGGGACCGTCGTGGTGCGTCCCGATGTGCGGAAGGAACACGAACCCCCCGGGTTCGACATCTACGGCACGACGATGATCAAGGAGGACGAAACGGGTTTGGATGTTTACGGCACCACTGTTGTGAAACCGACCGACGAGGACGACGACGACGACGTCGACGCGACGGTCGTGGGACGAAGCGCGAATCAGTACTCGGAAAGTACTCCTGAGTACTCGGAAAGTACTCGCGATGAAGACACCGAGTCGGGGCTACCTCCCGAGGCGCTGATGCGCATGTTCGCCGGACGCGAGCTTTCGGAAAAGGAACGCCTCGCGGCGGACGCGTTCGGGAGGGAGGCGACGGCTCGCGAAGGCGACGCAAAAAAGACAAAGCACGATGCGCGCTTCGTCGGGGGCGAATTTGAAAACACGGAAAACAACCGCCGAGGCAAAGGTCAACCGTTGGAACCAGCCGCTCCACGAACCGCGGAGCCTCGCTCTTTCCAGCGGTTTTCGGTGAAGAAAAACGCGGAGACGGATTCTGTTTTGCTAAACGCCGCGCCCCGGTTCGACGCGCAAAAGAACATTCGCCGACTCACGGACCGTGGCGTCGCCGCAGTCGCGGACGTTCTGGCGCGCGGCGGCGCCGGCGACGGAGACAAAACCAAAACCGTTACGAAACCGTTTTCACGCCGCGAGCCGAAGTTCCACTCCAAAGGAAAGAGGGTGGGGGACAACGCGTTCCACCCGTTGGATATTCTGCGGCACGCGTCGATGGGATGCGCGGTACGTACTTCCCAATCACCACATTCCGCCTCTGCGATTGCACATACGAGACTGACACTTTTCTTTTTACAATCAGGTGGACGACCGCGGGGAGTTTGAGTTTGACGGGGGTACGGCCGTAGGGGGTTTCACAAATCCGGGGACACCTATGTTTTACCTCTAACGCGCCTGTGACTGTTCAGACCGATTACTCTGACTGTTTGTCCATACATCGTCCAATACGTCGCAATACACGCGACGTTGACCACTTTCCGTGTACCAATCGCAGGCGCGAGGTTTTCGCTCGCCTGCCTGGTGGGCGCCGGACGTGACGCGCCCGTGGCCCTTCCAAACAAGGACACGTTGAGACGCATGCTGAAGAAACACGAGACAGGTGAGGTGGAGGTGTCGTACGAATCGTCTGTGTCGGATGAAACATCCGATGAAGACAGTGATGATTCCGACGCCGACGAACCCTCCGAACCCTCAACCCGCGACGCGAACTTTACCAAACTCCTCAAGCTGAAAGCCGCCGCGCTGGCGAAACGGTTCGACCACCTTCCCGCGCCGCTTCACGTGTTCGATTTGCACCCGCGGGCGATGGTTGACTCGGGAATAACTCGTGACTTTGGTAAGAGTTCATACGGCGCCGGTGTCGGCGCGTCGGATAACCTCCCGCTGTCCGTGATTGGAGAAACGCGCGTCTCCGCGTTGCGAATCGCGGAGGCGCGTTGTGTGTGCGCGGGGTACCCGTCGCAAATCGTCGCGCCGCTTTCCCTGAAACACGAAAAAGTGGAAATCTTGCTGAAAGCGGCGAGCTGGCACGCCGGGTTCGGTACGTATTTCCCAAGCACCACGTTGCGCCTCTGCGATCCGCCCGATTACCCATACACTGTTTACGTAATACACATCACGACCGACTGACGCTTTGTTTTTTATCGCGCCAGTCGCCGGCGCCAGCGTCGCGTCGCCGAATTCGAAAGCCCGGCGGAGGATCACGGGGGTTTTGGAAACCGTGTTACTCGACCTCGGGGAAATCGACGCGTGCCGGGCGTTACGCGAGTTCGGGGGGGAGACGAAGGAGTAGGGAGTAGCAAGGGAGGTAGTTTGAGATGTAAAACACGTTGGTAGTTGAACGAGGTGCAATAACTTGTAGATATCTTGTTGTATTATAATATTAGCGAAATCCCTTTTATTCGTCGTCGTCGTCGTCCACCACGCCTTCCCGCAACATCTCCACCACGTCGTCGTGTTCCTCTTCCGTTGCCAACTCAATCGGCGTGGCGCCGTCCTTCGCGGGTGTGTTCGCTTTCAACCCTTTTCGTAAAAAAAACGCCACCAGCTCCAAAGTGCCTTCGCCCGCGGCGAAGTGTAACGCGTTCCATCCGTCGGCATCCGCGGCGGTCACGTCGGCGCCGCCGGTCACCATTGCGAAAACCGCCCCGACGTTCCCTTTTTCCGTCGCCAGTAGCAGCCTTTCCCCGGCGCCTTGTTTTGAAAGCGCCAAGCTGATACGCTGGGCGCACTCGTTGGATTTCTTTTGACACAGGTCAACCAGCGTCTTCCCGGGAACCGGCGATTGAAACACGTCAGCGTGCGCGTCCAGCAACAGTTTGACACAAAGCTCCGATCCAGCCACCACAGCCGCCCTGAACACCGCGGTCTTGCCGTGATTGTCCACCGCGTTGACGTCGGCTTTTTCGGAAATCAACAAGGCAACCACGTCAAGGTGGCCGGCCTCGCACGAAAGCATTAACGGCGTCACGCCGTCGTCGTCTGTCTGGTCGATCTTACTCCCCTTGCGCAGAAGCAACGTCACAATCGCGTCGTAGCCTTCCTGACACGCCATGTGCAACACCGTGAACCCCTCGTCATCGGCGAACATGCAATCCGCGCCGTCATCAAGGCAACGCTTCACCCCAGCCTCGTCCCCGGACTCGATCGCTTCCATTAAATCATCACCGGTGGACATCGCGGTGAGTTTGGGGACGCGACCGAGCGCGAGGGCCGACTGATTCTTCTGCATCTTTCTGGCGCCCACTTTCGGGAAGGCAACAAAATTGCTGAAAAATTGCGGTCGAACTGGTATCGAATTTTTCAACACCCCCCCAACGAGAGACAGCGCGCACTGTCCCGCCAGAACGCAGGCGCGCAGAGGCTGCGACCGGGACACCGCGAGGCGTACCGTGGTTCGTGGAGTA
>Ga0302136_1001649_pt1 | contig 10181 bp, 11 predicted proteins | sample CBN3_20m_MG_FD_203116 | JGI IMG/M metagenome (GOLD analysis project Ga0302136, IMG submission 203116) | Marine microbial communities from Western Arctic Ocean, Canada - CBN3_20m | ecosystem: Environmental > Aquatic > Marine > Oceanic | place: Canada: Western Arctic Ocean | collected 2017-09-15
GTCGAGAAGCTTGTGAAATGCGTTTCATAATTTTTAATCAACTGGTCGAGTGACCAGTCGGGTTGGCAAAGGAAGCCCTCGACAACCGATATGGTTCGATCAAAATCAAAAACGATGTAATGATATTGTTTCATAAAATCCAATGAAAATGAGGATCTTGCACGCGCCTCGAGGATGACTTGGTCAACATCTTCTTGGCAACCGAGTTTAAGAAGATCGGTCTTTGACCAACCCTGTCTTACGAGAAACGTGATGTCGTCGGGTAAGATGTAGAAAAAGGGTCTTGAGCAAGACATCCCGATTTAATTGTTCATTATATTTTGTCCCCTTATATAACATTTTCCCTCAATAGATTGGCAAAAAGTTTAATTCTATACCGAGAATATCATCCGCGCCGACTCTAAACGTGGGAAAAAAAGTTTTTGAAAAAAAAGTTGGGAGGCTGTTTTCGATTTTGTTTTTTTTCGCCGTTTGGAAAAAAGGATCTGAAAGTTCCCTTATAGATCGACAAAAATTTTAAGTCTATACCGAGAAAATCATTCACACGAACTCAAAACTTCAAAATTTCTAAAAAAATAAAGTGGGGCAAATGTTGGGACACTGTTTGAGATTTTCAAAATTTTCACCTGTTTCTATACCGAGTAAATGTGGGGTTGTTCAAAAGTCAGAGACGAGAAACATTTTTCCTCACTTCTCACACACAAGAACAAAAAAACCACTCGGAATATTTCCGTTCCCAATTTCAGACCAGATGTACTCGGCGGCGGTGGAGATGGGCTTGGATGCTCTACGAGAATCGATTCGGATGGCCACCGCGACGCAGCGACGGCAGTTCGGTCATCCGCAGGCGACGACGACGACGGCGACCGCCGCGGCGCCGCAGTACGCCCCCCCCGCAGCCTCTGACCCTCCGAGGGTTGCCGCCGCCGTGACCCGCGGTGGAAAGAAAAGAAAACTAGAAGAACTTGAGGACAAAAACCAAGAGCTTAAGGAGGAAAGCCAAAAGCTTAAGGAGGAAAGCCAAAAGCACATGCGAAGTTTCACCACACAGGTCCAAGCAAATAATAAAAACAAATGGTTTTGGCAGGGTAAGTTCGATGGGATGAAAAAGTTACTAGAAGAACTTATTCAAACGTTGGAGGACAAAAACCAAAAGCTCGAGCGACAGAGCTGGATATGGCAGGGTAAGTTCGAGATGATGGAAGAGTTACACGACGCGTTCATCCAACGAGGACGCGTCGCCAGAGCCCCCGCCAACAACCAAGAGGCGCCCCCGGCGCCGCCGGTGCTGCGTACTCAAGACACGGAAGTCTTGAGGGATGTGTACCTACTTCGGCGTCCCGAGTTGATGTGCCCTATCACACAAACCATTATGATTGACCCCGTCTTCACTTCTAACGGGCACACCTATGAACGAAAAGCCATCGAGAGGTGGTTGAAGAAGAAGCTCACGGACCCATTGACGAACGAGGCCGTGAGCGACACCCTCATTCCTAACAAGGCGATGAAATCTGAGATTCAGGAAATGCCATTTCGATTCTGAAATCACAATTTTGGAATGAACTTCTTTTACGTTTTTCATATATAAGAGTCTTTTTTAACGCACTGAAGTAACAAACAAACCTTACGTATAATTACTAGCTATATGGTCGGTTTACAGCGAAATAATTCTGTAAATAGTACTCGGATGAAACATAATTTTTTATTAAAAGAAGAAGTTTCTGAGGGCGAGCAGACATCTCGTGACGATGTGCACTATGAGCTCGCTCGTGTTGTTAAACACGTAGCGTCGACAAATACGCTCCCTGATGTGATACCTCTTTCAAACAATCTCAGAACGACGGTCGGTAGTTTGCCGTCAAACAGCGTTACCCTCAATCACGCTTTGCTTAGCCGGTATGTCAGTCGAACCCACGCCGAGATTGGTATTGTGGCGAATGGGCATTACATAGAAGACAAGTCATCTACGCACGGTACGTTCGTCAACGGCATTCGAGTCATCTCTGGGGTAAACGGAAGACGGGGACTCCAACACGGCGACGCTGTGATGTTTGGGCACCCGGAGGTTTGCGATTCTTCTACTAATGAGGTCAAGAGAAATTGCTATGTGTACGTTTACCAAAAAAGAATGCCCCCCTCACCGCAGACTATTATCGACGAGTTCACATGCTCTATATGCATGGACATCTTTTGCAACCCTCAATCTGCCGTTCCATGTGGCCACATTCACTGCAAGGAATGTATAGGTACACATCTGCAAACAAGCACACGAGGTCTATGCCCACAGTGCAACGAAGAGCTCGCCTTCCCGTTCGTGGTACCGTGTCGCGTCGGAGAAGTGATCAACCACGTCATCCCACCTTCTGAGACACACGAAAGACGGAGGAAATCTTCGAAAACTGCTCGCACCGCTTTTGCTGACACTTTCGTCAACCCTCTGTTGATGAGCAAGGGTATTTTTAAACTAAAACGCATGAAACATAGGGCGCATATTCACTGAGCGATGTAATATATTTTCAAAAAGACGTTATATATACCAGTTTGAAACTAAAAAGACGATGATACGCACGAGGTCGCGTAGGAGCGCACCGCTGTGTCTAATCCTCATCGGTGCATGCCAAGCTCTTTGACACTCGCTTGGACCGTACTACTGTCACAGAGAGACGAAACGCCGAGAGTCTTGTCACTGTGGATGTCAGCAATGAAGAAACACCGATCGAAATATTAAGATTCATATAACATACGGAAGCAATCATTTTGTAGGCAGAGACATTTGAGATGAACAAAAATGTGTCCGGATGTCTCCGTGCTGCTGCATTTGCCTACTGCTACTACACCCTCCTCCCTTCAGCGGTTTCCGTCTCGCTATGACAAGTTCTCGTTGTCTTTTTTTGCACGCTTCCCAATAAGCATCGAAAATGCCCCCCTTGTGTTTTTTTGATGTTTTTTTATCGCTCGATGGCATTATTTTATCGCTTGCCGATATCCCTTTATCACGGGTCGTTTATATACAATTTTTAGAGAATTATGGTAAGCTAAGGCACTCTCGCTCTGTCTGGATGGTCAAAGTAAAACGAAGGCCAGTATGCTAGCATTTGCGTAGCAATAGACAGATCATCGTTTTTACCACCTTGTTTTCCGGAAAGGCCTCTTCTTTTCACCATGAGGTCTTCTTCTCGTCCTTTGTCAACGAATCTATAAGACTTAAGCTGTGAACAAATCTCCTCTCTCATGCCCACAGTCTTGGACGTAAATTGATCGGCAAACTGAACTTTCTCTGAACGCAATAGCTGCTGCAGCGCGAATCTCATACCTTCCTTTGTATCATATGAAGTGACGACACCTATGCGATTTTTTCCCGTCGAATCCATCGAAAGGTGACGAATCGGCTGACTAGCCGAACATATTGCTGCAACTCGCGATGCCCTGTTTTTTAAACACGGTTAAATATTTTCGGTACGTTTTGCAAATAGAAAATAAACAACTCACCCAACCCAACCGCCATAGTTCTGCTCGATGATGGTGACAAACTCTAGGGGTTCAAAGGTTGCGTGTTGACGAATACTGCGTAGGTGTTGTAGCAAGAAATCTTCGACCTCCGTGTCTGATGTCAAAACGGCCGTATCCGCAGCTAGTACCTGCGCAGGAAGAGGATGTGTCAAAAAAACCCAAAAAGGGATGGTGTGTGGGTGACAGGGACGAGTTTGGCGAGATGCGGGATGGTTTAAACCCCGGGCTTTTGTTGAGTCAGGATTTCTTGACAGTTGATCGTCATCTCTGGGCTGGGTTCGACCAGGTTGTCAAAAAGCGGATGCATGTGTCAGAGTATTGTCTGACCATCATGAAGCAGGCGAGACAAACGGACGACCTGGCTGTAAAAAAAATGTTCATCATGACACTGATGTGCATGTACGAGGATTTACGAGAGTACTACGCGAGCGTCTGTCCGCCGCATAAGTTTAACCCGTGGTACAGAGATTTGAAAAAACATCTGGACATTTTTCTTCGCGGTGCTCATAGGAACCCGGGGTCGAAATGCAAGAGTTACACAGATGCGAAATATTTGTCCGTCACTGCCTTCGTTTCCGCGATGGCGGCGAGTTATGTCAACATGTAATATACGTACCAGCAACGAGTGACTTTTCGTGTAAATTCCAGAGCAAATCGCAGTGCAACTTGAACCGCCTCCAGCGGTGTCGATGCACACGAAAACCGGCGCGCGTAGATTACCCAAACATCTTACGTCGTAGGTCGTGTTGAGGAACGTGTCAATACTTCCAAGATGAAACGCGTGGTTGTCACTCTTCGATACGACACCTGCATTTTCCCTTAGGTACATCGCCTTGTCATTTTGCATAATGCTTTGTACGAGCCTTGAACGTTTTTTATCCCTCTTCCAGTGTGGAATCTCATGCTCCATATGAGGACACTCGAGCAAATTTGCTTTCCTACACTTGTCACACATCAAAGTCACAGATATTGAGTTAAACATGGGTTCTCCAGTATCATGTTTCATATCCATCATCATCGAATAATCACATGTGGCATCCATGGGCGTCGTGATGCCTATCAGAGCTGTGTGTTCGACCAAGAGAAGCGGTGCTATAGTTTCCTTGAAGAGCTCGGGGGGGATTCTTGCAGCTTCTTCCAAGATGAGACATTGGCCTCCAGTGCCCTTTGTCCCCTACAATAAGGGCCAGTCACACACATACATCGCTACGTTTAGATTCCATAAATATTTGAGAGGAAATGTCTCCTTTTATAGAATCATCCATTTCGATTCCATTATGAAGATAAAATGAAAAGACGTAAGTTAGACATTTTCAAAGTCGAGTGTTATTTAGAATCTACTACCGCGACTACGCACAGTATCGGCACGTTTTTAAAAAAAAGTATGGAGACAACAAATGCGGAATTGCTCACAATGAACGGTCCGCTTGACCGGTTCACGATGTTTCCCATCAAATATGACGGGATGTGGAAAATGTACAAGCAAGCACAAGCAAGTTTTTGGACCGCCGAGGAGGTTGATTTGCAAGAAGACTGGGGGCATTGGAAGAAGCTGTCGGTTGAAGAACAACACTTTATCAAACACGTCTTAGCTTTCTTCGCCGCATCCGATGGTATCGTTCTCGAGAATTTGGCGGTTAGGTTTATTAACGATGTGAAGGTACCCGAAGCTCGTGCCTTTTACTCTTTTCAGATGTCCATGGAGAATGTCCACTCTGAGGTGTATTCCCTTCTCATCGACACGTACATCAAGGACGCGGAAGAGAAGCATCGCTTGTTCAATGCCATCGAGACTATACCTTGTGTCATGAAGAAGGCAGAGTGGGCCATGAAGTGGATGAGTGGCGAGAGGAGCTTTGTCGAACGACTGGTGGCTTTCGCTTGTGTCGAGGGCATTTTTTTCTCTGGCTCATTTTGCGCAATCTTCTGGCTCAAAAAAAGAGGACTAATGCCCGGTCTCTGTTTCTCCAACGAACTCATCGCTCGGGATGAGGGTTTGCACCGCGATTTCGCATGCTTGATTTACCTATGTGTATCAGAAATGGGGTTTGATGCACCGGACGAAAAGATCACGAGACAAATCGTAGAAGAGGCTGTCAGTATCGAGAAGGAGTTTGTATGTGATGCTCTGCCGGTTGATCTCATCGGTATGAACAAAGAGTTGATGGCAGAGTACATTGAATTCGTAGCTGACCATCTACTAGGACAGCTGGGTATTGACAAAAGCTACGGAACTGCTAATCCGTTTGATTGGATGGAGCTTATTTCCCTCCAGGGAAAAACTAATTTTTTCGAGAAAAGGGTTGGAGAGTATCAAAAAGCGGGGGTTATGAATGAAGCCAAAACGGCGATGAAGACTTTCAGTCTTGAAGAAGATTTTTAATAGCCTGAGTTCTCTGACTGGTCCGATTCTGAATGGTCCGAGTCTGACTGCTCCGATTCTGACTGGTCCGAGTCTTCAGATTTCTGGTTGAAATGATTGAAAGCTTCGGTTAAACTATGCAAATCCCTTTCTCCTCGGTGCTCCTTTTTTTTATTACCCTTCACGAAATAAATCGTGGGGTAACCCTCGATCTCGCCGTATCCGTTTACTTTCAGCTCGTCCGCGTTAATCTTGGCCGAATCATGTTCGTAAATACCGGGAGTAACGAGCGAATCGTCGTCGTTACGTTCAGTATTGTGTTGGGCTTTCATTCGCTTACAATGTCCACACCATTCAGCGGTAAAAAGATGAATTCCCGAGTGAGTTAAATGATGGTCTACACAATCCTTGTCACACTCACTTTTTCCAGCTCCCACGCGAAGGGGTGGTTGGAAGGACATTCTCGATGTGTCAAAAAAACACGAGCCGTATAAATACTCTCTCCAATGCGTCGCGCTCTCCCGAGACTCAACCCGAGATTCTTACGATTATTGTAGATGACTGGCGCCCTGATAAGCTATTTGCTGTCCCACGGATCCAGGTTGGCGAGGGTTGTCAGGGCTGCCAACGAGGACTGAAATATTTACTTCCGGAAGCTCTGAAAACCCAATCACGATGACCCCAAACATTTCAAAGCGGCTCTTGACGTCATCGCTCGCAGACTTCCATAATTTCAGAATTTCTTCTATTTCGGAATTATCGTCAGATTCGCTGTCATAATAAAATTCACTGTCATCGGATTCGCTGTCATCAGATTCGCTGTCATCAGATTCGCCAAAGTAGAGAGGTTTACTCGACACAGAAGCACGGTTGTGACAAACGTTTATTAAAGCTTGCTCGTAGAGATTTATTCCGTCACCAAACCCGCCTACTTCGAGGTATTTGATGACTGCGTCGCAAGGATAATTTTGCATTTCACCTCCCCGAGTTTTACCAATAACCTGTTGATTACCAGTTTCAGTCCATGTAGAAGGAACGCGGAATCCATCATTTTTGAAGTCGATTGAAAAAGACGACTTGCATGTCCAAATTTTGGAATCATTCCATCCTTCCGGAATACGTCCAGTTTGTTGACCGGCTCGGATAAGGTGTTCTAGTTCTGTATTGATTTCTTCGCACACCATAGAAATCCTGGTTATAGTTCTATTTTCTGCTCTCATGGCATGGGGGTTGGGTGGATCTACATCAGACGGCGCTCCACCAGATGTGCGAAGAGGTGTGCTGGGCGGGGATGCGGAGATGACAGCGAACGACATAAGGGGCTCTGCCCCTTGAACCCCGTGTGATTATCAACCAGCGGTTTAAGGCCGCAGGCCTTTCTACTTTAACAATCAAGGTTTGTTTATATATCGAATGAAGTCCTAAAGAGTATAAAAAGATGACGGTTTCAGTCCATCGTTTCCGGCATGAAACGCTCCTTCACTGAAGCGATAAAAAAGCAGGTCGCCGCCTCGCAACGATGGACCTGTAGTGGATGCGGTGACGTGTTGGAGAGCACATACCAGGTCGACCATACCCTTCCGTTGTGGGCGGGGGGTGTGGACTCGCCAAGAAATGCTACAGCGATGTGTGCCGGGTGTCACGCGCGAAAAACACAGAACGAGGCGATCGTCAGGCGACAGCGAGAGAGGGAGGAAGCGACGCTATGTAGGCTGGCGTTTGAAACACGCGTGGGTGTGGAGGAGGAGACAAAACGTGTGACGAAAATGCGCAAAGATGGGGCGGTCGAGTGTAAAGACTGTTCGGCGAGCTACTATCCCGTTTTTCCACACTCGTGTCGCGAAGTGCGTCGTAGGATCGTCGCGCGTTTGGGTGGGTCCTCGAGTGCCGCGCTTCCCGGCAAAGAACGTCCCGTGTCTAGTATATTTGAAGAATACACGTTTATAGGATGTTAGTTAGAAGTATACAATCAGGATCTAGATCTATATATTTTATTTTTCTCACCGAGCTGCGTAAAACAGCGTGAAAAATCTACTATGAAATATATTTTATTTATTATGATGTACTTGCTCGCAGCAGAAAGCGCGGTGTTGGTTGGAAACGTAATACGGACCAGAGACGCTCTCTGTACGATAAGCACGTATCAAAACGCATGGACGACAACTTTTGAGCAGTGCGAAGGTAACATTTAAAATTTAACGGGGGTCGAGGGGCGAAGCCCCCTCTTTGCTTAAAAGTTTTTGTTGCAGGGCGACCGTGTTCTTCTCAAGCCTTTGGCAAAATGCTCTGGCAGCTCGCGGAGAAAGCTGTTCGACATAAGTTAGTTCTGTATCCCAACGTAACCGTGCAAAGTTCCGAGAACCGGTGGACGAAAGATCTTGGGTGCGAGAAGATGACTTTTTGGGAGTGCATGTACGGGATGCCGATAGAGTATCCAGATTGTGAGGGCCACAGTACCGTAGCGGATGTACGCACTCTTCGCGCGGCATACGTGTACAACTGGCTGCTCTTCACTACCACGTTCAAGAGTTTATTTTTACCTTTTCCGACACCCATAGTGAACGTGTCCGTCCACGTCAGGATGGGCGACGCCTGTGAAATCACCACCAGAGACTTGCGTCCCAAAAAAGGGAACATGTGGAGCACAGGTAGACGCCACTGCGTGCACCCCCAAAAGTACGCGTTCATCGCGAAAAAAATCTTCTCACGTACCGCCGCCGCGCCCGTTGTCCACCTCGCGACGGACGACGAGGAGGCGGTGGTAATCATGAATCGAACCCGTTTTCGGGTCATCACTAGCAACGATACTGCTAACAGAGATTGGTACAACAATTCAGAATGGGTGGAGAACAGGAAATATGTTGACACGAACGCAGTCTTATTGAGCGTAGCCGACATTCGTTTTCTGTCGTACGGACAATATTTCTTATTCTCCGCGTGTGGCTACTACGCGACCGTCGCTTACAACATCGCTTCTTTTCGACATGGCAGATGGTTGCGCGCCTTCTCTGTTGACGAGTGCCACCCCCCCAATTTGAAAAGATAGACATGAAGATTAATTCTCGAATAAAAAATACACCCCTGCACCATCACACACCCAGCGGTTTGCCAAGTGAAGTGATGGCAGATAATGTTGCCACTAGTTTCTCCACGTCGCGAACCGCTATGCTCCGGTCCATGGTGTGGCCTTCAAGTTGCTCTGTCCAAGCAGTAGTATTCAGGTATGTGAATTCCTCGTTTTGAAGGCCATCCTTTAGCTTCTTTGGAAACGCGTACCCATATCGCCCAAATTTGCACTCGGAAATTTCTGGAGTTGTGACCGTCACATCAATTCCGACATCACGAATACAAGAAGTCAGTCTCAAGTCACAATATCTACCATACAAGTTAGACATCTCACAGTTTGTTAAGTGTTCGTGTGTCAGCATCCTTATCAGTCCTCTGCTGAGCACAGCCCCAAAACCACCATGCATGTATCCAGAAGAAGGAAGGGATGGTTGCAGGTGACAAGTAGAGTTCATGGGAAATGCGCAGTACGGTGGCACACGCCGCGGCGTCTGCTGGTGGCAGTTGCCTCCTAGATCGTCAGTCAAAAAAAGTGGAATGTCAGGGTTAAAGTTGAGCAAGCCTCTCCTAATATTCTCCAGAAAGAATATCGTATCGTCGTCTCCCACGAGGAAGAAGTCGTGGTCCTGCTCATGATATTTGTGAACACGGAGTTGATGAACCCATCTCGGTGCAAACGAATCGATCTCGCTAGCCCTCACATCCTTATACATTATCCATCTCTCGTGTTCAGGCCCATGATTCACGGGGGGGGGGGACTCCGAAATAATTGTTACAGTGTCAGCGCGGCGCAACGGTCTCAGAGCGAGTGTGAACTCGACCCTTTTCGAATAGGTTGGTACGGTGTGCGCAAAGCGAAAAGCGGTCGCTGAAGCTAGGCACGAAATCAAAGTCACACGAAACAAGTTCATAGGATGTTAGTTTACTACTCACAAATTGAAAGGATTTGAAGGATGTGCATTTTATTATTTATATAGCGTCTTCTTCATTGAAAGATAACATGTCTATCGAAAGATAACGAACGCTTGCGCTTACGGCGTTAAATGCCAGGTGAGCGTTGCGCATCTTCCAGATGAATAAGTTGAAAATGAATACACCAAAGCTTGGTTTTTTTCAGTTCGCGCACGGAGGAATAGAATTACGCAGGAATGCCAAACACGCGTACTACAAAACAAAAATGTGTCACTGGATACAGAAGGGCGTCACGTGCCCTTATGGAAAGCGTTGCGTGTTCATACACGCA
>Ga0302136_1001651_pt1 | contig 10172 bp, 10 predicted proteins | sample CBN3_20m_MG_FD_203116 | JGI IMG/M metagenome (GOLD analysis project Ga0302136, IMG submission 203116) | Marine microbial communities from Western Arctic Ocean, Canada - CBN3_20m | ecosystem: Environmental > Aquatic > Marine > Oceanic | place: Canada: Western Arctic Ocean | collected 2017-09-15
ATATTCAGGCCCAATATACATTCGGTAAGTTCCATCTCCTGTAATAGTACGATGGCTAGTTATTTGTATTATTCTTTTAAGATAACTTTGTCTTTGTTTTGGCAAAATAGATTTCTGCTGCAAAAACAATTCATATTTGCCTCCCTCGATAGATCTATCTAAAAAATATTTTGATATAGGTTCAATTTGAACCAAGACACTATCAGGAATTAACGAATCAAATTTTGCTAATAGAGATAGGGCATTTGATTCACCTTTCATAAAAACTCGAAGTTCTTTAATAAATTCCACATCATTTTTCAATCTATCAGAAGCAAATTGAATAGCAGATGGATGTATAGGCACTTCATCTTCCATTTCTTCTCCAGTTAATATAGCATCATGAACTAATTCTTTATCATCTTTGAATTGAGGCAGCCATTTCAACGTCGTATATGACATCCCGATAATTTTTTTCACAAATGTACGATCTTGTAAATAAACCTGATAAGGTTTATCTTTTAAATGTTTGTTTTTTATGATGGTCCAATCTTTACGTATACTCAGCAAAGCTTCATCCCTAGTAACTAATATTTCTTTTGGGGAAGATGGTCTTTTCTTTTTACGGGTTGGTTCTCCAGACACACCACTAGAAATAGATGGAGTTTTACGTTTTGGTTCAGAATGAAAGAACGGTTTCATTTTTATAAAAAGTATGGGTTTAAATACATCCTAAAAATAAACGCCTTGTACTATAAATTTCACTAAAACAATTACTAAAATGCTAAATTACATAGAATCATATCTTATTTATCCATTTGAAAAAATAAGGAGAAAGATACCCACCAGAGAGAAATATTTAAATACCGTGATTTTCACGTTTTTAGCGCTATCAGCAGCAGAGATACCCCTTGTCGGGACTATGAAGAAAGAGAATTTATCAGAGGTTACTTTTAAAGTATCTGGTACACTAATGCAATTAGGAACTCAACCTTTTGTATTCGCATCTATGGTCGCCCCATTGTTATTAGACCAAGATAACGAACAAGGTACAAATATAATAGGATTTATTATAAGTATATTTATGGCATTACAATGGGGCATTGCAGAATATAATTGGGTCGCAACGGTTCAATTATGTTTCGTAGCTTATTTGCTATTACAATCTGAAGTTTATCTAAAAGAAAGGGGTGCAATATCTCCCTCTACTGCACTCATATTCGCAAACGCTTCTAAAAGAATTATATTATCATTGTTTGTCGACCCGCTTTCATTTATTTGGGCTATCGTACTCATGATAAGTGTTGCTTGGATAGAAAATATTAATATCACTGTACCCCTTACACACACACGTTCCAGAATGCAAACAATAAGTATGGAATTACCAGTCATGTATAATTCCACAACAGCTTTAATCATGTATTATACATTTATCGAAATACTCTCGAGTATTTGGACTCCCGCACAAATATTACTTTCAAGAAATATTTCACGGGATACTTTTATCACAGCACCAATTCTATATATATGCGTATACTTTATTAATAGCAAATTGGCTTCTTTCAATAACCAGACTGGGAAAGATATGATTCAAAGATGGAAAAAACAAAAATTAACCCTCAAAGGATGGAGAGACCCCAAGAAAATGTACAAATATGTACAAAATATTATAGACAGAAATGTTAAATGGAATACAATTTTTATTTGTGGACTTTGGACACTGGGGATTTTATATAGACCTTCCGTGGGTATTACGACATTGTTCATACTCGTAGGGACTATTAAAAGGAATAGACCAACATGGCAACTGTTTTAGATACAACAAATGTAACAGTAAACGCACAAACTCCAACCATTAGCGAGACCACACCAGTGTCTCTTATCATTAATAATACTTTATTTTTAGAAGGATATTGTACACGATTCCAAATAGAAAGATTTAAACCAAACATTTAATGACAAAAAACATAATTTATATAGCATTTCTTAATAAATCTACAGGGATTTCAACCTGACGACATTTTGGACACATCGCGTCATAATCCAGTACATCCACCCAACGAACCAAACAAACTTTGTGATATTTATGACCACACGCTAATTCAAACGCATCTGAAACATTCTTGTAGCCTTGCGTGCATTGGTGACAACAATCTTCGGGTAAATCGGGCGCAAGGACCACAGTTTTGTCTTTAGCAATTTTAAATTTACAATTTATACAACATTTACTAGCATTAGGGTTCCTAAAATTACATTCTGTACATTTTTTTCCACGCCAATTGGATTCGTGAGGCAATTGGTTTAAATTGTAATCGCACAGTGTATTTATATCATCAGCAGAACCAGATCCAGCTTTAATACGGTCTATCAATACCCTAACTTGCAAAGGTGTGTACGACATAATGTTACAAACAAATATTTATATCGATTATATCAAACCATTAGAATATCCTTAGAATATTCTTAAAATATTATATTTTGATTATGTTTAAATTATGTTTTCTTCACCAATCCCATCAACATTTGTATCTGAAGTTATCTCAATTTCTGCCATTACGTCTATTTGAGGCAAATTATCAGGTAATGGTAAATCGTTATTGTCTAAAGACATATAACTATTACTCATATATTTAATATGTGCATTCTTAACCATTCCTCGAAGTTTTTTTCTAAATACGATTATAATTATAAGTACACAGATAAACAAAACGGTCATAATTTGTGGAACTATAGTCCCGTGATCTAATAATGGTGGAACCACAGATGGAACCACGGATGGAACCACGGATGGAACTTTAGACGGTACTATAGATGGAACTATAGACGGGACTGTAGACGGAACCACAGATGGAACCACGGATGGAACCACGGATGGAACTTTAGACGGTACTATAGATGGAACTATAGACGGGACTGTAGACGGAACCATAGACGGAACCATAGATGGAACCATAGACGGAACCACGGATGGAACCACGGACGGAACCATAGATGGAACCATAGACGGAACCACGGATGGAACTTTAGACGGTACTATAGACGGAACCACGGATGGGACTGTAGATGGGACTATAGACGGGACCATAGACGGAACCATAGACGGAACCACGGATAGGACTGTAGATGGGACTATAGACGGAACCATAGACGGAACCATAGACGGAACTGTATATGGGACAATAGACGGTGTTGTTATATTTGTACTATTCACAATACGAGTTATATTCGAAGAATTTGTATTGTTCATAGAATAATAATCTAATAATTATTGATGATTTTTTCATAGAATATTCGTAACTTATTTTAGAAATGATTATCCCTTGCTTTTTTTTGCCGGGCGGTCGGTCTGGGATTGTTTTCTTTTTTTTTTATTTTGTTTTGGCGCAATAGCATCCATGAGTTCATCCAGATCATGAGTCCAAATTTGTTGCGGTGATAATTCATATAAAGCCTTCCATTCACACTGCAATTGCAGATGTTCTGACGCCAAAGCTTGTATCTTATCTTGTGACATGTTCCATAAAGGCATACCAAGCAAATAATCATATGAATCGGATTGTTTTGAATATCCTTTGATAGCCAATTCTTGAACAAGTTCTTGTTTTTGTTTCCCTTTAAAAGAGATCTGACCTGAAACCACTTGCCTCAAAAACTGCATTTTAGCCGACAATTTAGCGATCATTTTTTGTAGAACATTCATTTGATGCGTTTTTCTATCACCATAGAGACGCAAACGTTCTGAAAAAAAATCGGATAAAATGGTGAGAACGGTATGATACTTTTTCATTTTGGAATCGGCTCCAAACGCATGCATGTTCCCAGTTCCGGTTGTAGACACTAGCTTAAAAGCCTTTTTCATTTTGGAATCGTCTGCTCGAAGAGTGGCCGCAAATTGTGGAGCAAGTTTGACAGTAAAAGACACCTTGGTATCTGTATGATTACTTTTGACGGTGAGAACTTGTCCAGATTTATATTTTCCTGTTCCTTCTTGCCATTTCTCCAAGAACTCTTTGTAACTATTGGTCCATGTCCCTACAGGCAATTCAGAGACATGCAACGTTGAAGCTGATTTCCATTCCCATTTGCCCTCGATGGCATACTTATCTTCCTCTATTGTCGTAACAACACCTTCAAATCCTTTGAACCACGGCATCATTTCAGTCGGCGCTCCGCCTACCAACATACGCTTGATATTTTGTACTATATCTTTGGGATTGTAACTGGGAATTGTCGTGGACCATCCCGTGCCGATACCATTCGCTCCGTTGACCAGAATCATGGGGAGAATGGGCATATAATAGGCCGGTTCAATCGATTGACCATCGTCTTCGAGGTATTTGTACAGTGGTGCGTCTTCTGGTCGGAAGATGAGTTCTGTAGCAGCCGCTAGTTGTGTGAAAATGTACCTAGGCGACGCTGCATCTTTTCCACCATTCAATCGAGTTCCAAACTGACCATTGGGCGCTAAAAGATTGATGTTATTGGCACCCACATAATCCTGTGCCATTCCAACGATAGTACTATTGAGAGAGGCTTCGCCGTGATGATAGGCGGCATGCTCTGAAGTGTATCCGGCCAATTGGGCCACTTTAATCTCTGAATGAAGCTTGCGTTTGAGGCAGGCAAAAAGGATCTTCCTTTGCGAAGGTTTTAGACCATCCATAACGTGTGGAATGCCCCTAAGATTGCTTTGAACGGCCATGACGATGTATTCTTTGTCTACAAAATCCTTATATGTCATCTCCTGTTGTGAAAAGTCCATATGAGTGCCTGGGACATAGGAATTGATCCAATCTTTGCGGTCAGAGACGCGTGCCTTTCGAAAACACATATCAATCAAAGATCCATCGGTCATGACTTCGAAATGTAGTCTATTTTTCTGAAGATTCGAAAAGTATTCCTTGGCTTCTCTGGCTGATGAAGTGCCTAGACCTTTGTAATATTTGATTTTCCACCGTTTTGGATCATTGTTGACGCACCATGCATCGTATTCTGTGGTGGTATAGAATGTGTGACAGGTGGAGGCACGAGTACACTTGACAATTGGTGTGATAAATACCTGTAGAAAGTTGGGTACTAGGAGTAGAGATGGCCAGTAACAGTGCAGGAAATTGATAATAAGGCCCTTAATATGCGAACCATCGTGATCCTGGTCTGTCATAATCATAATATGACCGTAACGCAACGATGAAGTGTCAGAATAAGTTCGACCGATGTTCAGCCCCATGATCTTCATAATGTTTTGCACTTCGGCATTGTTGCCAACGGTTTGATTGCTAGCGTCTCGAACGTTCAATAGTTTGCCTTTTAAAGGAAATACGCCGAATTTGTCACGGCCAATGACCGAAAGACCTGCAATAGCCAGAGTTTTAGCAGAATCCCCTTCTGTAAGAATAAGGGTACATTCGTTTGACCGTCGTGTACCGGCAAAGTTGGCATCGTCTAATTTTGGAATACCTGTCAATTTAGATTTCTTGGAAGCGCCGGTCTGTTTTTGCAATTTTCGACGAGATTTTGCCCTCGCAAAGTGGAGGACTTCATCTACAATACCGCTATTCCGGACAATGGCCTTGGCAAATTTAGCAGAGATTGTTGGTTTAAATTTTTGTGGGCCAAAATCTTTAGAACGACTAGTTAGCGCATCTTTGGTTTGTGAATCAAAACTTGGATTCACAATCAAAGCATTCACAAAAACAAATGTAGAGTTTTTGACTTGTGAATGCTTTACAGCCAAATCTTTAAATGCTTTGTTGGGTAAAATTTCCTTGGCAATCGCGTCGACAATTGTTTTAACGTGCTCACCACCCTTTGAAGTATAGATAGCGTTACAAAAAGAGACATGTTGATGTTGTTGATCTGGTGCCATTGCAACACATACTTCCCAACGTTCATTAATTTGTTCATAAATTGGTTGTGGTCCATCATTTGCAAAATACATGGAGCAATATTGTTTGAACGTTTTGATCGGAAGTTTTTCCCCATTCAAATAGATAGAGACATCTTTTGGAGTAGTACCGGCAAGATCATACACACGTTTTTCGAATAAAGCTTTAATATCTGATGTCATGCCTGCTAGATCAAATTTCGCAAAATCAGGCGAGAATGTGATACGAGTGTAATCTTTGCGTTTGGCATATGTTATTGTTGGTTTGTTACAAACACTCATATTATTGTGCCATGTTTGGACATACTTTTTTTTAGCTTGTGAATCTACTGTCTCAACACAAAAAATGGTCGAAAATACATTGGCGAGTTTTGCGCCATAACCATTACGCCCTCCAACAACTCTAGAAGTCGAATCATCGTAGTTATCTCCTGATAAAAGTTCTCCTAGAACCATTTGAGGCACCCACATATTCTGGCGTTCGTGCATAACAATAGGAATACCAGCACCATCATTCTCGACACTAATATATTCGTCAGTTATATTTACTTTAATATAACGCATTTTATTATCGCGTCTCTTATTGTCCGCAGCATTCACTAAAATCTCATCAAAAATTTTATATAGTCCTGGCACATAAGTAACCATGGATAGACTCATTTTACTATCTTTAACGATCCATTGTTCTTCTGTCCGTTTTTGGGTAGATCCAATGTAAGTGTCTGGACGTTCCTTGATATGTTCTAAATGAGATTTTTTTTGATATTTTTTTGAAATTACTTTTGTTCGAGCGGCCATTATTTAACTTGAATGATATGTGTTGGTCTTTATTTAAAAATCACATATTTCTTGACCATGATATTTACTATATTGATGTTCTCAGGAAAATTCTCAGGAAAATTCTCAGGAAAATTCTCAGGAACGGTTTAAGTAGTAACTTTTTTTTTCTCCTAATGTATAAATAGGAAAAGATTTCAAATCAAGACCAACACATATCATTCAAAAATAATAAAGACCAACACATTAAATACAATTCAAATATCAGACAAAGCATACCACTACAAAACTCAACCACAACACACCAAATGAATTTTCTGAACATCCCATCCCTTCCCATTTTGGCCGCCAAACCTAAAAAACGCACTAAAAAGTGTGGAAGTTGTGGCGAACATGCGCCAAGCAACAAAAGTACTTTTTGTAAAACTTGTCCAGGTCAAGTTCGCAACTGGATAAAACAAGTCAAAAAGAAAACTGGAAAGGGAAAGGTTTGTCCCGCTGAAGGATGTGAATGGTCCACCAAAGGCAACCGCACGCATTTTTGCAAACTTTGTGGCACCCCATTCGACGCTCATCTCAAACGCAAGGCCTACACCAAATCAGGGAAAACTCCTGCCAAAAAGAAACAAAAGAAACAAAAAAAACAAGAACCAACTCCACCAAACGAATGGTCTGGTTTTGATGATATTGATTTGATGTCGGTCGTCCCTCCTCTCTCTATGAGCAGGGGCTCTTCTATCGAGTTATTTGCCGACGCACCAGACGCACCCGAAGAAAATTGGTCTTTTTTGGCGGAAGATATCGAAGAAATTACTCCTGATTTTTTTGATAATGTCGCAACAAGTAGTGAATATTCAGAGATATGTGTATAAATATAAAATATCTATTTTTTATTAATTCCTTTTACAATTCCTTTTACAATTGCTGTCCAGTATGACACAATTGGATTGTGCACGGTTTAAACGATGTCTGACTACCCAACCTTAAGCATCCACATTTTCGCCTGTGTTTTTTACATCTGAGAAGTCAAAACAGAAAATTTCATTCATGTTTAAGACAATCTTGTCAATACTGATGACCACACAGTATCGCAATCGTTGTAGTTGACTCCTCCATACAAATTGGACATTCAATGGGATGGACCTTTCGACATTCGGGACATGGGGACATGTTTGTTCTTTTGACTTATATAAAATATATATTCTATATTTTTAAGAATCCTGAATATTCTAAAGAATGACTATAAATATATATTTTATATTGGTAAATGCCTGTTGAAGATTTCACTGTTATTCGTCAATTGGGACAAGATGGTGCACAAGGTGTAGTTTCACTGGTAGAATTTCCAAATGGGTTACGTGCTGCTATGAAACAATTCAAAAAAACAAAATCCAGTGCAAGAATTAAGTCAGAAGCTGACTTTCAATCTAGAGCAGCCGAAGCGGGTATTTCTCCAGAAGTGATGCAAATAGATTTAGAAAAAAAGAGAATTTTTATGGAACCTATGGATGTAAGAGTGGTAGATATTCTTAAACAGGGTTCTGTCCAATTTTCAAACGATTTGAATCATATTATGGAAACATTGGATAATATTGGCATTTTACATAATGATGGCAATGTACTTAATTTAATGTTGGATCACAATGATTGTTTAAAAATTTTGGACTTTGGGTTATCCAAGGAAATAACCCCGGCAATTCGTAAAAAATGGCAAGGTTCACCAAACAAAAGAGTTACACTGTTTATGATGAAAAAAGGGTTACGAAAATATAATATAAACGTTTAGTACTATTTAAGGGACTTTTTACTTGGTTATATGGGCAATTATATCCAATCTGATATGACCTGGTATGTTTACAGACGTGCATTATCATCGGATGTTTGGACACCAGCACCTTTACAAAAATGGGGCGGTATAACAGAAGAAGAAGCTCTTTCGAGATTCAAACATGAAGTGTTTACGTTTTCTCTAGCAAAACATAAAGAATATGAAGATACAAAGGCCATTTATCTATATCGTGGGAACAATAGGATGGTAAAAGCTTTGTTAGACCCAGAAACAAAACAGGTTGAAATCTGGTCTCCTTCTATTCGCCAATGGTTAGCATCTGAAGAGAAATTATCCGCTCAAAGATACCCAAAGCACGAAAAAACATTTTTTACAAAATATTTAGAACAATATGCTTGGATAAACCAACAAACTGTTACATTTGTACATAAAGAATAAAACTATAAAAGGTAATTTGAATACAAATATTATGTCTAAAGAACAATACAATCTACATTTTAGTTTTAGAACTTACTGGTTAATATCGTGGGGTTTTCTTATCATAGGTTCTACAATAGCATTAATAGACGTATCTAAACAAACGTGTGGTGAGTATACACCCATTTTGTTATCTAGGGCATTGACTACAGATCCTTATAGAGGCGGTACATTAATATTTTGCGTGTTTGCCGCAATAAGTTCAATATATTTAAATTCAATATTATTGTCAGTAGCTTTCTTTGGATTTTTATCAGCTTTCCTTATATCTATGTTTGAGACGGCCGCCTCTCACGACACACTTATTTTGGCCTCAGCAGTATTAGTCATGTGGGAATGTTGGCCAGGGAAAAATATATTTTGGAAATTGCACTGGTATTTCACTGTAGCAGTTGGGTCGTTATGCTTAAGCTGGTTTATCTATATACTATTTGAGTGTGATTCTGTCAGTTGTAAGAGATGTTCATGGTGGTACACCACAGAATATGTAACGTTTTGGTCCATGTTTATGCTAGTTTATTGGAAAATAGAACCATCTTTACAATGGAGAGATCATTATTTTCCTATTCAAAATCCAAAAAAAACTTTATCAAAGAATAAATTATTAGATTTTTAAAATAAAAAAAGTATGTATTTAAAAGAGAAAATAACAATTTAAGATGTCAGACAAAAATAAGGTAAATACAGATTTTGTGGAAATGAAAACAAACGATCAGCAAAAAATAACAATCACAAAAATAAACAACCGACCAAATATTATTCTATTAAGTATAGCCTTGACATTATCCCTTTTTATAAATATGGTCATTTTTACACAACCAGAAATGATTTGTATTGAAAACTCCAAATGTACGGATGAACTAGACGGGTGTCTAGTGGCTTTAGAAAGTTCAGATGATAGAATCATGAATTGTTTATTACAGCGCGCTCAAGAAATGTCATTGCGCGAAGAAGCCGTTGGAGATTGTATAGTAGAATTGAAAGCCACTGAAATTGAACTCGAACTTTATAAGAAAGACGTGGAAAAGAAACCATTATAGAACGTTTGAAATTGGATGTTTTAGGAAATATTATAAAGGTTTTTTCTTTCAAATATACATATAAACACAAGTTCTTTTTTATCTAAATGTCTTTTAATACTTTGGTTACCAAATCCCTAACCCTTCATAATTTAAAAACATGTAAATTAATTTGCCCCCCCCCTGACCATTTTAATTCACTCTCGATTGATTTTGATGGCGATGGAGTTTTTGGTGCAGACGACCT
>Ga0302136_1001653_pt1 | contig 10158 bp, 9 predicted proteins | sample CBN3_20m_MG_FD_203116 | JGI IMG/M metagenome (GOLD analysis project Ga0302136, IMG submission 203116) | Marine microbial communities from Western Arctic Ocean, Canada - CBN3_20m | ecosystem: Environmental > Aquatic > Marine > Oceanic | place: Canada: Western Arctic Ocean | collected 2017-09-15
TACCTCTGCGAAGATGAGGCGATCAAGACATTGTCGTCTGGCAAATACCCTTGTCGCAATATTCCGCAAAATATGGCTGATCTGAAAGCACAGGTTGCGGCCAATGAAACTGGGCGGCGTGAGTTGCTGCGGATGGTGGCCACCTATGGCAAACCCGTGGTCACTGCCTATATGACGCATGTGCAAGACAATGCCGAGGAAAGCGTGCGCGAGGTGATTGCTGGGCTCGAAGATGGCGATTTTTTGTATAAAATGGACACCGGCCAACAGGTGCAGGTGGCGATAACTGTGGAGCGTGAAACCCGCTCGGCGCGGGTGGATTTCACTGGCACAAGCGCCCAACATGCCGGCAATTATAATGCACCTTTTGCCGTGTCTCGAGCTGTGGTGCTTTACGTGTTTCGGTTGATGGTTGGCAAAAATATTCCGCTGAATGAGGGCTGTCTCAAACCCTTGGATATCATTGTGCCTGAAAACTCGATGCTCAATCCACAATACCCGGCGGCCGTGATTGCGGGCAATACAGAGGTAAGCCAAGCCGCATGCAATGCTTTGATTGGCGCGCTGGGCATCATGGCAGGCAGCCAAGGGACGATGAATAATTTCGTTTGGGGCAATGAGGTGTTTCAAAATTATGAAACCATCGCGGGAGGAACCGGCGCTGGCCCAAGCTTCAACGGCTGTGATGCGGTGCAAACCCATATGACCAACACAAAAATGACTGATCCCGAAATCTTAGAAAAACGCTTTCCTGTTCGGTTGCGAAGCTTCGCCATTCGCGGCATGTCTGGCGGTTCTGGAGCCTACCGCGGTGGCCATGGCGCACTGCGACGGTTGGAATTTTTAACCGATGTGACTGTGACAACCCTATGCTCTCACCGTGTGATCCCGCCCTTTGGTGTGGCCGGTGGAGACAATGGGGCCACCGGCCAAAATTGGGCTGAATTGCCTGATGGTAGCCGCGTTGAATTGAATGGCAATGATGAGATTGATCTCCCGGCAGGATCCATTTTCGGATTGGCTACGCCGGGCGGTGGAGGTTGGGGGTCGCCTAAGCGGCGACCCTAGACGTTTTATAACGTTGAAAGACCGCTACGCAGATCGGCTAAGATCTTGGCGACATCGGCTTCCGTCAAGATCAACGGTGGTGACATCAACAGATTGTTGCCGCCAACCCGCACCATGGTGCCAGCCTCATAGGTGGCTTTATGGGCGCGTTTGATGGCGCCCATCTCCAGCGGTGTCTTGGTGGCTCTGTCTGAGACCAGCTCAATCGCGGCCATCAACCCATGGCCACCACGCACATCGCCAATGATATCAAATTCGGCCTGAAGGGCCTTCAGACCGTCACAAAGCTGTGTTCCACGGGCAGAGGCATTGGATTTGAGATCCAAACGCAGAGTTTCACTCACGCAGGCATTGACCGCCGCCATGCCCACGGGATGGGCGGAGTAGGTATAGCCGTGCCAGATGGAGCCTTCGGCGGATTGGTCGCTTTCAAAGGTCTCTGCCACTTTGGCGCTGACCAATGTTGCGCCCACGGGGAAATAAGCCGAGGTGATCCCTTTGGCTACGGTCATCATATCAGGCTTGACCTTCCAATGGCGCGCACCAGACCAATCTCCAGTGCGGCCAAACCCTGTGATCACCTCATCAGAGATCATCAAAATTCCGTGCTTGTCGCAGATATCTCGAGCCAGCTTCATAAAGGAGGCATCCGGCACAATTACACCGCCCGCCCCTTGAATCGGCTCCATGATGAAGGCGGCAATGGTTGAGGGATCTTGGAACATGATCTCATCCTCCATCGCCTGCGCTACCATCTGTGCCAGTTTGACCGGATCACTTTCATGAAACGGATTTCGGTAGCTGTAGGGTGAAGGCAGGTGATAGCAGCCGGGCAGCAAAGGTTCATAGGCCGTGCGGAACCTTGGGTTGCCATTGACCGAAGCCCCGCCAAAATGCGTGCCATGATAGCCTTTCTTGAGGCTCAGGTATTTGATGCGTTGAGGTTGGCCCCGCAGGCGGTGATATTGCCGTGCCATGCGCATTGCCGTGTCGACAGAGTCAGAGCCGCCTGAGGTGAAAAACACCCGCGCCATGCCGTCCTCTTTGAAGAAATTTACCACTGCTTCAGCCGCTTCAATGGCTGGAGCGTTACTCGTGCCTGCGAAGGCGGAGTAATAGGGCAGCTTAAACAGCTGATCTGAAATCGCCTGTTTTACCACATTGTTGGAGTAGCCCAGATTTGCGCACCATAGGCCGCCCACTGCATCAACGGCTTCATGGCCGTCCAAATCGATGATTCGTACACCTTCGGCGCGGTCAATGATGGTTGGAGCGTTGGATTGCAAATCGCCGGGGTGACCCATGGGATGCCACAGTTGTTTGGCATTGAGGTCTTTTAACTCTTGGATATCTTTCATGTCGCATCTCCTGAGACCGTGAAGGGGGTTTCAAACCAATATTCCTCTAAATTTGTGCTGTTGCCTATCCGGTCCACGACAGCAAACAAGCCGGGTGCGAACAAAGGTGTCAAGACCCCGTGCCAAACATTGTGGTGAAAGTTGATCCCTTGCCCGGGCGCGGTGCGAAAGGCCAAGGGCCTGCCCGGTGCGCCGTCTTCATCGGGGGCCACAATTACCAAAAAGGGGTTTTGGGTCATCGGCAAGAAAGCTTGTGAGCCTTCGGGATGGCGCTCGACCAATTCCAAGTGATAGGGAAGGCTGCGCGGTGTCGCGTCAAATAGGCTGATGCCAGCGCGGCCGTCTGGTCCAAAATCCAGCGCGGCCAAATCGTGATGCCGCCCGCATAGGCCCTGATTTATAAGCTTGTCCGGGGCATCCTTCAGAGAGATGATGTCACCAAAGGCTTCAAAAGCGACTTGAGTGAGCGGTTGGATGGAGATATCACGCATGGATCAAACTTTCTAGAAATTTGAATTTACTTTAGACCTTCCGTCGAAAAGGTCCAGCTGGTGATTTGCTCGTACTGGTTGCCGGGGCGCAAAATAATATCGGGAAAATGGGCATGGGCGAGTGATCCTGGCCAGCTTTGTGCCTCTAACGCCAGAGCGGCATAGGCGCCATAGGGTGCGCCGTGGTGGGTGCCGTAACCGGGAGCGTGAATGGTGCCGCCATCATAGACCTGAAGTCCACATTCTGTGGTGGCCATTTTCATGCGCACACCCTGCTTTCCGGTTAGAGTTGCCACCGGGCTCAGCGGACGTTTGTGGTCAGACATGCAGAGGTTGAAATCAAAAAACTGGGATGTATCCCCGGCCATTATGAGACCACTGCGGAAATCATACTGGGAGCCTGCAACTGGTAAGATCTGGCCGGTAGGCATTAGGTTTTCGTCAGGCTGGCTGTAGTGATCCGCTTGAAGTTGAAACGTTTGACCTGAGAATCCGACCGTTGGATCCAGCGACCAATAGGAGTGATTGGCGGGATTGAACGGGGTGGGTGCGTCAGTTTTAGCCTGCACTGCCATGCTGAGAGTTGCTTGTTTCAAGGTATAGCGCAGCTCAATCTCTCTGTTGCCAGGAAAGCCCCCCAAGCCATCAACCAGAGCTAGTTTTAACACTACAAAATCTGGCCCATGATCTGCAATGCTCCAGATTTTCCTGTGCATACCGGTGCTGCCAGAATGTTGGGTGAGGTCGCCAGAATGGTGTTTCTCGAAGGTAAACACCTGCCCATCGATTTTGGCAGAACAGCCTTTGATCCGATTGATCACTGGGCCCATCAAAGATCCAAAGCTGCTCATTCTGCCTTCATAAGCCGCCACCTCTGAACTGCCCAAGGTCAAAGGCCAAGCAACCCCGGTCAGCCGTACATCATTGAGTACGCCACCCAGCGTCAAGATGTTTACGGTCAGCTGATCTGAACCTATGGTGATCTGCGCCACATCATGGCCATCTTCGGTAGTTCCGAAAGAGGAGATTTGTGTCATAGGGCCTCCGGCCAGTGTTTCGGATAATAGCAAACTCCGAGGGTGCGCTTCATGTTTGATCTCACAGAATGATTTGATGTTCGAGTTGCCCAGTCGCTGAGACTTGGGTTTCAAAGGTTTGCCCATCGGCTGGTGTCAGCTCACCTGAGCTGCGCCCTTCGGTGGCGCTAGTGCAAAAGAGGCGGGAGCTTTCGCCGGCAAAGGCGGGGCAGGTGGCATGGGCGGCGGGCATCGCCGCGGTCTCGAGCAATCGGCCCTGAGGGCTATAACAGGCCACGCATGCCGCACCCCATTGTGCGTTCCAGATATTGCCTGCGGCATCGACCACAGCGCCATCGGGATTTTCACCGGTTTGGGTCAGATCTATAGCCAGTCTTGCTTTGGAGATTGGCCAGCCCTCCACGTCCAAATCCACAGCCAGAATTTGTTGGGTTGGGGTATCAGTGTAATAGGCGGTTTTGCCATCCGGCGCGAAACAGATCGCATTTGGGATTGTCATGTCCGTGACCAGTTTTTTCAACGTCCCACGATGATAGCGGTAAATTGCGCCAGCATTGGCCTCGGCATTCTTGCCCATGGTGCCAATCCAAAACCCGCCCTGTGGATCCGCTCGTCCATCGTTTGAGCGGGTCATCGAGTTGTACGCTTCTAGATCATAGATTTTTGTCTGAGCGTCTGTGTTCAAATTAAAGCTGAACAGCTGGCTTTCCGAGGCTATTAACAGCTGGTCATTGCTGACCCAACCCGCAGCGGAGACATATTCGTCAAATTGCCATACTTGGGTAGCGCTCAACAGCTGATGGGCTGTGATATCAAACCAAAACAGCTCTTGGCGCAGTGGGTGCCACAGTGGGCCCTCGCCCAAGCCGCAAGGACGGGGATCAAAGACCTTAATCATGCTGCGTCAAATGCGGCAACAATGGCCTGCGCTTTTGCTGAAACGGTTTTGGCAGTGTCGCCGGGCTTATAAATAGCGGATCCAAGGCCAAAGCCATCTGCGCTGGCGGCGATCCATTCAGCAAAGTTCTCAGGTCCTGCACCTCCAACTGCATAGACTTGCGTGCCGAGGGGCAATATTGCACGCATGGCTTTTAAACCTGTTGGGCTAGCCATATCGCCAGGGAAAAGCTTGAGGCCCGTCGCACCGGCTTGCAGAGCTGCGAGCGCTTCTGTTGGAGTAAAAATTCCCGGCCAGCTTTGCATGCCTGCGGCAATTGTGGCCGCAATCACAGCCGGGTCACAATTGGGCGATACCACCAGTTGGCCACCCGCCGCGCTGACCTGCTGCACCTGTGCGACCGTGAGCACGGTCCCGGCCCCAATCAGAGCTTGATCTCCGTAAGATTCCGCAATGGCGCTTATGCTTTCAAGGGGCGAGGGGGAGTTGAGGGGAACTTCAATTTTGTCGATACCAGCCGTCAAAATAACGCGAGCGATGGCCACGACTTCGGCAGGTCTCACCCCGCGCAGGATGGCAATTATCGGGCGGCTCATAGGGTTTCCTTCCAAGAGGCATAGGCGGCTTTCAAGCCGGCCAAGGTCATCTGTGCTGTGTCGGTTTGGATGACGGGCACATGTTGGGCGGCAAAGGCTGCGGCATAGCCAACCCCCATAGATTTTTGTCCGATCATGGCTAAGGATTGTCCCAACCAATAGGGTCTGGCTGCCGCTAGCTCCGCACCAATCAACAGCCCCGAAAGTCTTGATTTCGCAGTGGCGGGTGGTAGGTCATTCAACAGGCTCTCGGCGCGCAGCCCAAATAGACGCGCCGCAATTGCTGCGGGCCGCGACATGGCTTCATCGACCGCGTGGTCAAAGGCCGCTTGGTCCCATCCATTAGTGGCCACAGAATGGCGCAAGACTGAGGCAGTTGAGAGTAGGTCGAACATCTCACCGGTCATGAAGGTTTGAAAGCTGACAATTTCGCCTGCGCTCATCTGAACCCATTTGGTATGGGTGCCGGGTAGGAAAATTACCCCATCCCAATTTGGGTTCAACTTTTGGAATCCAGCGATTTGGGTTTCCTCACCGCGCATTACGTCAGCTGGCTTAGCCTGTGATACACCTGCGATGATCTGAACATTCAACCGTGGGTCGTTTGTAGGAGCTTTGGTCAGTCTCGATTGGGGTTTGCAGGGTGCCATATCATAGGGCGCTTCAATCCAGCCTTGACGCGCGCCAACCATGCCGCAGGCGACCACATTGGTTTGACCCGCAGACAGCCAAGGCTCCACCAAAGCGCAAAGCGCGGCTTCAAAATCTCCTGGGGTCAGTTGTCCCATGCCTTGATTCGAAGAGGCGGTCGCCAGATCTTGACCCTCCGCATCCATCGCCCAAGCGCGTAGAGAGGAGGTACCCCAGTCCACAGCGATCCAATTAGCTTTGACGCTCATCCTGTGGTCACCACGCCGCCGTCAATCACTAAGGCTTGGCCAGTCATCATCTTTGAGCTTTGCGAGGCCAAAAACAGGCAGCCGCCAAGGATGTCCTCCGGCTCGAGGGTTTCCTTGAGACATTGCCGCGCCACATGTGCTGCCAATCCCTCTTCGGTGACCCAGAGATCTTTTTGCTTTTGCGTCAGCACCCAGCCTGGGGCCAAGGCATTGACCCGGATTTTCTTAGGGCCGTATTCACGGGCCAAGCTGCGCGACAAGCCGTTGATGGCGGAGTTGCAGGCGGTATAAATTGGATAACCCGCGTTGCCCATCATATAGCTGATAGAGCTGAAATTGATGATCGAACCAAAGCCCGCTTGGCGCATTTGCGGCAAGACTGTTTGGCAGGCAAAGAAATAGGCTTTGAGATTGACCTCAATCATCCAGTCCCAAAACTCAGGTGTCACCTCTCCGGTGGTGTGGCGTTTGTCGTTGGCTGCGTTGTTGATCAAGATAGTGATTGGCCCGTGGGCATCTGCCGCTTGCGTCATGCTAGTTTTGAGAGCCGCAGTGTCGGTAATGTCTCCTTGGATGAAAAATGGGCGGTTGCCGTATTTCTCTTCCAACTCTGCGCAAAAGGCGCTGGCGTCTGATCTGCCGATGAAAGCCACTCGCGCGCCCTGTGCGACAAAGCCCTCAGTTATAGCCGCGCCAATTCCAGAGCCGCCGCCAGTGATGTAGACGGACGCGTCTAAGAGATCGCTGTATTGTGCGGTGGGCATGGGCTGGGTCCTTAAGTGATCCTCAGGGGAATAGTTTGACGCTATAGCAAGAGTTTTTGACCTTCAATAACCTAGACTGAGCTGGGTACAGCATGGGGTAATTTCAAGCCATGGGCCATCACCCAAGCGCCAGAAACTTGAAGGATCAGTGCTATCGAAGCGGAATATATCACCTTTGACTGTCCAGTTGCGATTGTCTTTGTACCATTGGGTGGTTTCTACCAGTGCCAGTGCTTCTGCCCGCTATTCTACGCCTCCACTGAAGTGCGTATCCGGTAAAGGGGTTGGTTATGACCTAGGCACTCAAGATCAACCTTATGATCCCAGTGCTGGCAAGCGCTATCAAGAGCGTGAGGCAAAACGGTTTGTAAAGATGTTCCCATTTGGGCACAAATAATAACTTACCCATCACCACACCTAGGCCGGCTGGAAACGACATGACAAGGCCGCGCATCACGGCTGTTTCATCCATCACCCCAAAAGTCCAAAGGCTTATCATGGTGGTGACTGACCCAAGGAATAAAAACAACACAAGCGAAGCCCGCATCTGACGCGGTGGCGCTTGTTGGGCCAGAACGTAAAGTGCTACCACCATTCCACCAACGCCAGCCAACCCCGTGACAATGCCAGCGAGCCAGCCTGAGCCATATAGCCCCAAATTAGTGGCCAAAAATGGCATTTTTATCCGTGACAATTGCAGGATTGCAAGCGCAATGATTACACCCAATGCCACGAGTTTGGATAGATCAGGTGCAATAGCTATGGTCAGCGCAAGCCCAAAGGGAACACCCAGTGTCGAGCCGATGGCCAGTCCAATCGCAACCTTTCGGTTGGCATCCAGCCAGCCGCCCCGCAGCATAAAAAGTGAGGCGGTTATTTCTAGCCACCAGCATATTGGTATCAGGTGAACTGGGGCGATGATTAATGCACCAGAGGCCATCACCATAGCCGACAGGGCAAAGCCAGAAAAACCGCGGACCAAGCCCGCGATAAGGCAAATAACTGCCAGCACTGCGATTTCACCGATGGGCAGCGCCAGCAAAGCCGCTAAATTGGGCATCATGGGCACATTTCGCTGGCAATCAAGGCCACACCGTCTGTGATTTTGCGCACGGGCAAAGAGCTATAGGCCAAGCGATAATAATTCTTTGGCGCGTCTTCAGTGGTAAAAAACGGCCGACCAGGTTCAATCAATACACCTTTCGCGCGCAGTTGTTCTGCCACCACTTCGGTATCAACGCCATTTGGAGCGCGCATCCAAAACGAACTGCCACCAAAAGTGCCTTGGCCTGCAACCGTGAGCCCATATTGAAGGAAAGCTTCTTCCATAGCCAGACGCCTGTCGTGAAAGGCGGTACCCATCCGCCGGATCAAGGCATCGTAATGGCCCAGTGACAAGAAGTAAGCGGCGGTACGTTGAATATGGCCGGGTGGATGTCGCAAAACTGTCGAACGGAGCGCTCTTGCCTCCCGGATAAAATGCTTTGAGCCAACCAAATAGCCAAGCCTCAAACCGGGAAATAACGATTTTGAAAAGCTGCCCACATAGATCACTCGACCTTCACGGTCCAAAGATTTCAGAGCTGGTGAGGGGGCCTTAAGGAAGGACATCTCAAATTCGTAATCATCCTCCACAATTAAAAAATCTTTTTCAGAGGCTCGCTGCAGTAGTGCCTGCCTCCGTTCCAGCGGCATGGTCGTAGCGGTTGGGCATTGGTGTGAGGGGGTGGTGAAGACCACATCCACATCGACAGGAAGTGAATCCGGTGGCAGGCCGCTTGCATCGACCTCCACTGACGCCACTTGGCAGCGCGACTGTGTGAGGATATCGCGCAGAGATGGGTAACAGGGATTTTCCAGCGCGGCCGTGCGCCGTTGGTTGAGCAAGACATTTGCCGACAGCCACAGCGCATTTTGTGCGCCCATGGTGACCAACACTTCATCTGGTTCTGCTTTAATGCCACGGCGAGGCAGGGTGTGGCGCAGAATAAACTCAATCAATTTGGGGTCATCGCGGTCAAAATAATCTGAAGTCAGCGCGTCATAATCTTTGGAGCCCAAAGCTTGTAGAGCACACAGCCGCCAGTTGGAGCGATCAAACAGGGTTTCATCGGCCTGGCCATAGATGAATGGATATTTGTATTTGCCCCAATCCTGTGGCTTGGTCAGAGACACTCCGCCTGAGAACTTTTGACCAATAGCCCGAGCCCAATCCACTTTATCTTCACGGGGAGTGATAACAAATTTTGGTGGTTGTGGTGCGTTTTCACTAATGTAATAGCCGCTACGGCCCCGGCTGGTGAGATAGTCATCGGCTAACAACTCAGTATAGGCTAGGGTTACAGTGATCCGGCTTACCAACAAATGCTTTGCCAGCTTGCGGCTGGATGGCATTTTCTCACCTGGTCGAAACCGGCCGCTGAGTATCGCTTCTGCCACCAGCTGTTGGATCTGATTTTGTAGCGTGCCTTCCGCATCAGGGGGCAAAAAGAACGTCTCTTCGGGAATCGCCATTTTGGACTGAAGCCTATGTGTACACTGGACTTATTCTTGCCCAGATTTAGACCTGCTGTCTAGGGGGAGCGGCGGGTCTGCCGGTCTGTTAAGGTTAAGCAATGAAAGGCTGGGCTGGCACTTAGTCTACAATCACTAACCCCCACAGATAAACAAAGGCAGAGCCTAAGTCCTGCTTTGTTTATCTGTGGGGGGTTAGCAGCCCTAGCCAAACACGCGGGTGAGCGCTTGGTTGATCGACTCTGTAATTAGATCTATATCCTCTGCCGTACATATCAGTGCAGGTGAGAGGCACAAAGTATTGTTGAAACCTGGAACTGAACGGTTGGTGGCGCCAATTATGACGCCTTGCGCCATGCAGTCTTTCACTACGGCCATCACTTTACTTTCCTCCGCAGGTTCACGGGTTTCACGATCTGCGACTAGCTCTGCACCACAAAAGAGACCCTTGCCTCGGACTTGTCCGATGCAGATATGTTTTTCTGCCAATGCATTCAGGTTGCCCATCAGCTGCTCGCCGCGGGCGATGCAGT
>Ga0302136_1001658_pt1 | contig 10141 bp, 14 predicted proteins | sample CBN3_20m_MG_FD_203116 | JGI IMG/M metagenome (GOLD analysis project Ga0302136, IMG submission 203116) | Marine microbial communities from Western Arctic Ocean, Canada - CBN3_20m | ecosystem: Environmental > Aquatic > Marine > Oceanic | place: Canada: Western Arctic Ocean | collected 2017-09-15
TTCTTGAAATTTTTTAAGAATAGTCTTGAAATTTTTTAACAACTTCTTGAAATTTTTTAAGAATAGTCTTGAAATTTTTTAACAACTTCTTGAAATTTTTTAAGAATAGTCTTGAAATTTTTTAAGAATCTACAAATTTTTTAACAACTTCTTGAAATTTTTTAAGAATAGTCTTGAAATTTTTTAAGAATAGTCTTGAAATTTTTTAACAACTTCTTAAATTTTTTAACAACTTCTTGAAATTTTTTAACAACTTCTTGAAATTTTTTAAGAATAGTCTTGAAATTTTTTAACAACTTCTTGAAATTTTTTAAGAATAGTCTTGAAATTTTTTAAGAATCTACAAATTTTTTAAGAATAGTCTTGAAATATTTGTAGAAGTTCTTGAAATATTTGTAGAAGTTCTTGAAATATTTGTAGAATGATCTTGAAATTTTTTAACGAATCTCTTGAAATTTTTGTAGAATATGGTAGTATTAATATATTGTCTAAATATTATAGGAGCCAGTTCTTATAAAGACCCTAAATAATATACATAAGTGATTTCTAAATAAGAATAATTATAAGAGACAGAATGAATGAGGGTTCTGAGGGTTCTGATTTTCTGACAATTATGTTGACTTTATTTTTGGTGATGTTAGCATTTGTAATAGGCTGGATAGAAGAGGAAAAGTAAATAAAAAGTTTTTTTAGAATATCTGATTAAAAAAGAATAAAAAATGTTCAGTCTCCATGCTCATTCATCTCTGTACTTGTTTGTAATGGGTGTGACATCTGTTTTAGTGTATAATTATATTTTTGACGATAATGAATCAGAAAGCGGCGTCCAGAGAAAATGAGTTATCTTCAGTGCTTTGTCCAACACCGGACATTGAATATTCTGAAACTCTGCGTTCGAAAAAATTTGTTTTTGCATCTATGGATATCATTTCCATAAACCCTAGAGGTTGTTTGGCTTTGTATAAAGGTTCTGTTTTTATTTTGAGCATACTTAGTAGTCTATCTCCACAGTATTGAACGTATTCGCACATATCTTTTGTGGCAAGTCCAACAAGATTTTGTGGTAATGCGGCTTTGACAAAAGCGATTTCTATATCAATGGCTTCTTTGAGTATGTATTTAATGATGTTGATGTCAATGTGTTCTGTCATATTGAGCATTTCAATGGCAAATTTTGCGTGTAGACCTTCATCTCTTTGGATTAATTCGTTGGAGAATGTGAGTCCTTTACAGAGATCTTTGGTTCTGAGCCAGTATAGTGATGCGAATGATGCTGAGAATAGGACTCCTTCAAAGATGGCAAAGGCCCATAGTCTAACCCAGAATGGTTTTTGTGGGTCCATGTATTTCATGGCGTAATCTCCTTTGGCTTGTATGGTGGGTTCGGTTTGAATGGCATTAAAAAGATGTTGTTTTTGTTCTGCGGGTGCAAATATTTCTAGTGCTGTGGCGTATGTTTCGGAATGAATGGTTTCTATGTATGCTTGTAGTGTGTAGAACGATCTACATTCAGCTACGGTGACTTCTGACATGAATTGGTCCATGATGTTGTCAATAACGAGCATATCTGAGGATGCGAAGAATGCCACAATTTTGAGTAGAAATGACTGTGCGTCTTTGGAGAGTGTTTGAAATTCTTTTTTGTCGTGTTGCCAATCAATTTCTTCGGTGGTCCATAGAACGGATTGTTGTTCTTTGAAAATGTTCCAAAGAGATGGGTGTTGTATGGGTTTGAGGACAAGTCTTTTTTGGTTTGGATCTGTAAAGTTCATATGATATAAAATAATCATGTATATATAACTCATTTTTTTATTTAAAAATGTCGGATTGCAATAAAGATGAATGGATTTCCGGTATGTGGTTCGTTGTTTCCGGTATGGCTTCAACACTTGCCGGTATTATTTCTATGTTGGTTGTGGCACCTATTTTATTTAAACGTTCATGACGCCATTTCCTCATGTAATGTCGGCGACATCTTTGTTTGGAAAAGACTTGTCTGTGGCATTCAATACATATCCTTGATGTAAAATGATAGAAGCATTTCCTTAGCATGTATTCTGGTCTATCACATTCTATACACTTTATTATTTCCGGAAACTCTTGTTTTCTATAATGATGTGCACAAACTTGTCTGCAATATGATGGTCTTTGACAGTTTTCTTGAGTACATTTAACATTTATTTGTCTGTAATGTTTTCTGCATAGAGTTAGGGTTAGGACGGGTCTTAAACAATGTGGCCATGTACAGTGGTATCTTGATTTTTGGTAGCATCGTTTGCACAGATCATTTTTATATGGATTTGATGAACAACACGGGTCCATATGGAAGAATAATATTGATTTAAATACTCAATTCGATAATATAGTTAGAAAGATAAAAGTTTGATTATATAAATATAAAATTGAGTGTTATTTAGATACTAGGTTTACTCTTCTGTGACCTCTTCTTTGCCTGAGGGAAATTGGTAATTCATCTGCAATTCAACACAAACTTTGTACATACCGTCAGGTCCATCGGGGTGTGTATCTACATAGTGTGATGTTGGCTTACTGGTAAATTTGGCGCGAACGTCGTTTAAATTGGTGAATGGCATACGGGCAAGGACATGAGACTGAAGATCTGAGATCACACGATCAAAGACGTGTGCAGGAACCTGGACGTATTTGCCGTTGAAACGGGCTTCGTTATCGACATTAATACCAAGTTGTTCCCAATTTTGGCGAATAACACTGAGAACAACATGGTCTTGACTGACAAGGTAGTACTGCTCGCCTGGAAAAGCTACAACACCATCATATAGATTTTCGGATGAATAGTTTCCGTACTGTTGAATGTATCTATCAGAAGCAATTTCATTAGGTTCGTAAACAGACAATTCTGAACGTGACTTTTCGTATGGCATGACAGCTAAAAGGTTACGGTAACCGTGTGAATCTTTTGACATGGCCTCTGTTCCGAAATCAGTTTTTTGGGGAGTGTGTAGCCATCCTTGGTTATTTTTGACAGAAGGTTCTTTTTCAGACGAATTGAATAAGTTTAGTCCGAACGACACTGGTTCTGAACAATCCGAGTAAATAGACTTGACAATGACGGATGTAAGAATCCCTTTGCTCGAATCTACTTCACCGTTGCCTGCAAAAACGTGGGAAGCATTAGCGAGTTGTACAATAACACCGTGTTCGAGCTGCATACTGGTAGCATTTGACTCAAAAACAACTCTAGTAGTGAAAGTATCCTTAGGTGACGACTCCGAGCTGGATTGCAAGGAAGTTGTTTTTAGAGGTGTTTGTTCTAGCGTTTCTTTTTCGGCGGACATATTTACGGCAGCAACTGGTCTTTGAATTTTTGACATGATTTTCTATATTTGAACAATGCCCCTTATATAAGTGACAAAAGTTAAATCATGCAGTACTTCATAAGATGAGAATACTCTAATTTATTTTGACATAGTGCAAATGAGTTAAAATATGTACAAAAGACTAATTGACGCCCGTAGTGTTATTTCACCCGAAACCATAATTATCGCAGAAGATATATCTGAATCCGGCCAAAAAGTGTTTTACGTCGATTCTTTGAGCGCTTTGAATGAAAAATATAGATCTATTAAAGATCCACATTGGTATGAATGTCTTTTGGAAGACAAACCATCTCGAATTTTTTTAGACATCGAATCGGATACCATTGTAAATTTAGACAATATTTTAAATAATCTAACCATAGCCATTCAACAAAAATTTGGTCAAACACCCAATATAGAAATTTTAGATTCGTGTTCCGATAAAAAACAATCGTGGCATATATTATGTACGAATATTTGGATGAAAAATGTTTACCATATCGGAGCATTCATCCGAAGACTGGTCCTTTTTATTGAAGACGATGCTATAGATACGTCTGTATATACACGTAATCGAATGTTCCGAGTAAAGGGTTCGTCGAAATATGGTTCTTCACGTGTATTGAAACATTGTAAACCGTGGCATATGTTATTGGTTCAATCTGATCTTGATGACAAGAACAGTTGTGTTTACGAATGTAAAGAAATAGATGGATCAGAACCAGTATCTAATTCAAAACATCCCTCACAACTTTTTATGTATGAAAATGGTAAATGGCATGGTCTTCGGCAAAACTCACATTTGTCAACTCACTCTGTATTAACCAATAATTTATTAGAACCTATTATTAAAAGAATCGATGAACTTTGCGATGGAAATTTATATAGACATAAAATGTCTATGGCTTCAACTGGTCAAATTTTTTGTTCTACAAAGTCTAGGAAATGTGCTATTGCTGGCCGACAACATAGAGGGAATAATATCTGGTTTGAAATAGATTTAGTACAGCAGCGTGTTTTTCAACATTGTTACGACGACGAGTGTAAAGGCAAGCGCCACGAAATATGTGGTATAGATCCGTTATGGATACCATGGAATAAATGTTGGTCAATTTCTAGAAGATCACACGAATGGGCCCCTGAAAGTTTCTCATCAAAGAACGAAAACACCCTATATAATATGGTTGACTAAATTAAAATGCCCTTTGAAGTCGAAAAATCATCAACCCTCGAATTGAATTCTAATGCTGAAACTTTACTTGCTTCAATTGTTGAGAGATTGCAACAGCAATCCGAACTAGTTAAATCTGTCTCAGTCCTCGCCAATTTTTCGGTGGACAAGATTGCTTCATCTGAACATGGCATGGGTATTGCCCAGGGCATTGTCGTTCAAGTTGCACCGGAATACATCATGAATTCTGACGATATGTCTTGGTTCCACCCAGACATTGCACGTGGCCGTTCAGTATTCGAAGTAGATAATTTCATTTCTAAATCTCACCTTGAAAACATTGAACTCGACGGATTGCAGTCATCTATTGGTTCTTATACCATTTCAAGCCCAGACGAATTTGGTACTGAAATGGTACAACATCATATTATTGTAGACACCTCTGCCACAGAAATGTTGTCCTCTCTTTACAGAAAATGGACCGAAAATAATGTACAGGCTGGAGATATTGATAAACAGTGGAAACGTATGCAATTTGAAGATGCTTATGGTATCAAAAAAACCACAGAACTAACAAGAAGTGCCATTGCAGCAGAAATTTCTCCAAGTGCTCAACAAATTTATTCTGACAACACAAGTTCTGTTCTTTCGGATTCAACATCTGTATATTTTGTAAACCACGCAGTTAAACCCGAAAACAAACGCATACTTATAAAATCTTCGTCTTTGGGTGGATATAGGATGTACAACGCCACAAACGAGGCTATTCGTTTCTATCCATCCACACTAGGAACATCTGAACAATACTATTCGTGGTCAGAAATGTCCCCACAAAATTGTGCGCGCATTGAACAATCATGTGCATGGTCTGGAAATCTCGAATTTAATGCAAATGTTATGTCAGGACCTTCTATATCGGGCAAAAACATTCGTAAACTAGAAGATGAATATGAAATGTCATTCAGAGATACATTGTCCATGAACACCGCGGCATTTTCACCATCTAATGATATCCATGATTCCATGACACCACACGAACTTTCTAGATTGCACCCACAAACATCTTCGTCCAAAGCATATATTACAACGCCCATATCTATGGATCACCCTATTTTAAACCACATTATGCATAATATTCAGTCCATTCAACAGAATTACCCAGATTTTCAGTTATTCAATCCTAGTATTTTAGAAAATGGACGCCTTAAAATACCCAAAGCATTATTTAAAGAAATGGCTTAAATATTAAATTATTTTTTATAATCTATTTTCAAACTGGGTTTACCCAATCTCTTTGAACAGGTACCTCTATTCTATTAAACTGTTTTAATATCATATGTTGTTCTTGATGCAAACGCTGAAAAGAACGATCGCGCCGATTTCCTAACCCAGTCAACACACCCGACAAAATAATACGAATACCCACCAATCGAGCGAAAGCTGTCTGATAACGCGAATCTTCCACCAATGTTTTCAATGAAATAGAACCACAACGATTTCTCACGATCATCTCTGCTTCCTTGATATGGCCATACACCGTGGCCGATAACTGAACCACACCCGTTATTTCAGGAGCTTCCATCCATTTCCTATTTACATGTTGAGGAATAGCACACGAACCCTCACAAGCATTTTCGCGAATAGGATCAAATCGGTTGGCGTGACGATTTAAATCGTCACGAATCATATTGCCCAATTTCAACTTGGAAAATGCGGACACTTGCATTAAAAATTTATAACCAGGATCTTCTTTTATTTTATTGGTCATCTGTTGACGAAGATGTAACAAATTTGCATGATCATCCAGATCATCCAACGTTTCTATACGTTCAGCAATATTATCAACGGTTTCGGCTTCGTCTTCAGTATCTTTATCCAATACACGAATAGAAGTTTCATTTCTACTTAAACCTTCCGACGGCGTAAAATCAACTTGATGCGTTTCCCATCCATTCATTTTTTTTTAAATACACATGTACTCTTATAGTCCTAATCTATATGTTGGACAGGACCAGTTCCCAAAGACATAGGAAGTCTCATCTTTGTATATAATATATCACGCTGATGCTCCACCCACTTGAAATAAAACATCATACCAATCAATAATATCATCAAAACAAACCAATGTAAATTTGCCATCACCCAATCCAAAGCACCATCGCAACGACCATGACCACACGGATACCAATCATTTAAAATGTCATAAAACGCGGCTGATGAAGGATTCTCGTTCACAATATGGGATGCTTTCTCACACAAATTAAATGTACCCAATTGGGAACGAGTCACTGGATCCACACACACGTCAGAATTCAAATAAGTACGCGCCTCGTCATGTTTACGACAATGATCTACACGATAATGGTTAAAATTCCGAACTTGCAACAAACAAGCAATACATATCAAAGTCAAACCTATCGAACGAACAATTGTCATTTATTTTTTTTAGATCACACTTATACTTCGGATATTATCACTAAACATTTAAATCCATCTTTTGATACGTCCAAAGTCTCTAACATGTGAATCATTTTGGAAACACCCATCTGATGAATTTTTATAATCGATCCCTCCTCTGGAAACTCAACCGATTTATCCAAAACATACCAAGCTACACCCATAAAATTATTCAATTCGGACCATTCGGGCAATGCAGGGGCAGGATGCCATTGACGTTTACTATTGTCCAACCAAGCTTTCTTAGATCCAAATCGAGGCCAATGAGACATTACAATATTAAAAAAACTTCTTTTATATTCAAAAATGTATATCTTTATTCGGTTTATTTTTTAGTTTTTCAATACGTTTGTGAATTTTTAAAATTGCTTCATCGGACCATTTACATGGGTCCGTTTGTTTTTCGCTATCTATGTCCTCTTCTTGGTACCTTAATGTCCACGCAAGTCCCGCAAAATTTCCCAAAATGATCACCAGAAAAATATAAATATTTGTACCAATAATCAATGTAATTCTCAAAATCCAATTGACCGTACTCACAAAATCAAAGAGCAAACGCTTTGGAATCAATTGTCGCCGCTCTTTAGATCCAGGGGCAGATCTTAAAATTTCTCTGCTTAATTGCATACCCTTTAACCATAAAAAATTAGCACTAACCTGGAGCAAAAACGCCAAAACAACCATAAACATAAACCATTGGACACCATTCAACTCGTAGCCTGCAAAAATAACCTGAGAATAACAAGTTAAAGTTGTTTCGCACATTTACCTAGAGTTATTCTCTATTTATATAGAATTATTTATATTCTATATAAATTTCTTCTCATTTTTTTTATGTAGTAGTAGTTTTTGTCGTTGTTGTCGTTTTTGTTTTATTTCTCCTTTGGCTGTTGTGAGTTGTTGTTGTGCAGTTTCGAGGGCGTCTTTGTCTTTTTTGAGCCGTTTATATCTGTCCTCCCATTTGTTAATAAAGTCGATCTTTTGCTTCCCGGGCCTCCAATGTATTCTTTCACACTGTCTTTCGGAATGTTCCTTATGACATTTATTAATACTATCTTGGTATTCGTCTTCTGCTTTTTGCTGTGCATCCCGCTCCGATGAAATGTTTTCATATTTATTTATTTTTTTATTTATTTTTTTTTCCAACTCTTTGATGTTTTTTTTTGTGGTTACAATTGTGTCATGTGAATCTTTTATTTCTTTTTTCAATTCGCTACTTTTATCTTCTGCGGGTATAAAATGATGAAACATAATACTATATATTTGTGTTTCATATATATAGTATACAAAATTTGATTTTTGTTATACAAAATCTTTTTCGGGACCAACTTTCAAATGCCGCCGTCTTTTTCGTCTTCTCCTAGTAGTCCTTTCATGGCTTTTGCCAATTAATCTTTCGAGAGTTTGAATATATTCTACTTTTGCGTCTATCCATTTTTTTATGTTTTGTGTGGCGGGCTTCCTATTACAACCAGCTTTTTTTTCTATATTTTGTTGATTACACAGGTGTGTACTTTTTGTTAAGAGCAATGCCCGGTATTCGCCTAATTTTTCTTTCGAGTGCTGTATCCTTTCTTGCCGTTCTTCGCCCCATGTTAGGTTGTCTATCCATTGTTTTATGTAATCTTTAATATTTCTATTTTTTAATCTACGACTAAAAGGGTCGTATATTTCTATTTTTGAATAAGTGTTTTTAACCAGTTATTTTTCATGTTAGGGGATTGTAAATGTCCTGTCCATACATGTTGACGAAACATAATATAAAAAAACATTGTTTTATATAGAGTTAATTTACAGTTTTTTGTCTTCGAAGTGTATGTATTTTAACGGGTGTTTTGTACGCTCTAGCTGATTTCGGTTGTATATGGCCAGAATGTTTGTGTTTTTTTCTATCTCTAATAATGGATAAATCGAGTAAAGCAGTGACATATTGTATAGCACAATATGAGAAACGCATAATATGGCCTTCATCAACTTTTGCCGCGCGCGCTTCTGAAATTCTTTTTGAAATATCTAGGAATTTCATTTCGAGTGCTTTTCGAATATCTTGGCTATTGCCCATAGAATCTTCTGGTCCTGCCGATTCCCAAGAATTTTTAAATTCACCTCCTTTTGGTCTAAGATTCTCTGCTGCCTCTTTTGCACGCTGCCAACATATTTTAACGCGATTTTCTAATTGTTCGTGGCGTTCTGCCTCCTCAAATGAAAGGAAAATGCCCATCGAAGCTGCTTTAGATTGATCGAGTCCAGAATGGAATACAAACGTCTGAATGGAAACGGATTTAGCGGTGGTTTTAACGAATGTGGGATGTTGGCAGTTTTTTAAATATAGTACAAGCCCTTTCATGTGATTATCGTAGGCGGGTAATAACCAATCGTCTATTTCAGTTTTTGAAACGCACCATAATACTTTTGTACATAGCGTTGGATCGCATAGGATTGTGATTTGGTCTTTTTCAAATGCAGCCGTTGTGAGTAGCATATCTTCTTCGTCTGAGTCTGAATCTGTTTCAAGAACGCTAAAACTATTTATGGTTGATTCCCAATTTTTTGACTCTCCACTACCTCGTTCGGGTTCTTTTAGTGGCTCTGTAGGCGTGGTTGGGATAGTAAGTATTTGAATAGTGGTTAATATGTCATAGTTTGTCGAAATGAGAGCTGCGTTAGCTGCTTCTTCCGAGAACCCCATATTGACCAATTGATCTTTTAGTTCATCTGGCGGTTCATCGTCAAATGGGTCATCTTCATAGTCTCCAAATTGTTCTACCCACCATTGTTCCAGAGCGGAATCCACATCTCCATATTGTTCTAAGAGTCTCTGAGCATCTTCTGGTGAAACACCGTGTTGTATTAGTACGGATATATTTTTTTCGGAAGACATATATGAATAAAGTTAAATCATTTATATATATTAATTTAGTTGGTATGGTACACAATGTTGCAATTCTGGTTCTGGTTCTACTTTCCCAGTAATCCAATATTTTAACCATGTCGAGTGTGTGACTACAGCGATTGAGTTGTAATTCGATTTATTTATAATGGTTACTAACCTTTGAAGATTTAATTTATGTTTGTCGGTGTCTGGCCAGACACTATCTTCTTGTTTTAAATCTTCAAAGTTTATTTCTGGCCAGGCTTTTTCCAGAAAAGACTTTTTTGACCGTTTGTTACATAT
>Ga0302136_1001669_pt1 | contig 10098 bp, 9 predicted proteins | sample CBN3_20m_MG_FD_203116 | JGI IMG/M metagenome (GOLD analysis project Ga0302136, IMG submission 203116) | Marine microbial communities from Western Arctic Ocean, Canada - CBN3_20m | ecosystem: Environmental > Aquatic > Marine > Oceanic | place: Canada: Western Arctic Ocean | collected 2017-09-15
GCAAATAGACCAAGTTCGTAACTTTGTTGCCTCCGGCGTAGACGCTATAATTGTAAATATAGTTGATACATCTGCTGGTGCCGCAGTTTCTGCGGCAGCTGGTGATACGCCGCTTGTTTACGTGAACCGTGAACCTGACAACGTGGACGTCTTGCCGGCGACTCAGGCCTTTGTTGCATCGAACGAGATAGAGTCCGGTACACTGTCTGCATTTGAGATTTGCAAAAATCTGCGAGCCGACGGTAAAGCCGGTGGCGCAACTGGTTATTTGATGAACGGTCAGCTTTCTAACCAAGCTGCGGTGCAGCGTTCAAAGGACGTACACGACGTCATAGGTATGGACATGTGTAACTTCATGACCATCATCGACGAACAGACAGCAAACTGGTCGCGTGATGAGGCACAAGACCTTATGACCAACTGGATGTCTTCGGGTGAGCCCTTCGATTTTGTTCTTGCTAACAATGATGAAATGGCGATCGGTGCTATTCAGGCGATGAAAGCCTCTGGTATGGACATGGCAAACGTACAGGTTGGCGGTGTCGACGCATCTCAGGACGCACTGCTGACAATGGCAGCTGGCGACTACGACGTAACAGTGTTCCAGGATTCGGTTGGCCAAGGTACTGGCTCGATTGATACGGCGCTTCGCCTTATTGCTGGTGAGAAGGTTGATAAAAAAGTCTATATCCCATTCGTTTTGGTTACTCCGGACAACATGGGTGATTTCCTCGACAAGAACTAAGTTTTCTTAAGAAAGTTGAACCCGCGGGACGGCGCTAATTGTGCCGTCCCGAATTTGTATAAACCGCTCAACAGGGGGCTTCATCTATGTCAGATACCAGCCAAGGCACCGGAGGACTAACCTTCGACAAGACTAAACGTTCTTGGCCGAGTGAAATGAACGTTTTGTTGGCATTGGTAATAATTATCGTGATTTTCGAAATTTTAGGGCAAGTCTTGCCTTATATGAATGACCAGAGTTTCTTATTTGATACGCGTGACCGCTTTGGTTCCATCTTCAATGAAGCCCGCCTAAAAATTATTATTCTGCAGGTTGCTATCATCGGAATTATTGCTCTTGGAGTATCACAGGTTATTATCACGGCAGGCATCGACCTAAGTTCTGGGCCGCTCGTCGCAGCGACTGCGATGATTGCAATGAGTTTTGGTCAAACCGAACTGGTAAACGGATATGCAAATCCAAAAGCCCTTTTTGGAACTTGGGCGATGGATCTTCCTGTCGTCATTCCTATTATCATTGGCCTAGCCTTCGGGGCTTTTATAGGCGCTATAAACGGTACCTTTATTGCTCATTTCCGGATACCACCATTTATTGCGACGCTGGGTATGTTCTTAATCTGCCGCGGCATTGCGCTTTGGTGGTCTGCTGGTAATCCGATTTCATTTCCGACTGAGCAATACAAAGCCATCGGAGGTGGCATGATGCCGGTTGTCTGGTTTCTGTCACTGGCGGTAATCTTTCACCTGATTATGCGCTACACAGTGTACGGCAAGCATACTTATGCCATCGGCTCGAACGAAGAAGCTGCGCGGATGTCGGGTATCAACGTTAAACGCCATAAGATCATGGTGTACATGATTGCTGCTATGTTGGCAGCTTTCGCTGGTGTTGTTCTAAGCGCGAAGGCTTCAACTGCTCAGGCCGGCATGGGTGAGTTTTATGAACTCTTCGCGATTGCTATGGCGGTGATTGGCGGCATTAGCCTGACAGGTGGCCGCGGTTCAATCATCGGAACAGTACTTGGTGCAATGGTACTTGGGGTGATCCGTTCTGGTTTTACCTACATCAAATTGGACGGGTCCTATCAGCTTATGGCTATGGGAGCGATTATCATCGCGGCGGTTATTCTAGACCAATATCGTCAACGCAACAAAGCTTAGGCTAGGAGTTAAAACATGAGCGAAGATCTCGTTCTGAAGACGGTAGACCTGACCAAGCACTACGGTGGTGTGCGCGCCCTTGACGGTGCAAACTTTCAACTTAAAAAAGGTGAGCATGTAGCCATCATGGGTGACAATGGAGCCGGAAAATCGACATTCGTGCGACAGATTACCGGCGTGGAACAACGCTCGCGTGGCACCATCATCTTTGATGGAAAAGAAGTTGAATTCAAAGGTCCAATTGAGGCCCGAGAGTCCGGCATCGAAACTGTGTTTCAAACATTGGCCTTAGCCGATCATCTGGACGTGCCAGATAATCTGTTTTTAGGGCGCGAGAAAACCAAATGGAATTGGCTTGGTCCGTTCCGACTGCTCGATTACAAGGCCATGCGCAAAGATACTATGGCTGCTCTGGAAAAAACTGGTGTAAAAATTCCCAATATTCATAATACAATTGAGAAAATGTCAGGAGGCCAACGGCAATGTGTGGCCATTGCGCGAACCGCCTCTTTTCACTCTAAATTGACCATCATGGATGAGCCCACGGCAGCGCTTGGTGTGCAGGAAACTGTGCAGGTAGAAAATATAATCCGCCAGCTGAAAGAGCAGGGCGAGCCATTGATTTTGGTCAGCCACAATATGCGACAAGTATTTGATTTGGTGGATCGTATTGTAGTATTTCGGCGGGGCCAGATATGCGCAAATCTTAATATCAAAGGTGGTGACTACACTGGCGAGGATGTTGTAGCATATATCACCGGTGCCAAAACCGATGAAGAATATGAAGGTGTTGCGTGAAAAAAAAGCTCATTGACTTCGAAAACCCGTTCTTCAAACCTGTTTGGATAAGAGTTCTTCTTGTGGTGGTTTTAGCTGGTTGGGGAGTATTGGAGCTCTCAGCTGGGGCGACCGCCTGGGCGGCTTCATTCTTCGCCATTAGTGTTTTTTGTGGCTGGCGGTTCACGACAATCGATTATAACCGCGATGTCGGGGAATAGAGGGTTTCGATTGAATGGCAGTCACACTGAAAGATGTAGCAGAGCTGGCGGGCGTTTCACGTTCTGCTGTTTCGCGGGCTTTTACGGAAGGGGCTTCGGTTTCTGACAAGGTAAGACTTAAAGTAATCGAAGCCTCCACCAGATTGGGTTACAGCCCCAATGCTTTGGCCTCCTCGCTGACAACTGGGCGCACCAAGTTGATTGGCGTGGTGTCTAACAACTTCCACAACCCTATCTTTCTGGAAGTCTTTGATTTGGTTACTAAGGGCCTGCAAGAGCGCGGCTTACGGCCTTTGTTGGTTAATCTGTCAGATGAGGTGGATCCTGCAAACTCAGTGCGGATGCTCCGGCAATATTCGATAGATGGGGTGATCGTCGCCTCATCAACCTTACCGGTGAGCTTTGCGGAGGCCTTCCAAAGCGCCGGCGTGCCCGTTGTGCATCTTTTTGGCCGTCATTCTGCTCAAGCCAAGGTTCATACTGTGGGCATTGACAATTTTGTAGCGGGCCAAATGGCGGCTCAAACTCTGATTGCTAGAGGTTATGACACGATTGGGTTCATGGGTGGTCCAGAAACCGCCACCTCAACCCAAGATCGTTACACTGGCTTTCTGTCGGCGTTGCGGGCGCACCCAAATATTACCCACAGTGTGACTTACGCAAAAGCCTATTCATTTGCAGCGGGACGAGAGAAAATGATGCAGTTGATAGCCGCCGGTCCTGCGCAAGCCTATTTCTGTGGTGATGACGTTTTATCTATTGGCGCGCTATCAGCAGCTGAGACTGCAGGCCTATTAGTGCCAGATCAGATCGGGTTTTTAGGACTCAATGATATGGAAATGGCGCATTGGGCCAATATCAACCTGACAACCATTCATAACCCCATCAAACAAGTGGTGGCCGGTTCCGTGGAGTTGGTGGTGGCCATGCTCTTGGATCCGACAGAATGCCCCAAAGCTGTGATCTTTCCCTGCCGTATTGTGGAACGGGGCACATTGCGACCGCTCCACAGCTGAACTATTATTTGAACATCGGCGGGCGGGCATCAAGCCAAACCCCGTCTTGTTTGCCCGATTGTGCCACAGCAAAAACCGCAGACATTGAGCGCAAACCATCTTCAGCTCGCGGGTAAAGGTCCGCTGCCGGATCAATGGGGCGCCCTTCTTTGCGGGCATTAATAGCTTCGGCCAAATCAGTGTAGATATTGGCGAACGCCAACGGCATTCCCTCGGCATGGCCAACGGTTACTCGTGTAGTTCGGTCTGCTTCTGGTGAGAGATTGCCTTCCCCGCGTTCAATGATCTGCAGCCTTTCACCCAGCGGCATATAAAAAAGTTGATTTGGTTGTTCCTGTGACCAACGTAGACCTCCTTTTTCGCCGAAAACTTGTATTCCCAAACCATGTTGGCGGCCAATGGCGATGGAGGAAGTCCATAAACGGCCCACTGTACCGCCGTCCATTCGAAAGTTGACCATTGCATCATCTTCCAACTCGCGCACATCAATGCACGAGACTGTATCAGCACTCAATTTGGTGATTTCTTGACCCGTTACAAAAGAGGCCATATGAAGAGCGTGAATGCCACAATCTGCAAACTGAGCCGACACACCCGCTTGCGCCGGGTCATAGCGCCAACGAACCCGCGGATTGTTTGCATCTGCTGCGTCTGCATGGTGACCATGAGCAAATTCAGCATTAACCAACCGTACTTTTCCAATATTACCGCGGGCCACCATGGCTTTCATATGCCGCACCAATGAATAACCGGAATAGCCATAGTTTACTGCGCAAATTTTGCCTGTTGCGCGAGAGACTTGTACAATCTCTTCGCCTTCCGCGATGGTCATAGTCATAGGTTTTTCACAAAGGACGTGAAACCCACCCTTCAAAAAAGCCTTGGTGATCTCAAAATGAGTGGAATTTGGCGTGGCAACAGTTACCAAATCAACTGGATGCGCCTCTGCCTGTTCGCCGGTCAGCATGTCTTGCCAGCTGCCATAGGCTCTATTTCCTAGCCCTAAGCTTTTACCGTAGAGGATGCCTTCTTCGGGTCGGTGATCCAAAGCACCCGCCGTGAAATCAAACAACCCATCAAGACCTGCACCCAAACGGTGTGCCGGTCCAATTTGGCTGCCATAACCACCACCAATCATGCCCCATTTTAACTTTTTCATTCAGATATTCCCTAGAAGCCGATGGATTGGAGATAGGCGCGGTTGAGTTTAGCATCTTCCACAGGTGAGGTGTCACCTGTGGGATCGCAATCTTGCTCCACTGTGCACCAGCCGTCAAATCCACTGTCCAACAAAAGCTGTCGCACCGCTGGGAAGTCTACATCGCCATCACCGAGATTGCAGAAGATACCCTGACCGCAGGCATCATAGAATCCAGTACGATTAGCTATAACACTTGCTTTAACTTTTGGGTTTATATCCTTGAAATGCAAATAATTTATACGTAAAATATGCCTTTTTATAAAGGTAACTGGGTCAAAGCCTGCGTAGGAGTGGTGACCCGTATCGAAGCAAACGCCAAGGATCTTCTCATCTACTTCACCCAATAAACGCTCCAACTCGGGTTCAAAGTCAATGAATCCAGCCGCATGGGCGTGGATGCCAACAGTCAGCCCGTATTCCTCAGCACCCATTTTGGCAATAGTTGCAATTCGGTCGCGATAGGCGGTCCATTCTGCCGTATCCATCTGTTCGGCTTCTGCGGCGCGGCCTGCGGTCGGTGCGCGGCGTGGAGAAATACTATCAATAATAACAAGCCGCGTGGCACCATGTGCTGCAAGGGCTTTGCAAGTGCGCATAGAACCATCCAACACATCGCCCCAAGCGCCTGGATCATGAAAAGCCCGAAAAATCACACCACCGATCAATTCTTGATTAAATTCAGACAAAGCCTCTGCCAAAATAGTGGGCTCTTCTGGCATATAGCCTACTGGGCCCAGCTCGATGCCTGTGAATCCTGCATCTGAATTTTCTTTTAGCACCCGCCGCCAATTAGGATTGCGGGCATCATCTGCAAATTCCACACCCCAAGAACAAGGCGCATTACCAACTTTAATCATCTCATAGCCTCATAATTTTAATAGTCTGCGACATTGACCCATATTTTTTTGACACTTGAATCGAGTGCAGCTGTCACAATTCGATTTACTTCCATGCCCTCCTCGAAAGACGGCCATATTGTTCGTTTTTCTGCTATTGACGTTAAAAAATCTTTAGCCTCAATTATGATCTGATCCTGATAACCTGTTCCATGGCCGGGACCTTGGCAAAACGGAAGATAATCGGGGTGTGCTGGGCCAGTTAGAATTTTGCGAAATCCGCGCTCAGCCTCAGGGCCCTCAGTTGTATATAGCCAAATTGTATTTTGGTCTTCCTGATCAAAACGGATGTGGCCTTTGGTTCCATGAATTTCATAAGCATAGCCCATCTTGCGGCCTGTCGCCACTCGACTGAAAAACATGTGACCTTGCGCGCCACTTTCGAAACGGCACATCATTTGAGCCTGGTCATCATTGCTGACTTTGACTCCATTTCTAACTTTATGCACAGTCTCAACTGATGCGCTGAGGCTTTCGACAGGGCCCATCAAAGCACGCGCGGCGTTTATCATATGGGGGGCCAAGTCGCCCATTGTGCCATTTGCAATACCCTGAGATCTCCACCCACCAATCGTTGGATTGGCAAAAAAATCCTCAGTCATCTCGCCGCGAAACCAAGTCACTTCGCCGATGCGGCCGTCAGCTAAAAACTTTCTGATTTGCTGGGACGCTGGGGTGCGAATATAATTAAAACCCACCATATTGGCAACGCCAGAAGCCTTAGCGGCAGCAACCATAGATCGGCTTTGCTCTAAAGAAACACCAAGCGGCTTTTCACACAACACTGGCTTTCCTGCAGCGAAAGCAGCGAGAGCAATGTCGTGATGAGTGGCTTGAGGGGAGGCAATTACAATGGCTTGTACTTCAGGATCATCGATCAAATCGCGCCAATCACTTGTGGCTTTTTCAAACCCATAGGCTTTACGATAAATTTCGGCACTAGCGGTCGTGCTTGCACATATTGAGACAAGCCTGGGCCTTAGAGACGTATTAAATACACTGGCTACAGATGCAAAAGCGACGGAATGCGCTTTACCCATGTAGCCACCACCGATAATTCCAATTCCAATGTTACTCATATCAGTATTCCAAAGTTTATTTGCAACCGGTTGCAAATATCTAATATCGTGTGGCTGTAGCCATCGTCAATACAATATATTGAGGTGTTGATGTATATGGATGCGCTTTTTTTAGTACTACTATGATGTCAAGTGGCTATTGGATACATTACTAAAAAATGGCGGCCACAAGCTAAGTGAGGGCCGCCAAATCTGGTTTTTAGCGTGTATTCTCGGTCATTCGACGTTGAACATAAGTTTGGACCGAATTAATCATTGGATCCATATGTGGATCCTCAAAAAAGTGCCCGGCACCTTCAACTTCTTGGTGCGTTACTGTTATTCCTTTTTGCTCATGTAATTTATTTACTAAAGTCACGGTATCCTCGGGAGGTGCTACGCGGTCCGCCAAGCCATTAATCATCAGGCCTGAAGCAGGGCAGGGAGCAAGGAAACTGAAGTCATACATGTTTGCTGGTGGGCTGACGCTGATAAAGCCTGTGATCTCAGGACGACGCATGAGTAGCTGCATGCCTATCCATGCGCCAAAACTGAAGCCAGCCACCCAGCAATGTTTGGCATTGGTGTTCATGGATTGTAGGTAATCCAGCGCAGAGGCGGCATCGCTCAACTCACCTATGCCAAGGTCATATTCACCCTGTGATCTGCCAACACCCCGGAAATTGAACCTCAGTACTGTGAAGCCCATATTGTAGAAAGCATAGTGTAGATTATACACAACTTTATTGTTCATGGTCCCACCAAATTGTGGGTGGGGATGCAACACAATCGCAATGGGCGCATCTTTAGTTTTCTGTGGGTGGTATCGGCCTTCTAGGCGGCCTTCTGGGCCAGGGAATATCACTTCGGGCATATCGTTCCTTTGGTGTGTTTTGGCGCCAGCTTGGCTTGACCTAGGGCAAGTGTCAGCTTAGAACCATTCTAAATATTCTTGCGGCGAGCCGCTTTAAGGAATGGGTTACGCAACCGTTGCGCGTAGGTCAATTAATTTGAGTAAAATGTACCTCTGATGCCTCATGAAAGTGTAAATTAGCATGAAACTTTCGACCAAAGGTCGCTATGGAATGGTTGCACTGGCTGATTTGGCCTTTTTGCCGCCCAAGGAATTGGCTTCACTCACCGATGTTGCACGGCGTCAGAACATATCATTACCATACTTGGAGCAACTCTTTGTTAAGCTGCGCCGTGCCAAACTTGTTGAATCTGTTCGCGGAACAAATGGCGGCTACCGATTAGCGCGGCCTGCCCAAGACATTCGTGTTGTAGATATACTTGAAGCTGTAGATGAAATGGTCGATGCGATGCATAAAGGCGCGGGTGCTTCCGGTGGTGTATCTGGCAGCCGTGCCCAGAGTGTAACCAATCGTTTATGGGAGGGCTTGAGCGCTCAGGTCTATGTTTTTTTGCACCAAACCCGTTTATCGGATGTCGTAGATAATACTTTGTCGCCCTGTCCAGCCGTTCCAAACTTATTTGAGGTTGTTGACGAATGAGCGACCGCGTCTATCTTGATCATAATGCCACTACACCGCTTCGCGATGAAGCACGCGCAGCAATGGTTGCTGCCATGGGTGTGGTGGGCAATCCATCATCTGTGCATTCTGAGGGGCGGGGAGCAAAGTCCATAGTTGAAAATGCCCGCAGTCAAATATCTAAAGCTTTTGGTGTTGGTGCGCACGACATTGTTTTTACTGGCAGTGCAACTGAAGCGGCCGCTTTGGCGCTTAAAGATTATGAGTTTCAGGCTGGCGACATAGAACATGACTCTGTTGCCGCTTGGATTCGTCCCGATTTGCCTGTTGCCTCGGGAGCTGTTCAAGTGAGTGATCCCACCATCACGGCTCTGCAGATGGCCAATTCCGAAACTGGGGTATTGCAAAGTGTGCCGGATGGGCTTGGTTTTTGTGACATGACACAGGCTTTTGGCAAGCTGCCAATCTCGTTCAACTGGAGTGGAGCGCGAATGGGTTGTGCTTCTGCGCACAAGCTGGGCGGACCCAAGGGTGTTGGATGCCTTCTACTAAAGCCTGGCCAAGAGCTAACTTCTCAAATTAAGGGTGGTGGGCAGGAGATGGGTCGTCGCGCCGGCACTGAAAATGTGATTGGCCTTGCAGGTTTTGGGGCCGCGGCAGAAGCAGCATCGCTTGATTTGGCTAATGGAAAGTGGGCTAAAATTGAGAAATTGAGAAATATTTTAGAAAATGCACTAGAAGCTAGCGGAAAACCTATTATTTTAATAGGAGCAGAGTGGCCGCGATTGCCAAATACTAGCTGCTTTTCGGCTCCTGGCTGGAAAGGTGAAACTCAGGTTATGCAAATGGACTTGGCGGGTTTTGCGGTTTCTGCTGGCTCAGCCTGTTCTTCTGGGAAAGTGAAGACGAGCAGAGTGTTGCGCGCCATGGGTTACGATGAAGATGTTGCGAGTTCTGCTATACGCGTATCGCTTGGCTTGCAGACGACAGAAGATGAAATTGAACAGTTTGCTACGGTGTGGCTAGCTGCTTATGAACGGTTTTTGGTACGCAAAGCGGCCAGATAGGTATAAAAATGGTGATGGATAACGTTCAAGTCAAAGATGGTGTAGATGCGGAAACCGTAGATGCTGTGAAAGCACTTTCTGGCGCATATAAGTATGGCTGGAATACTGAAATTGAAATGGAATATGCTCCTAAAGGACTGTCTGAAGATATTGTTAGGTTGATCTCATCGAAGAATGAAGAACCTGAATGGATGTTGGAATGGCGCTTGGCAGCTTACCGGCGCTGGCTTGAACTTAAAGAGCCTGACTGGGCAATGGTTGACTATCCTAAGATCGATTTCCAAGATCAATATTACTATGCGCGACCTAAAAGTATGGAAGAAAAACCCAAATCCCTGGACGATGTTGATCCTAAGTTGCTAGAAACCTATAAAAAGCTTGGAATTCCGCTAAAGGAACAGGCGCTCCTGGCCGGTGTGGAAGCTCCTGAAGGCGAGCGCAGAGTAGCGGTTGATGCTGTGTTT
>Ga0302136_1001686_pt1 | contig 10040 bp, 7 predicted proteins | sample CBN3_20m_MG_FD_203116 | JGI IMG/M metagenome (GOLD analysis project Ga0302136, IMG submission 203116) | Marine microbial communities from Western Arctic Ocean, Canada - CBN3_20m | ecosystem: Environmental > Aquatic > Marine > Oceanic | place: Canada: Western Arctic Ocean | collected 2017-09-15
CTGGTTATCACTGCATTGTGCCTAATCAGAGAGGTTATGGCGGTTCTAGTAAACCCTCTGATGTAAATGCCTATGATATTCATCATCTAACCGATGACCAAAATGGATTGCTTGATGCCTTGGGTATCGATAGAGCTATTTATGTGGGGCACGACTGGGGCGCTATTATGTTGTGGCAGCATGCGCTACTAAATTCAGATCGTGTCATTGGTTTGGCAAATATGTCAGTCCCTTTTAAAGCGAGAGAGCCTTCAGAGCCTGTAGCTTTTTGGGAGAAGGCGCTAGGTGAAGATTTCTATTTGGTCCATTTCAATCGTTATCCTGGGTTCGCGGCACGTTCATTTGAAACTGATACTAAAAGGGTTTTAACCAACCTCTACCGGACTAAGCATTGGTTAGATGATAAATCACTTCAACCGGATGGATATTCGATTGTGCGGTCTGCTGAAACGGATAATCAACGCGGTGAATTAATGCTGAGTGAAAAAGATTTAATGGTCTTCGTGGACGCTTTTGAGCAGGGGGGATTTGTTGCTCCTTGTAATTGGTATCGAAATTTCACTCGCAACTGGGAAACTATGGGCAATATTAAGCAAATTATAGAGCTACCATGTCTCATGCTCTATGGCGACTATGACATGGTGCCAAAAGTTGATATGACTCATACCGTACTAGATCTAGAGATTAATAATTTGGCTTGTGGCCATTGGATTCAGCAAGAGGAGCCAGAGCAAACCAATCAAATTTTACTGGACTGGCTACAGCGGAAAATACAACCGCTTTTGAGTTTGTAAAATGCAAATTCAAAGCAGAACCTATGATTTGAAGAGTTGTGACTTCCCCGATCAGGTAGACCCACTTTTACAGCGAGTTTATGCTGCCAGAGGAGCGAAAAACCAACTAAGTTTGGATCGACACCTCTCTAGCCTTCCTTCACCTCAGTTGATGCTTGGTATGCCTGCAGCGGTATCCCGTCTTATCGTTGCTCTGCATGACAATCAAAAGATAGTGATTTTGGGTGATTTTGATGCCGATGGGGCCACGAGTTCAGCTTTAATGGTTCTCGCCTTAACTGCTATGGGCTTTAAAAATGTGACATTTCTAGTCCCTAATAGGTTTGATTATGGTTATGGGTTAACCCCTGAAATCGTTGATCTAGCCGCGGAGAATAAGCCTCACTTAATCATTACTGTCGACAACGGTATATCCAGTGTTGAGGGGGTGACGCATGCGCTGACCCTGGGTATTGAAGTCATTATTACAGACCATCATCTGCCCGGCCGAGTGTTACCCAATGCGGTCGCTATCGTTAATCCGAATCAACCTGAATGTGAATTTCCAACGAAAAATCTTGCGGGTGTTGGTGTAGCTTTTTATCTGCTAAGTGCGTTGCGTGCAGAACTTCGAAATCAAGGTTGGTTTGCGGAGCGCAGTCTCACCGAGCCCAGTATGGCCACCTGGCTTGATTTAGTGGCGCTGGGGACCGTAGCTGATGTCGTTCCCTTAGATCAGGTCAATAGAGTCTTAGTCCACCAAGGCTTGTTGCGTATTCGTGCAGGCCAATGCCGTCCCGGGATTCAGGCTTTACTGCGGATTGCTGGCAAGAACCCCCACCGTTTAGCCTCTGCAGATCTGGGGTTTGCTATTGGTCCACGGCTAAATGCCGCTGGGCGACTAGATGACATATCGCTGGGTATTCAATGCTTGCTAACCGATGATCCTCAATTGGCTATGCAAACCGCTCAAGAGTTAGATCAACTTAATAAAGATCGTAGATCCATTGAGCAAAGTATGCAGCGAGAAGCCATGGTTGAGATGGATAAACTGTCATTTGACTCTGACGAAGTTCTCCCTACCGTTTTGTGCCTTTTTCATCCGGACTGGCATCAAGGAGTGGTTGGGTTATTAGCCAGTAGACTTAAGGAAAAATACCATCGCCCAGTTGTTGCTTTTGCGCGAGGCGATGAGAGTACATTAAAGGGTTCGTCTAGATCGATTCCAGGATTACATATCCGCGATGCCTTAGACGCAGTGGCGACCCAAAATCCTGGTCTTATCGATAAGTTCGGCGGGCATGCCATGGCAGCGGGATTGAGTTTATTAGAAAAAAATCTTGAGCAGTTCACTGAGGCTCTGCAAAAGCATGTTGCAAAAGCACTTAATGAGGACGATTTGGCCGCTAAAGTCATCACCGATGGCAGTCTTGAATCTAAGCAATTAACGATGCACACTGCCGAGGTTTTACGTGAGGCCGGTCCCTGGGGGCAGCAATTTTCAGAGCCATGTTTTGAAGGCTGTTTTAAGCTAAAGCAGCAGCGTATCGTCGGTGATAATCATCTCAAGTTGGTTTTGGCAGATGAAGCGACACCTGAGATTAATATTGATGCAATTTACTTCAATATAGATGCTAGTTTATGGCCGAACAATCAAGCTCAGCGAGTAAGATGCGTCTATCGTTTGGACATTAATGAGTATCGGGGTCAAGAAAAGTTACAATTTCTGATCCAATACATGGCAGCCATTTAATAGTAATCACAAGAACAATCACAAGAACAATCACAAGAACATCATTATGAGTTTAAAATCCGATCTTCGTGCAGATCTACTGCTGTTGACGACTGCCTTTGTCTGGGGCTTTGCTTTTGTATTCCAAAGTACTGGAATGGATCATGTTGGGCCTTTTACGTTTGTCTTTGGTCGCTTTGTCATCGCTACTATCGCTATTGTGCCAATTATATTATCTTTGTACCCTTGATAGGTTTATTCATGGGGAGCCGGACTGAATGGGCAACATGGATTGGTGTTTTCCTATCATTGTCGGGCTTGTATTTTTTTGGACAGATCCAAACTGATCAGTTTTTGATTGGCGGTGGGTTGATTTTGTTGAGTTCCGTGTTGTGGGCCTTGCATGTTATCTATACCGGAAAAATAGCCAATCAAATATCAGTATTCCGATTAATGTTTCTGCAATTCGCCGTCGCGGCAATGCTTAGCTGGTTGGTAAGGCTTTTCTTTGAGACTTGGGATTGGCACGCAGTTAAGGGTGCAGCTTTGTCATTATTATTTGTGGGTGTCTTGGCGGCGGGTATAGGCTTTTCATTGCAGGTGGTGAGTATGCGAACAGCTCCCGCATCACATACCGCGCTTATTCTCAGCTTTGAAGGAGTATTTGCCGCGATCGGAGGTTGGTGGTTGCTCGACGAGTACCTCACTACCCCTGAGCTGATTGGTTGCCCCTTGATCTTGAGTGGAGGGCTAATCTATCAGTTAAAGGTGCTCCTTAAGGTTTCAGGTGACGCTATCGAACATCCTCGTGGTGTTAATTAGTGGACATCTCTAGACATTCTCGAGCGACGAGTTAAGTGCTTGTAGGACGACAGCCTTTATTATGGGCTGCGCGAGTTCTGTGGGATGCAGTCCATCTTCCTGAATCATGCCTTCGGTAACGACTAGTTCTTCAAGCTGAAAAGGAATGAGTAGAACGTCCTGTTCTTTGGAGATTGCGGAATAGACTGCAGAAAAAGCCTGGGTGTACCGGCGGCCATAGTTGGGTGGGATACGCATACCGAATAATATCGGCATCGCATTTCGCTCACGACATAGCGCGATCATCGCGGTTAAGTTACTTTTCATTAAACTTAAAGGGTGACCCCGTAGACCATCATTACCGCCGAGTTCGAGCACGACGAAGTCAGGCTGAAATTTCTCTAAAAGTAATGGTAACCGGTCGAGACCTCCGCCAGTCGTGTCACCGCTGATGCTTCCATTGACTATTTTATGCTTGGGGTGCAAATCTTTTTGCAGTAAATTTACCCAGCCCTTTGCAGGGTTTATACCGTACCCCGCGCTCAAGCTATCGCCTAGCACTAGTATGGTTGATCCATAAGTGTTGGCGCCGAGTAAAAGAAACAGGCAACATAGGCGCTGGAAAAAAAGTCGCATAAATGATTCTCTAGTCTGATTATTTAAATTTGGCCCTAGCAGTGTAAGGGATTACGGTAATAATGGAACAAAACGATGATTGAAGTTCGTAATGTAAGTAAACAAGTGGTCACGACGGAGGGTACGTTACGTATTCTTGATCAGATTGATCTATCAGTTGCTGATGGGGAAACCATAGCCATTGTTGGACCATCGGGTTCAGGCAAGTCGACATTGTTGGGTATATTGGCGGGGTTAGATCTTCCCAGTGAGGGCACAGTGTCCCTTAATGGTAAAAATATCACGGCGATGGATGAGGAAGGACGCGCGGCTGTGCGAGCTAAGGACGTTGGCTTTGTATTTCAGTCTTTTCACCTTCTGCCGGGATTAACCGCATTGGAAAACGTGGCATTACCACTTGAGCTCAACGGTGATGTAAAGGCACTGGAGACAGCCCGTTATTATTTGGAGAGGGTAGGCTTAAATCATCGAACGACCCATTATCCACGACAGCTTTCTGGGGGTGAGCAACAGCGCGTGGCCGTAGCGCGAGCCTTTGCTTGCAGACCCACTATCTTATTTGCTGATGAACCGACCGGTAATCTTGATACTGGAACTGGCCAGATTATCAATGATTTGTTATTTGATCTTAACCGGGAAGAGGGCACTACGTTGGTACTTGTGACCCACGAAATGAATTTAGCGGCACGATGCAACCGCACACTGCAATTACATGCGGGGCGTGAAGCGTCCGCTGAAAATGCCACTGAGATGGTGCGTTAATGCTGTCTCTAAGGATGCTACTGCGCAACTGGCGTGGTGGAGAATTAGGTTTGATTCTCTGGGCTCTTGTCCTTGCAGTGGCTGTGGTGACGTCAGTGTCTCTGTTAGCAGAGCGCATAGAGCGAGCACTGACCAATGAGTCTAGTAGTTTTCTAGCATCAGATCTGGTCGTGCAAAGTAGCAAAATTACTAATGTAGACTGGCTTTTAGAAGCTCAGAGCAAAAAGGTTTCTACGGCTCAAATGCTGAGTTTTTCATCAATGGTGTTTAACGGCGATGATATGCATCTGGCTTCAATAAAAGCTGTTGAGCCCACTTATCCATTACGTGGTTTTGTCAAACTGTCTACAACGCCTTTTACTAATGATGAGAGCCTGATTGAAGAGGTCGATTATGGTCCACCTCAGGGTGAAGTTTGGGTCGATGCAAGATTGCTCCCACTGCTTAATATCGAACTGGGTGATCAGATTGAATTAGGTGATATATCGCTCAAGGTTAGTCAAATTTTGGTCGAAGAACCAGACAGCGGTGGCTCTTACTCTTTTTTTGGTGCTCGTGTGTTGATGAACTATGCCGACATTCCTAGTGCTGGGATTATTCAGCCTGGTAGTCGCGTTACCTATCGTTACCTCATGGCTGCGGGGGTAGACGCACAGAAGGAGTTTTCCGAATATATTGCTTGGCTAAAGCCCCAACTGGATATCCATGACCGATTGATCACGCCAGATCAGGCCCAAGCCAGTATTGCTGACACAATGGACAAAGGTAGACGTTTTCTTCTCCTCGCCGGCAGTATTGGTGTTGTCTTAGCGGGCATTGCTCTGGCGCTTGCTAGTCACCACTTTGCTAGCGGACAAACCAAGCAGGTGGCCTTGTTCAAAAGCTGGGGAATTTCAGCCCATCGAGTGCGAAACATGTATTTTCAGCAAAGCCTATGGATGGGCCTTGGCGGATCGCTTGCCGGACTGGTGATAGGGTTTTTGTTTCATCTATTACTGCTATTTATCGTCAGTGATTGGTTACCGATTGCACTGCCAGCGGCGGGGCCAAGACCTTGGATAACGGGTTTAGCGACAGGTTTAATTTGTCTGGCTGGATTCACCTTGCCGGCCCTATGGCACTTGCCTGCCCAATCGCCCCTTGTCGTGCTGCGGCAAGATGCAGTACTTAAGCCGCTCAGTTCGGCTGTGCGAATCGTCCTTGGTGTTGGTGCGATTGCTGGATTATTGCTTTGGTATAGTAATAATCTTTATCTTTCACTAGCTATCTTGGTCGGATTTGGCGTCACAGCCTTGGCTTCAATTCTAGCTGGGTTGTTTTTGCTGCGTCTGGGCAAGCAATACGGCCAGCGTTTAGGTAGTATTTGGCGCTTAGCCTTAGCCAATCTCTGGCGCCGTAAGGCGCAAAGTTTAATACAAATGGTCGGTTTTTCCGGTGCAATTGCGTTACTGATGATCATGGTAGTGGTACGTACTTCTCTAATAGATGAGTGGCGATTCCAGTTAGCAGAAGATGCCCCTAACCATTTTTTGGTTAATGTGGCCTCCTATGAATTAGACGGTGTTAAACAGTTAGTTAATGATCAAGAGCTGGACACCGCCGGCTGGTACGCGATGGTACGTGGCAGAATGACCGCCATTAATGGAAAATTGATTACCGAGTCGCAAAAAGACAGTCATGAGTCTTTTCGACGTGAGCTTAACCTTAGCTGGACTTCGGAACTCCCTGAGGGAAACAAAGTTACGCAAGGAGAGTGGTGGGACTCGTCCGCAGTGACAAACCTTGCAACGGCAGACGATCCTGAGGGGCAGATAATTGCACCTTTATCTATTGAGGACGAGTTGGCCGGTGAGCTGGGGTTGACTCTAGGGGATCGAGTGACCTTTAGTCTTGGTGGGTTGTCGTTTGAAGCACAGGTAACTAGTGCGCGCAGCCTTAATTGGGACAATATGACACCCAATTTCTATTTTTTGTTTCCTGAAGGGTTGTTAGAAGATTATCCGAGAACCAGCATGACTAGTGTGTATATCCCACCGCAAAAGAAGTTACTAGTGAATGATCTGTTGCGCAATTACCCCACGGTTCAGGTCATAGAGTTAGATAAGATCATTGAGCGAATTCGCACCATTGTTTCTCAAATCACTCGTGGACTTGAGGTGATGACCTTGCTTATTTTGGGCTGTGGCGTGTTGGTAATGTTTGCTGCTGTGAGCTTGTCGATGACGGAGCGTCTTCAAGAAAGTGCCATATTGCGTACCTTAGGGAGTTCTCGGCGGTTGATATTGGGAATTCAACTCATTGAGTTCAGTGCCTTGGGTGCAATGGCAGGGCTACTCGCGAGTGCTGGGGCTGAGTTTTCTGTCGCAATGTTGCAACGGTTTATGTTTGACCTGCCATTCTCGCTTCACTCGTGGCTGTGGTACACCGGCCCAAGTATAGGTGGCGTTTTGGTTGGCGGCTTAGGCGTGGCATACAGTCGAAAAGCGGTCGTTCAGCCGCCTCTTGAGGTTTTGAGAAGTCTTTAGTTGAATGCTGATTACTTAATGGGAAGCTGTATGCTGAAGGTGGTTCCTTGGCCCTCATCTGAGATGACAGCTATTTGACCGTGGTGTTGCTCAGTGATAATGAAGTGCGTGAACGATAAACGCTGATCAGTCTCGTATTGATTGTTAGTTTCCCCCGCTGTCGCGAATGACTCAAACAAATACTGCTGATCGTCAGCACTGATCATTACCCCGTTATGATGAAAGCGAATCCATAGATCGTCATAAAGATGCGTCACCGCAATACGAATAGCCGGTTTGTGGTTATCGTCTTCGATTCTACCTAGCGAGTTGCAAGCATGGCGTATTAGGCTTAGAAAAACCTGTTGTAGCTCAGTGGTATAGCAAGCAAAGTCAGGCAGGTTTTCCGCATAGTCGACATCAACATCGATATCTTGAAACCTGAGACCCGAGGTTATCGACAATACATCTTCAGCCAGCTCGATACTGTGATCAATGATTTCTGCGATATTTTCTTGAGACTTTGCGTCACCGCCAGCACTGGAGAATTCCATCAGATTCTCAATGACAGATCTAGCCTGTTGACCACGAATTACGCTGTCTTCCAGGATCTCTTTCAGGGCGACAGGATCAAAGGGTGCATCGGTGAGACCTTGGCGAACAGTCCTAACTGACTTTAGCATCTCCCTCAGTGGTAGATTGATGTCGTGAGCCATATCTGAGGCCATTTCACCCATTAAGGACATTTTGTCGCGTTGGATAAGCATGGTTTCGCTTTTGACTTTTTGCGTCACATCGTCGATCAGGATTACAACGCCAGTATCAGTCTGATCGGTCAGAGGGTAGACGGTAATATCGAAATGATATTGCCCTCGTTGGCTGTATTTTATGGTCACGGCAGACTTTTGTTCTAGGGCCTGTGCAATTTGCCCAGCAGTCACGGTAATGTCAGGGTAAGCCTTCCATAGATCTTTGCCAATGGCATCTGCTGATGCGACGCCACTAATGTCCTCGGCACGATGATTCCACTGCGTGATTTTGTTTTTGTTGTTCAAGCCAATCAACATGAGTGGCATTGAACTTAAAATTTCTGTGATGTAGGACTCAGATCGGCGCAATGTCGCTGTTCGCTCTTGCACTCTTAATTCTAATTGAGCTTTGATTTCTTCTAGCTCTCGATTATAGCGATGGGATTGTCGGCGACTAAAAAATAATCTTACTATGGTTAATGACAGGGCAATAATAAAAATACCACTGGAAAAATTAGCGATATATTGCCAGTTGGTAGACCCGTCGGTTTCTCTAAAAACTCGAAATATATCAGCCACGGCCAACTGGATAAAAAACAAACAAGAAAGTGCGATGATTTTTTTCATGTAATCCATTGTTGTAACAGTATTTCAGTGCAATAGAATGCCACATAATTGATATGAAATCTAAATTCTTATGCCTGTATTTCTTGTAGTTAAAGCTAGCAGTAATGAAACGATGACTAGTCAGTCTGTGTTGCGACATTAAGCTAAGTAGTCTATTTCAAACTAATAAAGGTTTTTGGCCATACTTTAATCTGGTCACAGTTGTCATACATAGATTAGACTTAGTTGTTATGGTAACCATCCCTTTTATTAATGTCGCTTTCGCCTTTGTGCCAGTTATTGTGGTGTTAATCATTATGTTCCGCTGGTCACTGGCTGTTTCTGACAGTGCAGTTGCCCTAGCGCGTATGCTGATACAACTGATTTTGATCGGTTATGCCTTAAATTGGATTTTTGCGGTTGATTCCTCTTTGTTGGTGCTAGGATTACTCAGTTTTATGCTAATTGTCGCTAGCTCGATTGCCCTCAGGCCGCTGGCCACAAAAAAAGGGTGGCGCGATTACGGTGAGGCCTTGTTCGCTATAGCGTGCGGCGGGGGTGCGACCCTCGCCTTTGTTATTTATGGGGTCTTAGACATACGACCCTGGTACCAAGCGAGTACTATTATCCCTTTAGCAGGTATGATTTTTGCTGCCTCAATGAATGCGGTCAGTGTTGCCGCTGAGCGGTTTGTGATGGAAATAAAGCATGGATCAAAAGCTATGGTTGCTCGCAATGAGGCCTTTAAAGCGGGGTTAATCCCGATTTTTAATAGTTTACTCGCGGTAGGCTTGGTTTCCCTGCCTGGCATGATGACTGGGCAAATATTGTCGGGTGTGTCGCCGCTGATTGCTGCTCGTTATCAAATTGTGGTGATGTGTATGATTACGGGTGCTTCGGGTATTTCTGCGGCAATTTATTTGCATTTGGTCAGCAAGAGTAAATCTACTAGGGCATTATGAAGAACAGCTAACCGAAATAGTTTCAGCCCAGTCGGGCGGCAAACCTGCGTAGTGTTCGGCTTGCGGGTGTTCTGCAAAAGGACTTTGTAGTACTTCAAGCAACAAATTAACCTCTGAATAGTCACCTTGCTCGGCCTTTTCAATGGCTGCCTGGGCCATATAATTACGCAGAATATACTTTGGATTGGTTTCTAGCATGGTCGCTGAACGATCTTGGTCAGAGCTTTGTTGCTGACTCAAGCGTTGTACATACAGTGCCGCCCAATCGTCAAATGCACTACGATCAACAAACATATCACGCACGTTGCGGTGACTGTTGGAGAAATAGCAGAGTTGCCTAAAAAACAAACTGTAATCGACTTGATTTTCTTCCATCAGTGTCAATAGATGGTTAATGAGACTCTCATCACCATCTCTATACGCCTCCAATCCCAACTTACGCGCCATTAACTGGCGATAATATTGTAAAAAGGTCGGTTCATAATTTTTTAGCGCAGTCACTAGAGCTTCAGACG
>Ga0302136_1001688_pt1 | contig 10036 bp, 2 predicted proteins | sample CBN3_20m_MG_FD_203116 | JGI IMG/M metagenome (GOLD analysis project Ga0302136, IMG submission 203116) | Marine microbial communities from Western Arctic Ocean, Canada - CBN3_20m | ecosystem: Environmental > Aquatic > Marine > Oceanic | place: Canada: Western Arctic Ocean | collected 2017-09-15
TACATTCTACGGCCTTTTTCTTGAGGAGGTCTTTGACCATCTGGATCCTCTTGTCTGGATCAGCCTCCACGTCAGCCCGGCTGAGTAAATCTGGAATGTGGCAATGTCGTCCGGGCCGGTGCATGATGTCCAGGTCGTATTCCATGAGCTCCATGGCATATCGTGCCATCCTTGCCGAGTCAAAGTGTTGCTTGCTCCGTAATGACGTCAACGCGGAGTGATCAGTGATCCACACTGTAGGCTGTCCTAATAGATAACTCCTGAATTTCCTGATACAGAAGATACCGGCTGCCCCCTCTTTGTCCGTGATCTTATAGTTCTTCTCGGCTTGGTTAAGGCGCCTGCTCGCGTAGGCGATAGGCCGCTCGACTCCGTCGTCGTCTATTTGCAACAAGACTCCGCCCATGGCTATCTCCGAGCAGTCTGACAGCAGTATGAAGGGCTTATCGAAATTAGGGAAAGCCAGGACAGGGGCCGAGGCTAAGGCCGCCTTCACTCCTTCGAAACTTCTTTGGTGCTGGGCTTCCCACCGTGCTCCGTTGATCTTAGTAGTGAGGCACTTGTACTGTTTTTCGAGCTCGTAAAGAGGGGCCGTGAGGGTGGCGAAATCTTTAATAAACCGGGACAGGTAGACACACGATCCCAGGAATGACTTCAACGATCCTAAGTCCGGGAGGGACGTTATTGCGGCGATACCTGCCACTTTTTCTAGGTCGGCAGAGATGCCGTCTCCGCATCTGACCTCGAATCCGCATAACTTTGCTTCGTCGGTACACCATACACATTTCTTGAGCTTGAGAGTCACGTTATTCTTCTTGAGGACTTTCATAACCCTGAGGAGATCGTCGAGATGATCATTGTCCGTGCTCCAGATCGATATATCGTCGATGTAGACCTGGGCGAGCTCTCCTAGGATAGGGCCTAAACGGTCGTAGGCTTCAGGGCCAGACGTGTCACCTCTGAGGATAGTTTCCATGGATCTCTGCATTGTGGCTCCCGATGTGGCCATTCCAAAGGGCATCCTTTTGAAAGTCATCAGACCGTGAGTTTCGGAATTGAACGCCAGGTACTTGCGATCGCACTGTCTGACGAGTAGACTCCAATAGCCTGAGCAGATGTCAACCACGCTCATCTCTTTCGCCTTGCTCAACTTCTCCAAGAGGTCTGGGATCTTAGGTAGTGGCATAGCATCCTTCTTACAGATTGGGTTGATGGTGACCCGGTAGTCGACGCAGAACCGCCAAGTGCCGTCCTTTTTCTTTACCATCACGATGGGCGCTGCCCAGGGTGAGTCTGATGGTTCGATGATATCGTTTGCCAACATCTTCTCGACCTCTTTCTTGATCGCTTCCTTTTGGGCTGGGGGGTATCGCCTAGTCTTAATCTTCGTGGGTTCTACGTTTGGGTCCAACAACTCGATTTTATGCTCGAATCCTTTCAAGATTCCAGGCTTATTGTTGTTACTGGCTAAGGCGTCGCTAGTAGCGTAGAGGATCTTGGTGCACTCCTCTTGGCGATCAGGGGGGCACCGAGGTCCGAACTTGAGGTCAGCCTTATTCTTTTCGCACCATTCTTTGTAGCTGAGGCCATGGGCCCCAAACTGCTTCCCTTCTTCAACCATCCTGATCACTTCTTGCCGCGACTTATTATGAAGCGGGTCCTCTGGTTCCAAGGAGTCAATATCATGACCCAGGGTGGCTTTCTCTGCTGCCTGTCCATTCTCGGGGCTCGAGGGGCTCACCCGGCTCACTCGGAGACACTCCTCTAACTTGGCCTGTGCCTCATACTCATCCCACTCTTCCTGGCTGATTCGTTCGTCCTCCGTCAGTTCATTCAGCAACGCATACACTTCACCCTTGCGGATGACGAGCCTGTCAACTCCAGGATTAGCGACGGGTAGGTACACCTTGACGACGTTGTCTTCTGGGTCTACCAAGGGATGCACGAAGTGTTCCATCATGGTCATCGTCTCGTCGCCCTCCTCGGCTTCGGGTGTCCCTTTCTCTTTCGATGGCTGGGGTTTCTCCTCTTCTGAGCCAACGGCGTGACGGGAAGGACTGGGGTCGAGGCTCTCGCGTGTCTTCACTTTGACTACGGGCATGGCTGAGAAGACTGTGGCTGCCCTCATCGCCGAGGGGCACCCTCCTACTTTGAAAGGGAGTGCTGTAGCCGACCTCGTCCCTGGCTCCAGCACTATGTCCCGGTCTGCTCTGGCCACAGTGTTAACGATGGTGGCAGGCGCGAGGGCATGACATCCGCGAGTGACCCTGCGGTCCTCTTCTTCCGTCTCTGAGCGATGCGTCCTCATGGCGATGGTGATACGTTCGGGTTTTTCTGACCGGTCACCTGGCTTATCTAGGGAGATGGTCTGCGAGGCATAGTCTTTCACCGCATTATATCGCTGCCAAAAATCCACGCCTATGATCGGCATGAGCTTACCTGCCGTGGCGATCTGGGAGACATGGGTGTACTCTACCGCTTCTTCTCCGGCCTCTAATGGTTGTAAAGCAAAAGTGACTGGTGCTGCTCCTATTAACCCTCGCAGGGGTGCTCCATCTGCCTGGACCAGGGGTGCCGGTGCCGCCATATCCTCGGGTCTGAAGGCTGAATGGAGCGCCCTAGCCTTCTGAATCGTTACCGCTGACCCTGAGTCAGCCAGTTGCTCCTCCCATCTCTCTTGGCCATCTTCCGTGACTCGCACGTTCACTAGCATCGAATGCCAGTATTGTATCTTTGAGGATTCTTTAGGAGGAGGTCTGACCTCCTCTCTGTCTGGGCTGATCGACTGTACCAGGGCTCCTACCATCTTGCGACTCTTCCTCAGTTGCGCCGCTTTCTCCGTTCTCGATGATTTATTCCTCCTTCCTTCAAGGTGGGCAGTTTCGAGGGCCTTAGATACAGACAAATACTCTTTTAACTCTTGATGCCGGATGGCTCGATCGTTTTGGGCTTCTAGCATCTCGATGTCAGCTTTCCGGTGTGGGCCATAGGTGTCTGCAGGGATCTCCCTCAGGGCCCTCGAGACCGCCTTGAATCGTCTTTGCTCGATTTCGGCACGCTTCACCTTTTGTTCCAGCACCCGGCTGGCTTTCCTCACTCTCGCACTCTCCCATGACGTCCGGAGGGTCCGGTTCACTAATCCTCGCAGTCGGTCGCGGCGAGCATCGTTCACGAGACTTCGATGCGTAGTGGACCGAGGCGCAGACCTCGAGGCGGCACACCGTTGTCCTGTGCCACGGGCACGCTTCTTCCAGCGCCGGATCAGCCACCATGCCTCTTGGCGGCCTTGCTCGTCCTCCTCCTCCAGGCTTTCTTTATCTTTGGACTTCTCTACCTGTTCTCTCCATCTCCTCACGAGAGTTTGATTGACATACACCTGGACGCGGTGCGCTTGGAGGGTTTCCTCAAAAGCCTCCTCATAGGTCATAAGGCCATATACAGCATCTCCTAACCTCTCGCTGACCCGGTCCGGTCTCATCTCGTGGGAGGGCTCCTGCAACTCGTGAATTAGTTGATCGATCTGGCACCCGGATTGGCTCTTAGCCTTCTTCACGCCGGCAGTGGTCCGGATCGTATCTTGGACGGTGACCGCTCGCAGGGGGCACTGCTCAGCCCGCCGCCTGGCGTAATGGCTTTCGAGGGACCGGAGGGCTTCTCTGACGTCGCTGTACTTTCTCTGGGCTTTGCCTCCGGTATCCGAACTCGCCCTGATCCTGGAGGTCTCGGTCTGGGCCTCCACTCTCTCAACGGCACCTTCGATGGCTTTCTCGACCGTGCTGGCTCCTGTGATCGCCAGGGTCGTGGCGTGGACCGCCTCCCAGCCGCGTCGCCAAATCTCGAGGGGGGCTAGCTTATTTCTCATTCCTCCTCGGACTTGCTGCCATGCCTGGATGGCCATCTCCGGTGTGGGGTCCTTGGCCGGCTGAGACCAACGCCAGGGTCGGAGGCGGTTAGCGGCTTCTGTCGCTCCGCCGCGCTTTGCCAGGAATCCCTGAAGCCCGTTGGCCTCGCGGATGGCGGCCAGAGTCTCGTCGTCGGGCCCCATCTCACGTTCCTCATCTTTGCTCTCTCGCTCCGGGATTCGGTCGCCCATCTCCACTATTGCCGGGCTCTCGACTTTATCTTCGACCTCTGGAGAGACATGTAGCTCCCGCGGCGGCTCGTCGAGCGCTGCCAGGTCGAGCGGATGGTCGAGGCTATTCACCGCGGCTACCTGCGCCGGGGCTGATTGTCCTGACTGGAGAGGGGGCTCCTCGGCCTCTCTCTCCTCCTCCGGGCACTCGTCGCTAAGGTGGGGCCCCGGGGCATCCGGATGAAGCAGGGCGGCATTATCGCCGGTACTGTCGCTTTTGAGCGGGACGCGCTTAGCGCAGTCTTTTACGGGAGCGCCGCTCGTGCCGACACGCGAGGGTCCCTCATCGACAAGGATCGGGCCTTGCGATGGAGAAGCCTGGCGAGGCTGAGGGCTCGGTCCCGGGTTCTGATCAACAGTCAAGATGCCAAGGGTCCCCGCGAGGAAACCCTGGTTGACCTGGAGAACCTGTTGGAGTGCCGCCGCCATAACATCCTGTATGGGCGGGCTGCTCCACTCACTCGTCTTAGGCGCCTGCGGGGGCGATGCAGTGGTGTCAGCTGAGTCTAGGCTAAGGGGTTCCGGTGACGTACCTTCGTCCTTCGCTTCCTTCGCTGCCTTGGCATCTTTCTTTACTTTCGCCTCAGCCAGGGAGTGTTCGCATTCCCGTGCGAAATGGCCGAACTCGCCGCACCTGGCGCAACTGCCATCCCCGCGTGTACGTTCGCCGCGGCCACCCTTCTTATCGCCTCGGCCACCCTTGCCTGACGAACCTGTCCTGCCGAGGGTATCGAGCTTGGCGCCCAGTGAATTAGCCATGGCTTCGAACGAAGACTGGAGTGTACCCGACGTAGCCTCGATCTTCTTCTCAAGGCGTGTGGAGTGCTCCTGGAGCTCTCCTCGAACCGCCGCCACAGCCTGATCGACGTAAGCCCTCGTCGCCATGCCTTCTGTGCTGGCCACTTGGGCCACCCGAGGTTCGTAGTCGGGGTCAGGCTCCGGCCACCCGGGGTCGGTCCCGGCGGCCATCTCCACAGCGGCGACGCGTTCCCGCAGCTCAGCCATCTCCTCTTCTCTGGCCGCATCGACGGCGGCGGTGACGGCCTTCCCGCGGAACTTGACTTTCGACCGGGCCTTGGCCGGTGTCAAGGGGAGGTTCCGGTCGGCTCGGACTTGAGTATCGTCAACGAGGTACTCGTCTCGGTCGTAGCCTTCCTCGAAGCAGATCCCTTGTAGCTCTGCGGCCCGTGCACGGATGCCGATGATCAACTGTTCCATGGTCATAAACGCTCCACCATGATCCAGCAGCTGCGATGCTGCCTTGTAAAGGGTCTTCTCCCCTGTGAAAGCTTGGCCATGGTCGAAAGGGAGAGTACAGTTGAGCCCCGAAGATACTTCGTGGAGGCGCTGTTGCAGGGTCATGTCTGAAAAGCACAAGACTCTGGTGACCTGGTCAAGGTGGTCCTCAGTCGGAGTAGTGCCCTGTAAGAAGTACCCCTGACGGAACTTGGACGATACATTCTTCCTCTCCGGTAAGGAGGGAAGCTGCGAGACGAAGGCTGTGACGTGGTGGGCGAACGAGGCATCTGCCGACGGCGTCTCGAGGTACGCAGGCTGGCCCAGGTAACAGGCGTCGGCGTTGACCGCTGGGATGGTCGGAGCAGTCCCGAGGCTGTCCCATTGTGCCCCGAGGATGGTCGACGTCTGTATCCCGAGCTCCTCCCAGGCGAGGGCGAGCTGCCTCCTCTTGAATGTCGCCGGATCCTCGGAGCTTTTCTGCGAACGAGTCCTGGCCGACGCGAGGCACAATTGTAACGCTTCACTGTATCCTTCGAGGCGGCCCGCACGTAGGAGGCGTCTCGACTCGGTCTTGGGGAGGTAGGTAGACATGTCGTAGGCCTGTTCCTCGTCGCTGCTGTAGTGCTCTGGGTGATGCCGATGTACCTCCCGTCGTCCCACAGTGGCGCCTCCCCCTGCAGAGGGAGGGAGTATCAGGCCGCGATGCTGCAACACTGGCAGATGGCGACGTTCTGGGTGGGGGCGGCCACGTGCGGCTCGTCCGGCGCGGTCCAGATACTGATGGTGCTGGTCCGCAGCGAGGGCACGACGGCCGCCACGGGACGTGTGGCCCCCTACACTGGGGTCATGGCGTCGACTCGACACCGGACCATGCGACGGTGGCACGACGGGATCAGGAGACGACGTTGAGGGGCGGGGAGGGGTGAAGACATGGTCACTGCCCTGCCCGGACATTGGCGAGTAGTACTAACACACCGGAGTGGCACGGGGCCCGAAAAGGTAAGCCATAAGCTCGTCCACCATATTGATATCCTAGGAGCTACGGGATCTACTGACCTAAATCAGGTAAAGCGACAAGTCCGGCGATTTATGGGGTGTAGTGCTACTGGAGGGGAGACCTCCAGTTCGCAGTTTTAACTAATTTGAAATTAAAACAATCCTAAAAGCTGAACACAGCTCCTAGTTAGAGCTCCTAGATAACGCCGACTAGAGAGCTAAAGTACTGTAACGACATACAAGTACAACCATGAATCACACCTATAATAACTATCATCTATAAGCTTAGGTACCTTTTCCTAAACTCCATTATACATAATCTAACTCAGGAGAATATTGACATTATGAGGTGTCAACATCCCCCTCACTAAATAAGAGATATGTCTAATCAACAATTAACTAGACTAGACTAATCGAATAAAACTTGGAAAATGAAACACCTACCAATAAACAATCAATATCAATTAAAATGGAACACCGGGTAAGCGGTCAATATCCACCCCGACGTATCTCAAACCCATTTGATGAGCAACAGGGGCGAGGCTGCGATGACCACAGAACAAATCAATAACGATGTTACAGTCGGCATTTCTGCGGTGACGGAGAGCATGCGATAATACTTCACGAGCCCATGGAGCGGGAATCGCCACCCGATCGGACCCCCGCGGCTGTCGAGCCGGTTCTTGGGCGAAGGCTACTGGATGATGGTAACCCCCTTCTTCGTTGTACGATCCAGCCGAGCATCGCCGATGACAACGACCATCCCCAGTCATACCTTGAGGTCGGTAATCTGTCATGCTAGTCCAAAAATGCGTGGGCTTTTGGGCAGGGTGATTGTAAGCACACATATCGATGGCATGTTTTGAGAAAGGGATCGATCCTGGCCATGATTCCAATTGCATGTAAGGTCTCCTCTCTAAACAGGCTCTGGGGTTCTCGATTCCCATATCACAATCGATCTCGTTATCTTGAAGATGCTGGAACATTTGTTGGAGCCACGGCACGAAACGATCATGACGGACCGCCATTTGGCGATAAGGGCATTCCTCCTTTTGACAGCAAGGTCCACGTTTAGGGTCATTAAAATCTCGGTAGTTATACCCATGTCCGGAAGTACCCCTCCCTTGGTTATAAGCCGAATTACTGAACGTCCTACAAGGAGGGGATGCCCAAATAAACAAGATTTGCTCAGGGCGCCATCCCTGGGCTTTGCATATGGTTGCAATAAGACGGGCAGGGCTCCAGGCGAGGATATCGGTTTGCAATAGATGTTGCTCCATTCCTAGGTCGTGTCTCTCGAAATATTCAACTCCAGTAGGGACACCTACAGTCATGGACTGATAGGTCCCAGGGTGGAGTATCTTAGAGCTGGACCGTCCGACTTTCTTAGCTGCTTTAACGGGACCCTGGGTGACCGACGCGTCTTTTCCTAAGGAGACTCGTGAGACCCTGGAGTCGGTCTTTGGTTTCGGTTTAGGAGCCCGATCCTTCCATCGTTTCCGAAACTGGTGAAAGATATCGGTCTTCTCTGATTCACTGGAAAAAGCTTGCCACGTTGGCTCGGGGTACCCGCTCCACTTTACTAAGTACTCTCGCGCCGCTGCGGCGCCTCTCATCTCGTAGATCTCTTCGATATCATACTCGTCATACAACCTCTTTACTGCCGCTTGTACTTGATTCTGGGCATCCCGGGTATGACTCTGTTCTTGGATACGAACTGGATAAAACTTCCTCAATTGGTCGACGTGAGCCCAGGTAGCGTCTGCGTCGAAGTTCCTGAACTCCTGGATGAGATAATTTCCGCGCCTGCCGTCTTTGATCACGATGTAAGGGCCCTCGTAGGTGGGGTTAGTCTTAGACTCGACTCCCTGCCTGATCACCTTCTTCATTACTGAATCCCCGGGTTGAAAGGCTCTGAGGACTTTACTCTGGTTCGCTAATGCTCGGTCGCATTCTTGCTCGTAGGCTGCCCTCGCGCTATTCACGAATTCGATGGCCCTCTTCTGGGATTCTTGGACGGCTAGCATATGTTCCTCTATCCCATGGTTGGTATGGTCAACAGGGCTCAACCGGGGCTGAAGGGCCAAATCTACTGGGAACACAGCTCGCTGCCCATGGAAGACCTCTGATCGTGAATATCCTACGGCGCCTGAAGCCGTCGAGGTGGCTCGGGAGGGGGAAGAGTTGATCGCCGCCATCACGGCAGGTAAGGACCACGTCCATTTCTTTTCAAAAGGCTTGATGGGATATCCAGCAGTAATCCCACTTCTCGCATGGATTCTCTTTCCTAGCATATGGCTTACGTCTTGATTAAACTTTTCGATCACTCCGTGAGATTCAGGACGGTTGGCTACCGACCAATTCTGATTGACGCTGATGAGCTCGCATACCTGTTTGAACACTTGTTTGAACTCTGACCCGTTGTCGTGAATGACATCCTCGGGGATGAAATGGACACCTGCTTCTGCCCAGGCTTGTTGGAGGTTTCTTGCGACTTCTTCCGCAGTGGCTGTCTGGATCGGGCGTACGATCACCCACCGTGAGAATACATCAACCATCGTTAAGGCGCCGATGAACTTTCCGTCCTTCTCGAGGTAGAGAAGGTCGACCACCCACTTCTGGCCTGGCCGGTTGGCTGACAGATGTTCGCCATAGCCTCCAGTCTTGGGGGCCTTCCCGAATTGTTGGCATTGAGGGCATCTTTTTACGAAATCGAGCGCCTCTTCCTTCATGCCTGGCCACGAAAACCGTGACTTGAGGATCTGGTAGGTGGCCATCGGTCCTAAATGAGCGTGGGCAGCCACGTATTGGTGAATCGTCCTGATGATTCTTTGGGTTATCGACGTGGGTCCTTTCTTTTCCAATGCCTCGGGGCTGGGGACTGAGATCGTCTTCACTTCGACGAGGTTACCGAGTGTATCCTTTTGGATGCCTATTTTCATCAGCACGCCGTCTTCCATCTCCCACCTTTTCTTGAGTACAGAACGTACGGGGTTCTGTGCTGTGTCCTCCTGAGGCTTAGCTTCGAGTCCTTCGCGGATCTTCACTAGCTCCGGATCTGCTTTCTGGAGGGACCTCATCTCTTCCTGGTTTGGGATGGATTCCATCGTGTCAGCTTTGGCGTGGTCGCATCCGCTGCGGGTGGGAGCCACCCTGAGCGGCATCTTCGTTGTAATGACCGGATCTGGGCCGCTACAAGCCCGGTCGTAAGCTTCAATCATCCTGGGATCGTCCTCGATACAGTCCTCAAAGAGAGGGACACCGAGCTTCGCTTGGTGCAGTCCAGCCTCCATGGCTTCCGTGATGGCTGTGATGCGCTCTCTGAGGGTGGGTGTCGGCTTCGATGGGTCAACGGTGCGGGTCTCTGCGTTCGAGGTGTCGGCACCGAGGACGAGCAATTTGATATGCCTCTCCACTTCAGCTGTGTCGTAGGCTCCGAGATCTCCATCTCGAATCACTCTCTCTGCTGGGCTGGTCAAGCCTAACTGGGCTTCCGCTTTAGCTTCCTCTTCTGGGGACTCTAACCCTCGGATACATTCTACTGCCTTTTTCTTGAGGAGGTCTTTGACCATCTGGATCCTCTTGTCTGGATCAGCCTCCACGTCAGCCCGGCTGAGTAAATCTGGAATGTGGCAATGTCGTCCGGGCCGGTGCATGATGTCCAGGTCG
>Ga0302136_1001693_pt1 | contig 10018 bp, 1 predicted proteins | sample CBN3_20m_MG_FD_203116 | JGI IMG/M metagenome (GOLD analysis project Ga0302136, IMG submission 203116) | Marine microbial communities from Western Arctic Ocean, Canada - CBN3_20m | ecosystem: Environmental > Aquatic > Marine > Oceanic | place: Canada: Western Arctic Ocean | collected 2017-09-15
TAAGGAAAGATTTAAAAGAGTTGAAGAGTATAATAGAAGATGTTGAAGAGTCATTAGAAGACACCTCACGGGGCATCTAATCGAAGCCTCCTTCATCAACCCCTCGCTAGTTATTCCGGACCATACTTTTCGTAGTCAGATACTTTTTTATTATATGCCTTCTTGTCAGCTTGCGCTTTTACCCATTCAGGATTTGCCTCGTTCTCTTTTTTAATCTTATCGTCGTAATCCTTCAGCTCTTGTTGGTAGGGGAGCAGAGGTCTATAACCCTTCTTAGCTGCTTTCTCTCGGTACGACTCTGAGTATCCAATTATATCATATATCTCTTTTATACCTGCTTCATCGAGGTTACCCGCTGTTTCAATAAGAGCTTGGAGTGGAGCAAGCTGTGCCCCTATACCTATCTCTATTACAGTCTGCAACATAGCCTCCATTTCCTTATCATCTTTAGCGGCTTTTTTCCACTTGTTAAATAAAGAGATAAATGGATTTACACCCATGTCTGCAGGTCTTCTATTGCCTGTCATATAATTCTCTATACCCTTAACGGTTGCGCCTACGAAAGGAGTCATATACACAAGGTTGAGTCCCAACATGGCATTTCTTATCTGTCTCATAGCCTCCTTACGTTCTTCATCATCTCCACGTAGCAAGAGACCAAGATTAGACATCGCGACAAATGCTGCGTTAGCTGCTCCTAAGTTTAGGGCGAGCCTTCTTACGTCTTTTTGATTTATGCCTTTAACTCCCCCTCGCATGAAGCCCCTTAAAATATTTGTTGAAGCCTGCATTACGTTGTTGATATACAGGATAGGAGTCGAACCGAACATAGTGAATCCTCTAACGATAAAGTTACTGTTCTGCTGAAGGATAGCTCTTTCTGAAGGTCTTCTCGTTTGCTGAGTTTGGTTATACTCATTGAAAGCTTCGACAGCTTTCTCTTCACTCATCCCGTTCTTTATGTTACGTCTATAGTTAGCCATGTATCCCATGACTCCCATGATATCACCCACTATAGTAGGAGCTGCCCCTGTTTTTTTAAACCCTCTCGCAAATTTCGCCCAACGAGTTTGTCTATTCTCTAACGCTGTTAAGGTTGGTGACCCTGATTCAAGTCCCGCAAGGTCTCCCTTTACCCCTTGAGCTAAACGATACCTAAACGTAGGAGACATTTCCGTAGCCATCTTTATATACTTCCTTGGTTGTGCCATAACAGCAGCATAGTCCATAAGGAAAGGCATAATATCCACTAATACATTTTGCTTACCACTCTTTCGGAAAGAGTAGTTCTCAAAAGCATTCATGAACGATGTCATTTGCTTTCCAATTTGAACTAACCGAAAGGCTAAAGCATACGATGTAAACTTAGTTTGTAAAGTATTAAATATCTTTCCTGAAGCGTTTAGAGCATTTTTAGCGGAGTTAGGGTTGATGGCATTATTAACCGATTGCTTTACCATAGCCTTCACCCCTAACATAGCTAAGGTTCCGTCAACGCTATTGGTATTAAATATCGCGTTCAGCTTCTTTGTATCAGAAGCATACGCTTTATAATGCTCCATAGTTTTCACATGAGACTCAAGGGCTGAAGTGAAGGTCGCTCCCTTTAAGTTTATGTCGCTAGTCATATCAGTACGGTTCCTTAATGCAGGAGCACTTTCTGCATTAAAGATTCCATTAAAGTCTCCCTCAAACAATTGTTTTGGATTGACATCGGCTTGTGTTGTCATAGTAGGAAAGTAGTTCTCTACGTAGTTCAGGTTGACGTCGTTTACATCACGATACACATCGTTTACTCCCTCATAATATTCGTTACTTAAATACGCTACTACTTTATCCGCAAACCCTATTACGTCTTTACCTAAGTACTCTTCAATTTCAATCATCTTTACCCTTGTAAAGCCCATATCTTCTAGCTTACGATTTTGAATAGGGTTTAGAGAGAGAGCATAGAGTCTTAAGAGTTGGTCTTTACTGAACGATTCATTTCTTTTTTTCCCACTCACAGTAGACCTTACTCCTTTTACTTGATACATCTTTGTATCAAACAACTGTTCTAATACAGCGTCATACCCTAAGCTTCTTAAAAAGTCCTGCTGCTTAAAGTAACCCTTTAAGGAGTTGTTATCCATTCTATTAAGACGGTTAAACACCTCTTCATAAAGAGTATCATTCACTGAGTTCATAAATGTTCCTAAGTGCTTAAGGCTATCGAACATAGACTTCACCATTTGGATTCCACTTTTCCACTTGTATATTTCTACATATGTTTTTGCCGCTTTAACCTGACCTTTCACCCTAGCCGATAACCCTTTGCCTTTCCCTTCTACCCAATACTCACGAACATCATCTAGTAAAGCTCTTCTCTCGTTTGCATCTTTTATGAAACTTCCATCCTCATGAAACATCTCAGGGTTAGAGATACGTAAAGAATCGGTAACTTTCTGTCTTAAAGTATCCGTCTCTAAAGCTCTTCTTTTCCTTGTTGCGGAGAGCTCTTGTCTAGACATAGACGCAGCCACAGCATAGTCATTGGCTAAATTCTCTACCTCTTCTAACGACATAGACGGGAGGTTCTTTACTAAATCTAAAGCCACCGCTATATTAACTAGGCGCTCTTCTTTTGAGGTAAGCGTTTCTCCTGACGCACTTTTTGCTAAAGCTACTATCCCTTCGTCTGTCTCTAACTCCTCTGCAAGTAACCTAAACTCTTCCATAGCTTTCTCTTGCTGCGCCTCAGACGCCATAGCTAAGGTTAAAGCGTTCTTAAATACCTCTGCAAAAGATTGTCCCTGTATATCTAAAGACCCTCTTCTGTTTTTCTTGGTATCTGTAATAGTTTTTCTCGCCCCACGAGTTACATCAGTAAGTAGTTTCTTAAGAACTTTTGCCCGCATATTCTCCCGCTGCTTTTCAATTACTTGCAACACCTTCTCTACCTGAACCCTATAGTTATCTTCTGTTACAGCCGCTGTCGCTCTTACCAATCTATTTATAGCGGCTTGACTGTAGTCTTTTGACGTAGGTATATGTGTACGGATAAGATTCCTTAACTGTCTTTTTATAGCTTGAAGCTCTCTTCCCTTCCTGTTACGCTGAACAATAGAACTTCTTACCGCAGCTATCTCTTTAGAGACAGAACGATTCGCTGTAATACCAAGCGCTCTATCCATAGCTATAACAAGCTCCATTTGAACCTGCTCACTTTGCTCTTGGAAAACGGAGTTATCACGCAGTATCTCTAATGCTTTCTCCCTTACCTCTGCCGGGGTCTTCTCGGTTACTACTGTCTCCGCTTGTACTCCTCGACGAGGAAACCTTCTTAATAAAGCTGTATCAGATATCTCTGATAGGGTAGGATTAGCCTCTCTTAAATCCGAAAGTCTTTGCGCTCTCACAAAAGGTGTCATACGTACTCCTGTACGTTTTACGGTAGGTGCCTTAAAACTATCTACCTCAGACTGTATTTGTTGGAACAGTCGTATACCTGCAGGCATCCCTCCTACTATATTCCCAAACTCAAATGGAACCCGCACATCGCTAAACGAGTCTACGGTAGCTGCCATCACTCTTTTAATATCTTTCACCTTATGACCCCTTGACTTAAGAACTTCTCTTATAGAAGCCTCTGAGTACCCCTCAGCTCTTCCCCTTGTTATCACCTCAACCATAGAGTCCTCCGGACTAGGTGGCATAACTTCTTCTTGCTGTTGTCTTCGCCCTCTATAACTAGGTGGGGTAAACTTTCTTCCATTTAGAGTTAGATATACTCCTCCTCCTCTTCCAAATCCACCGTCTTTAGCTCTCCTAACTCCAAAGCCCATAGGTCCAAATGCTTTTCTTATCTGCTCTACAGAAGCTGTTCTTGGAAAGTATCCACTATCCATATTCATCCCGTATAACCTTCCTTTCCTAACCACCGCAGCACTTCTTTCATCCATCTGCTGACGAGGAGCAGGCTTCTTCTTATTCTCTCGTCTACGACTTAGCACCTCACCCCATTCCTCTTTAGACCACGCCTTTACCTCAGAAGAAAAGTGGATGCTGTCATCTAAAGCACCCTCATCTACCAATACAAACTCTCCATTCTCTCGCATACCCCAATTTCTAGTAGCGGTAAAATCATTCCATAAGAGGTTATAATTCCTGAAATCATCTAACCCAAGCTCTGTCATGGCATCTTGAAGTTCAGATGTTTGCATTTTAAAATCTTGAGGAGTAAACTCTTTCAGTGGTTTTAAGAACTTATTAACCTCCGTGTCATTACGGGGTACGTTCTCTATAATAATATAATCTAAACCCTGCTCTTCGAGTTCAGGTACAAAAGTACCTAGCATATTAACGTCTCCAAAGCCTAATGCAAGATTCTGCTCCAACCCCTTAGGGTTTTTTGCAACCTTAATAACATTTTTCCCGTCAGGGTGCATGTATACGATTCTCGATGACCCCCCTTTGGATACCACCTCTAGCTCATTTACATCTAAGACATCTGATATTACCTTCTGCTGTCTTCCTTCTGTCTGTCTCTTGATATACTCCTCAGGAGTTAAATCCTTAGGTAGTATCTCATTAAGAGCTTCCACATCAGACTCTTCTATTTCCCTACCCTCACGAGTCTTCCTCGCGATAGTATTCATAAGGTCTATTACACTCTCGTCTGTCTTACCAAACCCTGTCTCTAGCTCAATACCAAACCTAAGAGCTAAGTCTTTAAAGAACTCTATAATTACATTCTTAGCAGGTTTAGACAGTTGCTTGTAGTCTTTTGATGACGCCAATATACCAATCAACTCAGCAAGCCTTTCTTCGTTTTGGAACTGTTCTTGTTTCCCTGTATACTTCGCAGCAAATGCATCAATCTTTTTTGCTAACGCACTACCGTCCTTAAGACTTTTACGTACCGATAGCATCATTACCTCTGCGGCTTTAGCTGCACGAGCATCTGTCTTTACTGAGTTAAGAAAAACAGCATGGAAAACCTCATGAGCCATGGTGGTTTCCGTAGCTGAAGATAAGTTTACGTGGATAACGTTTTCGGTAGGTAGATATTCAGCTCTTCCCGCACGGCCTACAGCTTTTAAAAACTCTTCGTTACTCTCGTGGAGTAAGATACGTGTCTTAGGAAGAATCTTTTTTATAGCCTTAGCCGCTTTTCTCGCAGCTACTACCACCTTATTGCGCTGTGCTTTACCTTTGGGAGTGAAGGTATACTTCCCTTCCTTATTTATACTAATATTCCCTTCTATCTTTGCCGGCTTTGATTTTTTAACAGAGGTGTCAGGTCCCAATGACTCTTCTAAGTCACGAGCCTCTAACATAATTTTCTCTTGCTCTATGATTTGCCCCTGCAGTTCTGCAATCTCAAAATCATTGTCTTCACTTATTTCCTTTTGAAATTTAGTAAGCTTTCTCTTGTCATTTATACGTTGAGCAATACCTGCTAGTAAAGATTTTTTGCGTTTAGCATCAAGCGTTCCTTCTTGGAAAGCTTTAACATCTTCTTTAGTGCCTTTATCTACTATCTCTATGGCTTCTTCTTCAACCTCCTCCGTTTCTGTAACTTCGTCTTCGGGAGTAATCTCTTCGGTAACTTCTGCGATGACGTCTCCTTCTCCCACTGCTGCGCCATCTGTGGATTGTTCTTGTACATCCACCTCCGTTGGGCTTGACTCTTGAATGGCATCTTCTGTAGTTTGTGTTGCCTCCTCAGGGGCAAAGGGTTGTAATTTCTCGTCAAGGAGTATAGAGGTTTCTTCGTCATTAACGACCTCACTATCCTTCATAAGCTTATTGGCTCTACGTAAAGAAAGTTTGTCTATATAGCTTAGGAACTGTGTCTTAGAATACATAGTATTCCCAATACGGTAGCTAGGCACGGTAGTACGTTTACCTATCTTACCGAAATCAAAATTAATATTCTCTGCAGGGGACTCCGATAACTCATTAGTTCTTCCTATCTCTGCAATTTCTTTATTAACAGCAGCAAGCTCTTCGCTAAATATACTCCTAGAGTTAGTGGTAGCGTCAAGTCCTGCACGGATATCTAAAAGCTCCATAAGTCTAGTCTGCACTTTTTTATTTATACCTAAACGAGAAGGACCTGTAATGTCAAGTATCTCCTGAGCCTCTTTTCTGAGACCTATATTCTCTAATATCCTTTGGTTTTGTTCCGTGGTAATTTTCCCTAACTTAAGCATCCTATTGCTCCACGATTGAATCTGTTTATCCGAAGCTCGCTCACTAGCCATCAGCTTCATGTTCATCAGATTCTCTGCTATCTTTTGGTTATAATTTCCACGAGTAGATTTATATATATTATAAGCAGAGAAAGGGGTACTCATACCTATTGACCCTCCTGCTTCCGCTATAATTTCTTTCATAGAAACCTCGTCCCCTACATTTAATTGAGCAAGAAACTCTCCTGCACCCTCAAATGCCGGGGCAAGTGTTAAAGCTTCCGCTGTATAGTTTGCAAGTTTTCTTCCTTTACTTGCTACAGCGACAGGTTTGAATACCTTACCTGCAAGACCTGTCATTAGGAAATCCATAAGAGCGATTGGGATACCACGTTTTAAACCACGCTCTCTACCACGCTCCCACACATTAGGGTCTTGAAGAGCTAACCCTGCCTCTTCAGGGTCATTCATATTATACTTAAGCTCTCTTCCCGCATCGAGTACACCATTGGTATACTCTAGCACAAGGTTAGTCATTGCATATCCCGCACGAAATCCATACATTCCTCCACTAAGAGCACCTGCTCCCATAGTTAAAACACCTCCGGGTCCTGTGACAAGACCTGTTGCCCCAACAGTTGCACCTGCGGTTGCACCTGCACCGATAAAGCTTGGTATAATTTTCAGCCCATAAGGGAGTATCTGCGCCAAAGAAGCTCCGGCCCACGTAGCTATCACCTCTGCAGGGTCACGCCTTAAAGCACTCCTTACTTCACGACCAAACCCTTCCTCTGCAGAGTTAAATCTAGACATAGCTCTCGACTGTCTTCCGTCAACGCTATTCATATAGTCTGTCATTTTTTGTGCAGCCCTATTCATATCTTCTGCCTCATTCCCATAGATACCCATAGCCGCATTCAAGATAACATCCCCCCCTTGCCCCTGTTTAAGTCCATCCATAAACGCTATACCAAATCCTTCAAGATTGTCTACAAACTCTACTCCAATTTCCTTGTTTGCCTTGGCGTCAAAGTAAGTTAGAGCCGTCTCATATTGAAGGGCGGCAAGTTCTTTTTTTGTTTCAAGGGCGTTTTGAATCTCTATTACTTCATTAAGTCTTACTCTCTCAGCTTCATCTTTAGGTTGGTATGTACTAAGTTGGTCTAGGGTAATACCAAACTCATTTAAGGATACATTATTTAATCCATCCTCAATAGCCTTAGCCTCATAGTTTATGTTAGCCGCTTGTTGAGCCGACTCTTGATGTTGCTTTTCAAGGTAGGCGTCAAAGTTATCTTGCACCTCCATGTAGTTCTCGCTATCTATTATATTCCAAAGATTAGCTTCTTCTTTATCAAGAGCATTAATAATATCCTGTGCATCACCACGCAGGCTTCCGTCTTTTCTAAAATATTCCCCGTAAGCTTCCTGCTCGTCAGGAGAAAGACCATCGTACTGTCCTTCGTCACCAAAGAAAGAGCTCTGTTGAATTGCTAATTCCTCCTCAAGAAACAGGCGGGTCTCTTTTGCATTTGAATAGTTATCGAAAGCCTGATTGTCAGAGATGTAATCTCTCCCATATTGATTGTAATATTTCTGTCCTTCTAAGTCTACCGAGTTTACACTCTTCCAAGAGCCTTCCGCAAAAGCCTCAGCCTCTTCTTGAGAGTCGAACGTAAACACCTCATTACGTCTCTCAGCCTCTGTAATAGCCTCATCCATACCTAGCTCTACCCAATCCTCTTCACGAGGAGAAGAGCGCTGTACGGTGCTCTTAGGGAACAGGGTAGGAGCTACCTTATGAACTCCATCCTCTTCATAGGACATGAACTTTACTGTGGAGCGTGTACCATCTTCATTCCATCTTTCGCTATCGCGCATCTCTTGCGCTCGAACAGCCTTGGTTATACTATCCTGATTCTCGTTAAAAGGGGTAGGGTTGAAATGTGTACGTAAAAAAGCCTGAAGTTCTGCAGATTCTGCTACATCGCTAGAAGTTCGGTAGTTATTTAAAGATATATCTATAGAGTGTAATCCATCAGTGGTTCTTACACGCATTCTACTAAACCCCTTCCCTATAGTCTGAAATGTAAAGCCCCTTCCCTTAAATAAATCCTGCAATTTCTCCACTACCTCTTCTTCCTTTAACCCCACAAGCTGTGAGTTTACCTCAGATAATTGACGGTCTACTTCAGGTGTAGATAACACCATTGCACGTTCGTTATCTAACTCTAGAGCTTCAGCCTCCTGTTCCATTAAGTCGCGCTCTACCATAGAGGCATCCTCTACTTCCCTCATCTCCTTTTTTATCCTCGCCTCTTGTTCATTAAAGGGCACACCATCCCATTGCTGACCTCTTCCATCTGTAAGAGCAGCTTGATTTGCCTCTCTTTCAAAAGGACCTGCATCGTCATTTACAACACCTTGTTGTATAGCTTGTAAAATCTCTTCGTCTTTAACAGCCTGCTGTTCCGGGCTTGGAAATAAAGCTTCAGGAGCTTCTTCGGACGAGTCCAAAGAACCATCTTCCGAAGTAGATTCCATAGGCTCGTCTTTTTTTTTTAACGTATCATCTCCGTACATTGAATTAAACTCTTCCAAATTTGAAAAAGCTCCATCTTTTACTAAGGAGAAAAGTTCTTCATTGCTCGCTTCTGATGCAAATGCGTTGAACTCTTCTCGTGAAGAGAACGCTCCGTCTTTCATTAACTCAAATAAATCGTCAAACATTATTATTGTGCGTTAAATATTTTTATAGCGGTAGGTTTATCCACACCATCCTCAGACATTATCTGTACTATACTCCGTTTTTTTGTTGCATCCGCATCTGTTGTAGCCGCATCTACTTGTCCGTCAGTAAGGGGCTGAGACCCCATTCCTTTATTCCATTTTAACCCTAAGACCTCTTTCGCCATAGTAGCGTTATTGTAATCTGCAAATCGAGTCACCCAATCAAAGTCATTAGGAGTAAGAAGAGTGCCTGACTTCCTTGCCTCAAGAATCATAGAGTTAATCCTCTTCATCTCTGCCTCAGACGTATTGTCAGGAATCAAGATAGGCATGCTTAATAGTCCGTCAATTCTTATTTCTATAACATCTCTATTGTCTCGCAATAAATCACCGCTTAGGCCCTTATTAATAGAGTCTTGGTCTCGAACCGTAATCTCTGCTCCCTCAAGACCTACTTTCCCAAACCACTCTTCTTGTGCTTGCGCTCTTGTTGGAGCATCATTGTCGATGTCCTTAAATATAGAATCGTGTGCAGTGGATGGAGTTTTAATACCCATATCCTCATTGGTATTTGGTAGCTTATCATTCATACCTAAAAGAATAGCTTTTGCTTTCTTTCTTCCTGCCGCACTCGTATTAGAAGTTTTCTCTGTCTCCCTGTCAAGCTTAGATTTTTCTAAAGCCTCCGCAACATTTTCGCTTCCCGGAACGAGTCTGCTAAGAAGTCCTTCTACAAAGTTATCAATATTATCTCCTTTTGGATATGACTCTAATGGGACAAGGTCTCCTTTTGCATCCTCTTCATATAGAACAACCATATCTCCTTCCAACTCTATTCTTTTAACATCAGGATTAAGTCCTTCAAGGAATCTAAGTGCACCGTTAGCTTGGTCTTCTGTTCCGTTAAATAGGTATCCTATATTAGTAGCAGCATCTATACTTGTTTGAGCGTCCCCTCGTCTCTCATCATTATACTTCCGATTGTTAAACTCAGCCATAGTAGTCTCTTCCCTATCTAGCATACTTACGAGAGAAGTTTTTGTTGTAGCTCTAGCTACGTCTACTTGCTTTTTATTGTTCGCAACAATCTGTGCTACCTCGTCATCCGAAAC